>Ga0209800_10001269_pt1 | contig 27742 bp, 9 predicted proteins | sample Higcelweek8metaG_FD_187174 | JGI IMG/M metagenome (GOLD analysis project Ga0209800, IMG submission 187174) | Freshwater pond sediment microbial communities from the University of Edinburgh, under environmental carbon perturbations - High... | ecosystem: Environmental > Aquatic > Freshwater >...
TTGCAGCAATGACAAGCGGATTGTACTGAAGCAGGTGGTCTATTGCCTCGTTAAGTGACAGATTAAGAGTCGACATGCCGAAATCAGTAAAAAGCCGGTTTACAAGTGTATCATCAATAGGTTTATTCTCAGATTGTTTTTGTATCGGCTCAACACTTACAGGTGCTGATATGCGTTCTTCTGAAGCTCCGGAATCGAATGCCGCATTGACAATGGGAACTACAGGCACAGATAAAGTTTCATTCAGGCTGTCTTTGGTGGACCCGGCAGCAGTTATTGAATCTTTTGATACACTGTCAGGTTGCTGTTTTGCCTTGATCGTATCTGCAATAATGTCAGAATGCGGATCTATTGCATCTGGTTGTGCAGCTGTGTTTATAGTTGTCAAAAGTGCAATGACCGCAATTGATCTGAATATATTTAACATAATCATAGTAATTAAATCCAATGTGACAGTGGCAGGGATCTGCCGAAACCATTTTTGAAAATTGTCGGCTATCCGTCTGATTATCACGCCACTGTTGATTCTGTGAGGAACATTGAATAAAAATTCTGGTGTCGATATTAAGGACACGAATTGTGAACTGGATTGCACAACCGAATGTCAGCACTGCGATTGATTCGGTATACTGCGTGAAGCCCTCTGCGAATACGGGAAAATGGCGTGAATATAACTTTTTCTTCCCTGAATCTGGACCATCTTTTTAAGAAACGGTATTAATATAAATACAGGAAAATTAGAAGTCAATTAAAACGGCCCTTCACAGATGTTTATCAATCTGTTAATAAAACCTTTTTAATTTTATTCGGGGTTTCTAAGTTGATTATTGAATAACCGGGTCTGAAGCCTGTCTGCAACGGTTTATAAAAGTGTAAACATTCACGCGGTAAGTTGATAAGGAATCGGCCCGTTGAAGGCCGTTAATATTCAATTGGAGTAATGTAAACTTAACTTCCGCAGTTGGTTACAGAGGAGAATACTGATAGTTGTCACTTCGTTCCCCTGCGGAAGCTGTTAAAAGTTATCGGGCGATACTCTCTGGAATTGGAGCCCCTACATCAAGAGTACCGAAACGTTTTTCGTATTCGGCAAGTGTGTTGCTGAGCAGAATCGCAAGTCTTTTCGCAGCAAACGGACTTAATACTACGCGTTCTGTCAACTGTACCTTGACCTCTTTCTGGCCTGGCTGCCATGCCTGATTCATGCCGAATAGAACGATCAGTTCTTCGCGGCCACCGGTAACATTGGTAACATTTGCGTATACACTGCGCATGTTTGTGTCATCCCAGATGATTTTTGGCATCTCAGGGCTCTGTGCATCGGTTGTGTTGTTCTTATTCTCGATTGCCATTGTAAACCTCGGTTTTGTTGAATTGTGAAATAGGTGAATAGAGATATTTTTCAGAAAAATTGTAAAATAATTTACTGTACAGACATTGTCAAATTTGTAAATCGCGGCTGACACTGATTGGCAAGTGTCAATAAGCAGGGCGGCAGGAAAAATTTGCATTGGCCGCTGCTTAATGTCCGATTACAGTTGCTGTCGAGCCGGTTTTCCCATTCATTATATAAACACCGGCCGGGATCCCCGGCTTTCGTGATGTCAAAGATTTCTTTCGCTGTGATGTCAGAACCCGTCCGTTAAGCGTTAAAAAAATACGGGGCTGCTTATAATGCACCGGATTGAGATTGCTCAATGGTGCAATGCCTGTCGCATTTCCGGTCAAGAATTCAAATTTGACAGTGAGGTCTGTGGAGTCTGTTCCGTTTGTGACAATTACCAGTGCCTCATCCCACTGTGACCATTTTTCTATCGACACCATACCCGTATCGGATAATCGTTGTGCTAACGGTACTATCGAATCTGCATTTGTTGAATTGCGGAGAATTATTCTTGCTGCGTAGTTGCCTGGATTTCGGGCACCTGGAAGAATGATACGGGCAGATAATGTACCTTCGACATGGTCAGTGTTGATCATTGAGCAGTATTGTAAACTGTACGGCTTGATTGTTTTTTCCACAAATCCCGAAAGTTTTCCTTCACCGGCTGTATATGTCCATTCGGTCAGTTTTCTGGCATCTGCGATAAAACGGCCGCTCATTGAACGCTGTCCCGTATAGAATGAAGCAGTGTGAAAGGCGTTTAATATATCTGCCCATGTCCGGTTTATCTTTGCCGAGGCAGTTCCGAGAAGTTGACTAAATGGTAAGGAGTTTGTCAGATTGTCTAAAAATACCGATTTGAAAAATCCAGCTTCACCGTCTGTTGATGCACAATTTTCGTACATATAGAGACAGATAAGCACATTTGCGTAAATGGAATTATCCGATGATGAGCCAAAAACTGAAAATCCGGCCGGATCGGTGAAATAAGGTTTTGTGTATTGAAAAAAATCGTTGACTTCAGGAAAAGAGATCTCCTCCATCATGCCGGCTGTGCCTTCTATCCATGAATTTGGCAGCTGATCAAGCCGAATATTATTTGTCACTTTATGCACCATCCTGTACTGAATCGCGTGGAAAAGTTCGTGGGCACAGGTGATGCGGATTGCTTTTTCGGGGTAGGTCTGGTAATCAACTGAACTGTCGATGTTCCAGCCTGTCCAGCTATTGCGTATGTTGATTATAGAACTGATTCCGGTACCGGAATCGTTCTGGCTTTCAAGCGGGAATGTCAATCCGTAATATTGTGCTCCGAGCGATTTGACAACCACTTTGTAAGCGGAAGAGGGATGCAGATTGGAGATGTAAGGCTTGGGTGACAGAAATCCAGATTTAACTACCTCCAACTGCCATGCACTGTCAAGAGCACCGGCAGTAAAATCTATAAAATCAGGAAGCCCATTTGGTTTCGGGCTGAAAATGCAGCAATTCTCAGCAGAAGAACTGAGTGTATCGGTACTGTCGACAGCATCGGGCCCGCTTAGCGTATAGTAAAGCTCGATACCGAATCGTGGCGTGGCGTGCATGATAAAACCGGATGGTATCTCCTGAGATTCAAGGTATATTTTTTTGAAATCTGCAGACAACCTGGACCAGTTCATCGCGAGAAATCTGAGATCAGCCGTGGTGGGAGCCAACTGGTTTGACGATTTAGCCAGACGGGGAATGTTTGTGTTCTGTTGATTTTTCAGCCAGACAGTCAGCTTGTATTCAATCGATTCGATATCTGATTTATGATTTGTTGCTTGCGCTGTAAAAAGAGAGCTGCTGATTATAATTGCAAAAAGAACTGAAGCAAAAAAGTATGTCGGATTCACCGGGCAGCAGATTGAAAGTAGCTTTTTTCCATTACATGCAGGAATTTTAGAAATATTGTTTAACATTGGATCCCGGGAGTTTATGAAATAGTACCTTCTGGAAATAATAGTAAATCGTATCCGGTTTTGTCCATTTCACAAGAAAAATCTTTCGTGGCATATTCTTGAAAACGCTGTTTTTAATCAGACTAAAGCATTTCATTAAAACTGACTTTATAAATACAGATTATAATGAATACAATATAAATATTTCATGTTAACCTGATGTAATAAATCAAATATCCGCAGCCAAACAAATAAACTGTTTGTTATCGGGTTGGAAAGAGACCGCAATTATCCGGTGACAATAACTCTGATTTTTTAATATAAGTTTTTATCTGCCTGTTGCATTACCACTATATCAAGCAGAGATGGTGCTACAATTAAAAATGAGAATCTGATGAACGAATTCTTCTTTTGAAATGGTTGCCTCCAATTTTAGTGAAAAAATCAGAAAATTAAGATATTGTTCCTGTGGTTTAAAATGCAGGTATTCAGTATATCTGAAGAAACATATAGAATTACAACGGATTTATAATGTAATTTTGTATCGTACGATACAATTTAATTCACACGGAGATTTTATGATTTTAAATCCAACGCAGTCAACATATAACAATCTGCTGCTTGCATACAGAATACTTAATCAAATTCTTTTCAGTGAAGTGCTTCCAACATGTCTTATTACATTACAAAGAGATGCACTATCTTTTGGATATTTCTGCCGCAATAAATTCATAAGTAAAAATGGAAAAAAAGAATACACTGATGAAATCGCTCTTAATCCGCAGTATTTTGTGTTTCCTGGTCGTGATGACAAAAAGGTAATCTCGACTCTGGCACATGAAATGTGTCATTTATGGCAGCACCATTATGGCAAACCAGGACGAGGCCGTTATCACAACAAGGAGTGGGCTGACAAAATGCGATCCATCGGTTTAATACCTTCAAATACAGGCGAGGAAGGGGGAATGAGTACTGGAGATCAGATGACGCATTTTATTAAAGAAAACGGACCATACGATAAGGCTTTTTCTGAACTTCTTATAACTGGTTTTTTTCTTGAATGGACAGATCATCAACCTGTAATTGAGGAGATTGTCGAGAAAATAAATAAAGATCCGATCGATAGGGGAGGCGCAGTAATTACACCGGTACTGACGATTAAAACGATTATGAAAGCAAAGAGGGCAGGCAAAATTGACACAAGTAAAATAAAATATTCATGTCCTGAATGTGGCCTGAACGTCTGGGCAAAACTTGGTGCAAATATTAAATGTGGAGACTGCGACGAGTATTTAGCTCAGAATATGCAGAGTATGTACACATTGTCTAATGCTAATTGACATTTGCCTTTTCAAAAGATGGTGTTTTCTATAATAACACAGGCATAACATTTGCAACTTCTATATTTTAAATTTAGAAGGAGATTTTTTATGAATGATCAAAAGCGGATTTTGCATTTTTTTAATCCGCCATTTACAGTGATACTACCCGGAATTATAATTATGCTGTTTTTTTCCGGGTCAACAGACTGATTATTGTAAGTAAACCACCAGCAGTACTCACAACACCTGCTATCACAAATGCATTTGCATAACTTCCTGTTTTTAGAAATATCCTGGCACCCACCATCGGACCTGCAATCGCTGCAATACTGAATGCAGAAAACAGGAGCGCATAATTAACTGTTAGGTTTTTTGAGCCAAAATAATCAGCACACACTGATGGAAATATTCCGAGGTATCCGCCATAACAGGCACTAACTACAAGAACAGCAATAAGTAGTGGCTGATGAGCAAGTGCCATTGCAGGCAATGCAAACATCACTACTGAGGTTGCAACAAACATTAAAAGCAACGCACCAAGTCTTCCGATTTTGTCAGAAATAAAGCCCCAGAATACGCGGCCAAGCGCATTGGAAAGGCCCATTGATGCAACAATTCCAACAGCTACTGCCGGTGTCAATTTTGCCATCGTCTGTGCAATTGGTGATGCCTGACTGATAATCATTAATCCTGAAAATGCGCCTGATATATACATTACGTAAAGTACCCAGAATTCCAATCTTCCAAAAAGCTGAACCCATGTGAAGTCCTTGACAGATGTTGAGGCTTGAAAAGATGTTTTCGGAATCCAATTTGCAGGTTTATAGGATAATGGTGGATTTTTAATCACAATCCCGCCAACCGCGATTACGATCAGAAATGCAATACCAAGCACACGAAATGCCCACAGAACCGGAACATTTCCTGATGGCACCGTGGCCATCAGATATGACGCAACCGGAGCAATAATAAGGGTTCCAAATCCTAATGCACCCACAGCTAACCCGCTTGCAAGACCACGCATGTCAGGAAACCATCGTACTGATGTTGACACAATCGCACCATATGCTGCACCACTTCCAATGCCCATAACCACACCAAAAAAAATGTATAGCCAATTAATTGAATTTGTAAATCCACATATAAACATTCCCATTCCGAAAAGTATGCCACCGCCAATGACAACAACTCTCGGACTCTTTCGATCTGCAATTTTCCCAGAAAGAAGCATCCCAACCGGCAAGCATGCCAGATTGATTGAAAACGCATTAGCCCATAATGCCATATTCGGTACCAGAACACTGGCAGCTCCCAATTTGGTAAGTCCAAGATGCAGAAGAATTGGCTTTGCAAATACACTCGAAGCATACGCTGCACCCATACACATATTTGCAAGAATGCCCATTAGCAGAATAAACCAACGTTTTGATTCCAACGTCACGACAAACTCCTTTCAACACTCGCGGCAACCGCCATTCAGGTAAAAAAACAGGCTTGATTACCAGATACACCCTACTTTAAGTGACTTATTATCGGCGTATAAGGTTTACAAACTAATATAGTAATTATAACAGGCAAAAACCGGAGAATATTTAATCAGACAGAAATATTGTTAATCGAGAAATTAAATTCAGTATAGAATTTTGTCGTCAAAATGTAACATTGCAGCCGAGATAAAATACCCGCCCGCGTAATGTGGGAATAGCTTCATTCATAAAGCCCCCGTACTCCCACATCATCTGTTCATTTCCGATGATATTGTCAATCTTAAAAATAAGTGACGGTGTTATCTTTGATTCGATTTTAACAAGCTTTGTAATTTCGATTTTTGAGGCAAAGTTGAGCATATCGTAAGACCCCTGTTTATTTTTATTGACCTTACCATGAAATTTTTCGGGTGTAGGACCATTGTGCACATCGAATAAACTTAAGGAGAGTCCCTGAGTATTTAAATAACTCACTCCTGCTTTGGCTATCAAATTGGCAAAAGGTATTGTGTTGTAAACGGAGTCATAATTATCCTGATACAGCATTGACCCGTTTATGTAGAGTTCTTTGGTTATGTATGATTTTCCTTCAATTTCCACACCGCTGAAGGTAATCTCTCCCACATTCTGGTATTGTTTTTCCCACCAGTTTAGACTTTCCTTTGAACCCTGTTGAATAATGTCTTTCATGTGGCTGTAAAAATAGGTGACACCGACCATAAATCGGTCATTCTGAAATGATATGCTTTGATCAAATGTTCTGACAATTTCAGGTTTGAGATTCTTATCGCCGTAGATCCCTATGTTAAAATTCATGTAAAGTTCATTAATACTCGGCAGACGAAATGCCTCACTATAACAGGATTTGATGCTTATGTTATTGTGCGGATGCCAGATACCACCAAGTCGCGGTGCAAAGTGACTTTTTATGCTTTTGGTTTTGTTAACCTGAATCCCCCCGAAAAACTTCAACTGTTCAATAGGTATATAGTCAATCTGAGTGTATCCCGAGAATGCCCAGCGGTTTCCTTTGCTGATAAGAAAAAGCGGAATAGCATATGACAGATCGTTGGTCCCCTTTTCGTAGCCCTCAATGTAGTTGACTGTTCCACCTGCAACCACATCCAGATTGTATGCAAGATTGAAGAAATGTGTGTTTTCGAGTAATAGATTATTAGAATGACGCTCGACAAAAGCAGGGTTGGGGGTGGGGACCCATATATCGGTAAACAGCTCAGATCTCGTACCTGTAAAATTAACATCAGTTTTCCAACGGTCGAAAATATATAAATTGTACGCGATATTGCCGAAATATTTTCTGGTTGTAACATCACATTTGATTTGGAATCCGGTTGATTTCGATTGCAGAAACGAAGCGGTGGTTGATAGACCTTTGTAATTCAAGTTAAGCATGCATCCAGGCCCCTCCTGACAAGCAACTGCAAGATCGTCAACCAGTGAGTCCTTCACCTCAAAGCGCTCCCAATCTATGTATGCATTCTTGAACATCGGTTTCCATTCAGGCATATTTATATATCGCACAGCAGCCACCACATTCAGATCTTCATGCTTAAACATGACATCCGCCATCGCACCTCCACCGTCTTTGATCAAATAATAACCAGTAGATGATACAGTTGCACCCTCACTTGTTGGTTGTTTTGTTTTTACATTGATTACACCAGAAAATGCGTCCGAACCGTAAAGTACAGAACCTGGTCCTCGTATGATTTCGATCTGTTCGATACAATTGACGGGAAAACTCTCATATAAATCTCCGTTTACACCACCTTCCTGCACTTCACGAACCGGACGTCCGTTAATAAGAAAAAGTATATGACCCGAATTCATCTTGACATTATCACCTCGCATAACTAAAAGTGAGCGATTGGTGAGTGCAGTTGTTGAAATACCTATGCCCGGTACTCGAAGAAGTGCTTCTCTAAGTGTAGTAGCACCCGACCGTTTCAATTCATCTTGCGTAACGACGGAAATTATTCCCGGTGCATCAGTGATGTTTTCCTCTTTTTTTGATACAACAGATACATTGATATCAAAAAGCTGTTTCAGTTCAAGACCATCCATTTCATCTATTTCGCTTTTATTCCTGGTCGAAGCCTGCACAACGTGACAAAACAAAAAAGTCACTAAAAGAATGATTATACGGTTTGTTAACAGATTGAAATTCATAATTGAATCTCCCTATGAAGATGGTATATAGAAGAGATATTATATCGAAGTTCATTTATAGCATTAATAGAACAACTATTTTATTATTGTGTTTTTAATAATACAACCTGATTATATCATTACTTCATTGACACAGGAAAAAAGATAAAATTGATCTTAATCCGCAGTATTCTGTATTTCCCGGTCATGATGACAAAAAGGTAATTTCAACCAGGGCGCTTTCAGGTTACCCACAATGTTGACAACTAATTTTTATTAAAATCAACCCTGCTGCAATTGATTATTTGATTTTTATCTGTACGATAATACGAAATAATTAATCAGGAAGAGGTTAAAAATTATTATAAGGCCGGAAATTCCTGAATAGCCTGATGTAAGTCACGATTACTTATTGTTGTGCGGTTCCAGAGCATTCTCTCATTGTCAGCAAGAGCTGGGTACAATTCAAGTTCTTTAATTAGATGAGGAAAAAGGGATAGAAGTATTATACGCAATACGTGAATTATAAAAAATGCTTGAATATATGTACTCATACATAGGACAATTAAAAATTAAATGACCGCATAGCAGAAATATATTAAAACAAATGATATTTCAATCCAAGGATTACAGGAAAAATTATTACAGACAATGATTGGATGAAATCATGGAGGGCATATGTTCAGAAATACCGTTCAATACAATTTTCCTGCGTTACAGAATTTCTTTGAAACTGGCAGAAGTTCGATTTCTGGAGTTTCTGGATTATTGTTTGCAATTATAATAATATCTGCAGCAAGTATACATGGCAAAACCAGTGCCCAGAAAACAGCACTGTCATCTGAATCAGTCGGCAAGGCTTCTGGTTTGTATTTGCTGAAAGCAGAGATGCAGGATATAGAAGCGTTAGTGACTGCATCGGGTGCAATAGTAAGTTCTATATCAGAAAAAGAAGGCTCCGGTGACTTTTCAATCAATCCGGCAGCACTCAGCCGTAACAATGAAACAGCATTCATTTCACAAGGAATAATAACCCGTAATGATCATGAAATTCTGCTTGACCGAGGTATACTTTCGGAGCGTTTTACATCAATAACAGACGGCATTCGTCAGGACTTTATAATCCGGAATAGAATTTCCGGTACAGGTGAATTACAACTTCGGCTTGTGATTTCCGGCGCTGCTGCCGCAACAGAAAAACAAGGTATCTCTCTTAAGTTGCCTCAGGGTAGAAAACTGATTTATCGATCACTGCATGTAACTGATGCATCCGGAAAGGTACTTGAGGCACGCATGGAATGCCGCAATATTTCAGAAATCGCCATATTGGTAAATGACTGCAATGCAGTATATCCGGTAACAATAGATCCGACTATAAGTGATGCTGACTGGTCAATTATCAACACAGAAGATGTCGGGGGAAATTCTGGTGTCTTTGCAATGGTTTATTATGGTGGATCAATGTATTTCGGCGGCCAGTTTACCACAATGGTTAACATCAGGACACCTGATTATATTGCTAAATGGGATGGCAGTACCTGGACATCTGTAGGAACTGCATCAGGAGGAAATCTTCCTGGACGTATTGATGCATTGGCATTTGATGAAAGCGGAAATCTTTATGCCGGGGGATATAGAGGCAGTAATGCACAGGGCTTTATAATGAAATGGAATGGCACTGCATGGACAGATCTTGGAACTGTCAATGGAAATGTAAAGAGTATAAAATATTATAATAATAATATTTATATAGCCGGTCTTTTTACAACACCGGCAAACAGAGTTGCTAAATGGGATGGAACATCTTGGAGTGGTCTTGGCAGCGGGTTGGATAACGAAGTCTGGGATATGGATATTGATGCCTCAGGTAATGTTTATGTTGTTGGTACATTTGCAACAGCGGGCGGAACTGCAGCTGTCAAGGCTGCCAAATGGACAAGTGCTTCCTCTGCCTGGTCAGCACTGGGAAGCGGTTTTAATCAGCAGGCCAATGGCTGCGTTCTTGACGGAAGCGGAAACTTTTATACAACAGGTTATTTTACAACTGCAGGTGGCACTACTGTAAATCAGGTTGCTAAATGGAATGGGACAACATGGACATCACTTGGTACAGGACTATCCGGAACAGGACAGATGATGGGAGTATGCATTGAATACAATAATTCAAATCTGTATGTTGGAGGATATTTTCATAATGCCGGGGGGGTGACTTCCAATCATATCGCAAAATGGAATGGTACTTCCTGGTCGGCTCTTGGCAGCAGCACAGTTGACGCATGTGTGCGTTCAATCGGATTTGACGGAAGCGGCAATCTCTATGCCGGTGGTGATTTCATGAATGCTGCAGGCAAACCATGCAATGGAATTGCTAAATGGGATGGTTCTGCATGGTTGTCAATGGGAAACGGTATGGGCAACAGCTATGGTGAGGGCGTTTACACAATGATTGAAGATGGTTCCGGAAATATTTATGCCGGAGGACCATTCACGATATATGATGCAACATCACCAATCAGTTATATTGCCAAATGGAATGGCAGCTCATGGTCAAAATTAGGCTCAGGAATAAGCAGTGGAGCTGTATGTGCACTTGCAATAGATGGTACTGGAAATTTATATGCAGGAGGAAACGACCAGAATTATCTGGGATATGTCAAAAAATGGAATGGGACAAACTGGAGTGATTTGGGCAGTGCTTTTGATAACGCTCTAAATACTATGACTGTTGATTCCAGCGGAAACATCTACTCCGGTGGATATTTTACAAATTACATTGCAAAATGGAATGGGACAAACTGGGTTTCAGTTGGAAGCGGCATGGATAATACAGTATCCATTCTAACAGCCAAGGGTGATACTATCTTTGCAGGAGGAGATTTTACAACAGCCGGGGGAGTGTCCGCAAAAAAAATTGCAAAATGGAATGGCAGCACCTGGTCGGCTCTCGGAGCAGGAATGAACAAAAATGTAAGTGCTCTGCTTGTTAAGGATGATACACTTTTTGTCGGTGGCTCCTTTGATTCAATAGGAACAGCACCTTGTAAAAGAACTGCTAAATGGAACGGAGTATCATGGTCAACTCTTGGTGCAGGGATAAAAGGATATTCTGTTTACTGCCTGGATAAAGATAACTCAGGAAATATTTACGCATCGGGTTCTTTTGATACTGTGGAAACAAGCACGTTGGCAAAAAATATTGCAAAATGGGATGGCAGTTCATGGTCTGCTCTTGGTTCCGGTGCTGATGGCCTTGTCTATTCGATACATTATTCTTCAATTGCAAATAAAATGTATGCAGGTGGCAATTTTTTTACAGCAGGCAATAAGGTCTCTCCGTATTTTGCCAGTGTTGCCATCGCACCTTCAACACCCGTTGTGTCATCAGTTTCAGTACCGTCAGATGCGACCTATGGTACAAATCAGAATCTGAATTTTATAGTTAATACATCAGCAGCAATCACTGTAGATACTACAGTTGGTAAACCGCGTATCGCATTGACAATAGGAGCTGCATCAAGATATGCGCACTATTATTCCGGATCTGGAACCACAGCGCTTGTCTTTCGATACACAACACAAACCGGCGATTATGATAACAACGGTATTACTGCGGGTGTATCAATCGAGGCAAATGGCGGCACATTGCGTGACGGCAGTTCTAATTCACTGGCACTTACACTGCAATCCGTTGGCAGTACTGCAAATGTTAAGGTTGATGCAGCTGCACCATCAGTAGGCAGTGTTTCTGTTCCATCTGCTGCAACGTACAAAACCGGTGATGCTCTTAACTTTACAGTTAATTTCAGTGAGGCTGTCAACGTGACCGGTACACCACGAATTGCACTTACAATTGGTTCATCAACTGTCTATGCGGGTTACGTAAGCGGCTCTACAAGCTCTGCATTGATTTTCCGGTATACAATTCAGGTAAATGATTTCGACAGTGATGGTACAGGTGTCGCAGGAACGATTGATCTGAATAGCGGAACGATTAAAGATGCCGCAGACAATGTTTCTGCATTGACACTTAACAGCGTTGGATCAACAGCAGCCGTTCTTGTTGATGCAGTAGCGCCAGCAGTAAGCAATGTCGCTGTCCCATCGAACGCAACTTATAAAACAGGCGATGCGCTTAACTTTACGGTTACTTTCAGTGAAGCAGTCACCGTGACCGGTACACCCCGAATTGCACTTACTATTGGTTCATCAACAGTATATGCAGGCTATGTGAGCGGTTCTGCAAGCTCTGCATTGGTTTTTCGTTATACCGTTCAGACAAATGATCTTGATAATAATGGTATAGGTATTGCCGGCACGATTGATCTGAATAGCGCAACGATTAAAGATATTGCAGATAATGTTTCTACATTGACACTTAATAGCGTTGGATCAGCAATAGGCGTTCTTGTTGATGCAGTAGCGCCGGCAGTAAACAGTGTCGCGGTTCCTTCTGACGCGACTTACAAGACTGGTGACAGTTTAAATGTTACAGTAAATTACAGTGAAGCAGTTATTGTCACAGGTACACCACGTATCGCATTGACTATTGGTTCTTCAACTGTATATGCAACTTATGTAAGCGGATCTACTGGTTCTGCATTGGTTTTCCGGTATGTTGTTCAGAGCAATGATTTTGACAATGATGGTATTCAGGTTACAAGCCCGATTGAACTTAATAGCGGTACGATCAATGATGCTGCAGGTAATGCATCCACACTGACACTCAACAGTATCAGTGTTACAACAGGAGTTCTTGTAGACGCAGTTGCACCAGTTGTCAGCAGTGTCACTGTTCCGTCTGACTCAACCTACAAAACTACAGATGTACTTGATTTTTCAGTTAATTATAATAAAACAGTCATTGTGACAGGCACACCACGTATCTCACTGACAATAGGTTCTTCAACTGTATATGCAACTTATGTAAGCGGATCTGCAGGTTCTGCATTACTGTTCCGGTATGTTGTTCAGAGCAATGATCTTGACAATGACGGTATTCAGGTGACAGGCCCGCTTGAACTCAATGGCGGTACGATCAAAGATGCTGCTGGAAACGCCTCATCACTGACTCTCAACAGTATCGGGGCAACAACAGGCATTTTTGTTGATGCAGTCGAGCCTGGAGTAAGTAGCGTTACGGTTCCGTCAAATGCAACATATAAGGCTTCAGAAAATCTTGACTTTACAGTACATTTCAATAAAGAAGTCATAGTGACGGGTACACCGCGAATTGCACTGACGATTGGTTCTTCAACTGTTTATGCAGGTTATGTGAGCGGTTCTGCCAGCTCTATATTAGTTTTTCGGTATACAGTTCAGACAAATAATTTTGACAGCGATGGTATAGGTGCTGCCGGAGCGATTGATTTGAATAATGGAACAATTAAAGATGCTGCTGACAATGTTTCTACATTGACACTTAATAGTGTCGGCTCAACGACAGGCGTTATTGTTGATGCGGCAGCACCGGCTGTAAGCAGTGTCACTGTTCCATCGAATGCAACCTACAAAACGGGTGATAGTCTTAACTTTACGGTAAATTACAGCGAAGCGGTTACTGTAACGGGTACACCACGTATCACACTGCTTATTGGATCATCAACTGTATATGCAGATTATGTGAGCGGTTCTGCAGCTGCAACACTTTTGTATCGCTATATAGTTCAGGCAAATGATCTTGACAATGATGGCATTCAGATTACAGGTACTCTTGATCTTAATAATGGCACGATTAATGATGCAGCAGGAAATGCATCATTATTGGCACTTAACAGTGTTGGTGCAACGACAGGTATCATTATAGATGCAGTAGCACCTATAATCAGCAATGTTGCTGTTCCATCGGACAATACATATAAAGCAGGGGATACTCTTGACTTTATAGTAAATTATAATCAGGCAGTTTTAATAACAGGTGTACCAAGGATTACTCTGACAATCGGTTCATTAAGTTCATATGCAGAGTATTCAGGTAGTACCGGTGGTTCAGCACTCCTGTTTCGCTATGTTGTTCAGAACGGATATTTTGACAACAACGGAATAGTTACTGTAAGCCCTGTAGATCTTAACAGCGGCTCAATAAAAGATGCTGCCGGCAATAATGCCGAGATTACATTTAATAACATTGGTCTTACTTCAGGTATAAATATAAATTCCACTGATTTTGCATCCGTAACGAGTGTAAATGTTCCAGCTGATAAAATATATGTAAAGGGTGATACACTTAAATTTGACATTCAGTACAACCGCAGTGTCAGTGTTACAGGAACACCGGAAATCTTGGTTACTATTGGTGATTCAGTTCGTTATGCCTTGACACAAAGTTCATCAACACTGAAATCACTTCTTCAATTCTCCCTTGTATTAGATTCTGCTGATGCTGATTCAAATGGTATTACTTTTAGTAATGCAATAATACTTAACGGAGGAACTATAAGTGATTCAATCGGAAACCCCGCAATACTTGCAATTGACAACAGTATATTAACAACAGGTATTATTATCAAAAAAGCGCAGACAATTACCTTTTCACTTAATACAGATTCACTCCATATCTATGGGGATACGAATATTGTGCTTACAGGATCTGCCAGCTCAGTACTTCCGCTTTCATTTATTTCATCTGATACTTCAGTTGTAAAAATATCAAATGACACTGTGCAGCTGATTAAAGCTGGTATTGCTGTAATAACTGCTGTTCAATCCGGAAACGGTATCTTTCTTCCTGCGGCTTCCGTTACTGATACAATAGTTATCACAAAAAAGCAATTAATTGTGACTGCTGATAAGAAATCAATTATTTATGGCAGTCCGGTTCCATTATTGACTATTAATTATTCCGGATACGTTAACACTGACAGTGAAAATACACTTGATACTTTCCCATTAGTCCAATGTGCCGCAAATAGCCTCAGCAATGCTGGAGAATATCCAATTATTGTAAGCGGAGGCGTATCATCAAAATATTTTTTCAGCTATATCGGTGATACTTTAACCATTCAGAAAGCAACTCTCATTGTCAAAGCAAATGACGCATATCGTTTTACTGGTCAAAAAAACCCTGTATTCACTTTAAACTACAGTGGTTTTGTCAACAGTGAATCTGCAGCTGTCCTTCAAACATTGCCAGTAATCTCCTGTGCAGCATTGGTCTCATCAGCGGCTGGTACATATCCTGTTACAGTATCAGGGGGTGAAGATGAAAATTATGAGTTCAGTTATACCCCGGGAACATTGACAGTTGATACTATCTCAATCAAATCATTATCAGCAATTACACTGACGCCTGATTCTCTCGGCAAAGTGAATACATTTACAATATGTGCACCAGGTATCAACTGGGATTCAATCAATGTAATGGCGATATCATCAGATACTACTCTGATAAAAAACAAAAGTATCATACTTGGTGGCACTGATTCTCTCCGTACAATCATGGTTATTCCTGAAATAAGCAGAAATGGAATAGACACAATAACAATCATAGTGTCAACAACTGCCGGTGAACTGGTACGTTCATCAATTGTTATTGTTGTACCGCAGACACCTCCATCACAAAAAGTCGAACGTGTTTCAATTAAAACAGAACCTGATGGTACAATTGACATCAGGCCCTTGATTACATGGCAGAACATTACTGGCGCAACAAATTATAAACTTGAAATAGCAACAGATAGTTTATTTGCACAAATCAAGATTGCGAATGTTTATGCTGATACGGCCGGAAGTGATATTGTACTTGAACCTGATACTAAATATTACATAGCTGTAACAGCTGGAAACAACGCTGGCTTTGGCTTGAGAAGTGATTATGTTACTGGAATTACAGCCGGGATACCGATTTTTTCTGTACTTCACGGTCCGGTTGATGGAGATAGTGTAGAGCCGACAGTAAAACTTGTATGGTACTGCTCTGTCAAGTTAAAAAGCATTGATCTGCAGTTGTCTGAAGATATGAACTTCAGTTCATTGATAATTGACACGCTATTGCCCGGTACGGACAGAATGCTTTTTACACCGCTATTGAAACGGAACAAAATCTTCTATTGGCGCATAAGACCTTATGGAGCGGGTGGTCAGGGTATATGGAGTAGTGGATGGTTTGTTACACGTGATTCCACAGCAGTGGGAACAACTCTTGTTGGAATTGTTACCGATACAGGTACAATTACAATTGGTACTTCGGATGAAGTTGGAGCAACTGTTCTTCTGAAAGGAACCGGCGACTCCGGTACAGTTGTTCGAATGGATGTTACACCTGTTACAAATACGCATGGACTCGCACCTGTAACAAAAGGTATTATAATGCATCTGAGTGATTCATCAAAAGCATCAATGACCATTGCAATTGTTGATTCATTACTGCCTGCTGGTGTCAATAAGAGTAATGCACGAATCTATATAAAAAATTCCACTGGTGCTTATAATGTTTTATGGGATGTAATTCCCGATGCATCCGGCGAACTCTTTCTTGGGGCAATTCCAGGTGGCAGTTTCTTTGCAGGCTTTGATACTACAGCTCCAAAGATTAATGACAGTACAGCTCTTACTCCTCAGACCGGCGGATCAGTTGCGGTAATTAAGGGGATATGTTCTGATGAAATTGCCAATATGAAAGTCACAGTATTTTATCGTAAAGGTGGAAGCGCGAATGTTGACTCTGCAGTAGTAACCGTAAACCGTGATGGCTCATTTAATTTTAACTCGGCAAAATCTCCGCTTGACAATAACGGGTTTGAATACTGGCTTGCCGGTTCCGATGGTGTCAACAAAATGGTACTGCCGTCAAATGATGTTCCTGTTAAAATACAAAGTGTTTCTGCAACCGATTCAATACGTAATCTTGAGTGGCGTCTGTTCAGCATTCCTTCATCATTGACACGCGATTCGATTACTGCTGCTATAAGCAATCTTGGTAAATATGGCCGTTATGATGACTGGCTGCTTTATAGCCGTACAGCATCAGGGCTTAAGGAGTTTGGTACAGATCTATACAACCTCACTCCTGGCAGTGCATACTGGATTAAAACCTGGAAGAAAACTGTCAGAGTCGGCATTGCTGAAGGTACGACAACACCTGTCAACAAGTGCTTTGAAATAAGTATCCCGTCAAAAACGTGGATTAGTTTTGGCAACCCATATATGTTTAATGTCTCATGGGCATCAGTACTTGATTCATCACATTTGACATCATCGGAATTGTTCGGTCCATACAGTTATCATGACAGCGCCTGGGTTGCACCACTGCTTACCGAGTCTATCGATCCGTTTGAAGGGTATATGGTTTACAATGCTACAGGTACAGATCAGGTCTTGCGTATTCCATCAATATCTGCAGACAGCTGGAATGCTGCTTCACTTGTAAAAAGAGAAAGTGAACCGGTAAAAAGAACTACACTAAGCTGGCAGATTGCAGGTCCAGCCGGCAGAGATCATGGAATGCTTTTCGGTTTCAGTAATATTGCAGATTCAATGATGAAAAGCAGCAGACTTAACTGGTGTAAACCTGAATCACCGGAAACGGATGTTGTTCAGAGCTGGTTTACAAGAGATTATAGTGGAGATGTCCAGCTTATGACTGACTTTGTGCCATCAAAAGATTCTGCAGGGGCAGTCTGGTCCCTTGTCGTATCAGGAATAACCTCCGGATCAGTATATACAGGATTTGTCGGCAATCTTGAAAGCCTGCCGCTGAGCTGGCAGGCTGTTATTATTGACAGGAAAGCTGGTGCTGTTCATAATCTGAGAAATAGTGGTTATTCATTTATAGGTGCTGAAAAGGAAACTGTCCGCAATCTTGAACTGGCAGTGGGTTCAGCGGAATTTGTTACTGCTTCATCCCGCGGCATTGTTAGTCTGCCTCAAACACTTGCACTGACAATTGTAAATAGAAATCAGATGACAGGAACCGTTTCATTACGATTTGCGATACCACAGAACCGATTATTATCAGAAAAACGGGTGACTATTGACATTGTAAATTTACAAGGAAAAATTGTTAAAAGACTGATCAGTGGAAAATATCTTCCGGGATATTATACTGTAAGCTGGAAACCATCCCAGGCTGCTACTGCTGCAGGATTCTTTGTGATAATGTTACGGATGGACAAAAATACAAAAAACATACCAATGGTACTGGTGCGGTAATAGGAGGAATAATGAAACAGAATAAAAGCTCTATGAAAAATTGTCTGTCAATTATCGCAGTTATGCTGACAGGATATATAATCTCAATTAACGGTTCTGAATTGAAATCAGATTCTGGGTCGGATAACAACGAAAATTCATCTGTGAAATCATCGGTGAAAGAAGATGTCAATAAAAACTGGGCTTTACGGTTTAATGGAGTTGACAACGTTGTCAACTGTGGAGATATTGATAAGCTCGATAGTGTATCAGCATTGACAATAGAGATGTGGGTCAATATTGAAAAATTCAGTCCCTGGAAAACATTTTTTGCTAAGAGAGTAGATGATTTCAACCGCATTCAGTTTCAGCAATACAGTGAACCGGGTGATATTGGAATTGCAGTCTCATCTGGAAAAATTCTCGGCTACTATCATACTGTAAACAAACCGGTTACTATTGGGGACTGGTTTCATCTTGCAATGGTTTTTGATGGAAGCAGCATAAAAGATTCCGGAAAGTTGAAGATTTATATAAATGGTCGCGAAGCTGCAATTGCCCCTCATAAAGGTGATGCAGTTGCAGAATGTACGCCGGTAAATAATGCACCGGTACTACTTGGTGCTGAAAGAAAAAACGGGGCTTACGGATATGCTGGAACTATGGATGAAGTTCGAATTTGGAATTCAGCAAGAACACAAGCGCAGGTAATCGAAGATTTGCGTTCAACAGAGGTAAAGGATACAAGCGGTCTGGTGGTTTGTTATGATTTCAATGAAGGAACAGGTACAGAGCTTGTAGACAAAATGGGAAACAGGAATGGAATATTGAAAAGAAATATTTCAGGAGAAACATCTAACTGGATTTTGAGAGGGTATGTTAAGCCAAGTGTTGCAGCTGCTGCTGTTATACCGGAAGAAGTTTCTGCTGAAAAAATTAAAATCGGATGGAGATGCGGATCTGGAACATACAGAACTGTATTCATGAAAAAAGGTAATGACAGTATTTCTGCTCCTGGTGATTTGATTACCTACGAAGCAGCTCTATTTGGAAGCGGCAGTCAGATTGGTTCATCAGGCTGGTATTGTGTTTACAACGGCACTGGCTGCAGCACAGAAATTACAGGATTGTCAATTGCAACAGAGTATACAATACATGTTGTCGAGTATAATGGTGTACATGGGAAGGAACAGTATTTAACAAATGCTGCGCAGGGTAATCCGGTAAATATAAAAACTGCATCTGTTGAGAAACAGCCTCTTGTGCAAATTGAAAATATACATGTCGATGTAGTCGAAAAGCCTCTTGTCAAACCACAAATCGCAGTACAATCACCAGTTGAAAAAAACATAAACCTGAATAAGAAACGTAAAGCAATGTTTATTTTTGCATCCGGTTTCAGCGGAGCTGTTGTGGCTGGGGTTGTTTCTGCTATTGCTCTAAACACACATAGCAGTAATAGTTCAGGTAGTGGTCACGATCTTGGTATTCCGCCTGTGGATCCGTGATGACGGTTTACTTATAACAAAGTCTCTGCTTACCGGATTCTGCTTTGCGATTCGCAATGCGCCTGAGGTTTCAGCAAAGAAGTCGAAAATCAGAATCATTTTTTTCTTCGAAATATAAACCGGCAAGATCCGCCCGTCCTGTTAGACACTGTTTAATTACAACAACTTACCATGTTTTTCCAATTTTTCCACTGGATTTTTCTTTTAAAAAAATCAATGACATGATTAATTATATGAGTATATGAGTCTGTTTTTCAAAATAAGCAGAGTGCCAACTGTACCATATATTTAATAAAAATTAAACTGAAGGGACATCTAATGGTTAAAAAGCATTTCATAGTGAATGCTACTGTTTTCACCATGATTTTCATTTCTCAGATCTGGGCTCTTTCAGGAAAGCTGATCGACAACAGCAACAATCCGCTTGCAGATGCCGAAGTTTTTCTGGCAAATGAAAATCTCAGGATTACCACGGATGCAAACGGAGCATTCGCTTTTTCATCAATGGCTCTCGGTAAAACTGGTCTTCAAAAATACTATGTCAAACCGTCGTTATCCGGAAACCGGATATATTTCAGCATGTATAAAAGCGGCGTTGCCGAATATGTGATCTTCTCCCTCAAGGGTACAGTGGTATCGCAGTTTCATCATAATTTCCCCCAGGGTAATCATATTCTGCCAATCAAGGCATTTGGTAACTCTCTGGCAAAAGGAATTTATCTGGTTAAATTCAAAAATCCCTGCCAGACCGCTTCTTTCAGATACAATTATGTCGATACAAAGAATTCAGGTAATTACAGCCGCTTTTTTGAACAGAAAAGTATTGCTGAAAATATTGGCGTAAATGGATACGGGGCCGCCGCCGATGTTCCATCTGTGGTCGACACCCTGGTTATCAGGAAAGTTATCGGAGATGTCACCAGCATGAGAAAAATAATGGTCTATTCATATAGTGATGACATTAACGACAATAAATACACATCGAACGGCATGCAGATGGTGATCATTGATCCTTCGAACGACAATGATGCTGACGGATTGACCAATTTCGAAGAACGTTACGTATATCACACAAACGCCGAACTGGCGGATTCCGATGGTGATGGTGTTTCGGACTTTGCCGAAATCAATAACCACACAAATCCTCGAATTGCAGATCATCCCTCTGTCTCGTTTATTGCCAAAAGCAATCCTGTCGTCATTGCCACTTATTCAAAATCTGTTGAAGACCAGGAAGGGCGGGATATCTCTTCTGGTGGTGATTACAGCGTATCAAGCGAATTTACTGCTCAGCAGACAGTGAACGCCAGCGTTTCTGTGGCGATCATGGTGGGGTTTGAAGCCGGTTCTTCAAGCGGCGCTTTCGACGGATGTGTCAATGGATCGGTTACAGGAACGGTCGGTGCCGGCTGGGGTATGACATGGGGGTCTACCAACTCCGAGGCAATGAGCCGAAACTGGAGCAGTACTGAAAGCTATGCCCGCAGTAAAGGGGTAACTATCGAGGGCGGAAGAATCAAAATAGAAATCGAACTCATCAATAACAGCAACGTAAATATAACACTTGTCAATCCGATGATACGCCTGAGTACGACCGAGTCCGGTATCAGTACCCTGGGCACAGAAATCGGCGAACTGGCGCTTTTTACAGGCGACGGCCTCAGCGGTGACAACCTGGTCTCCATTCCGTTTCTGCCCGGTTCAAACAAAGTTACACGGCTGTTCGGGATCAATATTTCCAATCCTGATATCATCGAAAAAGTCGCCCAGAACAGTTGCGGATTAAAGGCCCAGCTTACTAACGTTGTCTTTCAAACCAGTCTTGGTGCGATCGATACGCTCATGGCGAATGTCTACCGCAGGACTGCCGAGGTCACCGTCGACTATGGCACAGCATCAATAAAAAAGATTATCAAAAAGAATGTGCTTTCACGATCTGTCTACAACGAATTCTACCACGATCTGACTGATCGCTACATTTCATCTACAATATCCGATCTTATCAACGAAGTCGGTGCAGTGACTGTTGTAGGAACCGATAGCGGCACAGCTGGAATTACAGCCATTGACGACGTGAAGAATGGCGATCTGCCGGCTGGCACCTGGAGTATTGCACTACAGGCGACACCGGACTCTGTTCAGATCTATTCAAACCGTTTGAGAGATTACGACCCGCGTACCATCAGGGTTGGTAATGCGACAATTGTTTCCTGCGTGTACGATGCCGACAAGGACGGCGACGGATTGCCGGACCGGGTCGAGGCCGCGCTTGGAACCTGTGATTCGTGCGTCGATTCCGACGGTGACAACATCTCAGACCGTAATGAATATGCAGGGTGGAGCCGTACAACTGACCCTGCGAACACCAAGTGGAAAACCAACCCGACACTTAAAGATACCGACCATGATGGCATTAACGATTATGAAGATTCAGATCCTCTCAGCGCGGCTATCAATCCTCTTGACAGTACGGTTACAATCTCGAAACTGGTTCTGTCCTCATCCCAGGGAACGTCATGGACCGCTCCGGCCATTACCGATACACTTACGAACCTTACAGTAAACCAGATGATGCGCGGCCCTGCGAAACTGACCCTCGTTTACAGTCGTCCGGTTTACGGAACAATTGTAGTATGTAAAGGCAATAATGATACAGTAAAAACGACTGCCGATTCCATCTCATGTTCCCTGCCGCTCAATCTTGGTACGAACTCCGTTGAAATTACCGTCTACTCGAAGAACGGTACGTCAAAGAAGATAATCGTGCTTGGCGGAATTGAACGACGGCTTGCGCGGATCGATCATAGTAATGCCAAACAGTTCACCGTTTCAGCACCTTCGGCAGATAAGCTTGGAATCGTGGCAAACTGCTATATCGGGGCTGATTCGATCCTTGCGCTCGATCCGCTTATTTCAAAGATCATGCTTATGCGAGTCGCAGTTGACGGTCTGCAGGAAAACGACGCAGTCAAATACCGTACCCAGGATCTCGGCGATGAAGGCAACGGTGATGCAGGCATCAAAGTGGGAAGTTCCATTCTTGGAAAAGACTCTCCGAGCAATCTCTATTCACTGAGATACCTTGACAAGACGCCAGGGTTTTTCAGCGACACAGGACTTGCCCACGACAGCAACTATGTCTACTCTCTTTATTCATACGCAACCTTCGGATCGAAAAACTACTATACTGCTCCTGTCAACACAAACGGCATCACCTACGTCAACGAACGGACCATCGTTGTCGATTCGATCGAGTATTTCATGTCGTGCAGTCATAACTGGGGCGGAACGTCCAACTGGCATTGCCAGATCAAAAAATACCATCAGGTCGATCTCGACTGGGAAGACGAAGTGACCACCGACCGATGGATTTACCAAGACCAGGACTTCACCTATAGCTTTAGTCCCAATTGGGAGCTGGAACCTGCGAATGCCATGTCCATCGTAACTGACTGGCGTGTTGATTATGGCGGGGCTTTTCCTGCATATTCCAACCATAGCGGCTGGCAGACCCTGCAGCTTCGTCTTATAAATAATGATTGCCTCACATATAATCAGGTTGTCAGAAAAGTCAGTTTTACCCGTTCGTCAACAGACAACGGCATAACAACCAGTGTCGACTGGAGTTACGGAACACTCACGACCGGTTCGTACACGAAACCCGGCTGGTACTATCACTGGTACGACGGAAGTAATACAAACCATAATATCGGGTTTCAAGTCTACTGGAAATACAAATATAACGATATCAGGCACGACTGGCAGAAGTAAATCCGTTACATGAAAAGCAGCCCTAAGAGCTGTTATTAAAGAAAAGAAACGCCTCCGCACTGCGGGGGCGTTTCTTTTATAGTGCGACAAACGTTGTTGAAAATGTCTCCCTACTGTAAACAGAAGCGTTCAAGCTGTTGCGTGTCCCAAATGAATTTCCGATCCAGTCAGGAAATAATTTGCAGTTGCTGCAAAGCCTCTTCCAGTCTTCTGCGCAGAGAGGAATCTGTGGAAAACCTTACAAGCACATAATCTGCCGTTTTTGTAATATGGTTCCATCGGGGATTACTTGGAAATGTTTTGCTATCCAGGTACCGGTCGAGAGTCTTGGCCCGTTCCCACCCGTCCTGATTGATGTGCACTTTCCACAGGTCGGATTCCCGTGCAAGATCGGTTTTTGTTTTACCGGTGCATTCAGTCCAGTATTGAATGGAAAGATTCAGGATTTCTGAACCCAGTTTTTTCTTTGTTTCAATCTTTTTATCATCGACAAGCAGCCGCCCGATCTGTTCAAGATTTCTGTCGATTGTTTTCAATTCCCGATTCAGTTCGGGATTTACCAGGATGACATCCGGAGTTGCATTGCGCAGCACATCTTCTATCGACTGAATCCGTTCTCGATTTGTGTTCAGTGCGTCGATAAATGAGATAATGGAAATGCTGCTTGCGTTATTTATCTCAGGAACTTTAAATATCATTACAGAAAGCTGTTCATCCTCGAGTTCCAGAGGAATTTTAATCACTTCACAGATAGTCGATTTTCCATGTGAATCAATTGTCGCAGTCCATTTCAGTAATTTTTCTTTTTTTTCAGAAAGCTTTGGATCAAACTTGACGTCAGGTATCTGTTCATTGACAGAGAGTACATTTTCAAGCAGTTTACCTGACATTTGATCGATTTTCAGTCCGGCAAGTTCCTCAAAGGCCCTGTTACAGAATACGATTTCATCAGTATCGTAAACAGCACACATGGGTTCATCGACGGTGTGCAGAAGTTCAGTTAACCTGCGCTGGATCTGTCTGAGATCCTGTTCTTTGCGGACATGCTGCATCATCTTTTCTCGCAGACGCTGATTTTCAACCAGTTCCTCCGATAATTGTTCGGCATCGGCAAATGCCCGTGAAAACCGTCTGGAAATCAACACCGAATAAATCATTACAAATATCAATGTAGCTGAAGGCACCAGGATAGGTGTGTGAAGTATGCCCATTCCCCATAGCACGTCATTTATTCCAGCCAGGGACATGAGAACGATTCCCGACAATATCCAGACCGAATCCGGGCGTTTTTTAACTACAGCATGAATAGAAACGACCAGACTGTATATGATCATTGTAATTATGACGGTAAAAAAGAGTTCAAATGTAACAGACAGAGCCTTATTTGACAAAACAGTCGCAAACACTATAAATAATCCTGTAATTATCTGAGACAATCGAAGCACAAACCGGTAATTGTCCATGGGATAAAAAGAATAAAGAAACATGACAAAGCAGGGAATCGACATCATGATGGTGATGACATCAATTCTATAGAGAAGCTGCCCGGAAAAGGAGTCGTTGAGCAGTTGAAAAAGCCAGCCGCTTGAAGCGCTTACAAGCATGTTTATTGAAAGAAGAAGGCAGAAAAGGCCGAAATAAAGCGGACAGCGGTCTTTTCTCCTGTTGAGGTAATTGATTATGTTATAGAAACCTACTATAAGTAATGCAGTGACAAGAAAATGACTGAATATCCAGTGCTTATCCTGGCCATTTCTTACCTGCGACTCATTTCCCAGAAAAATAGGCCCGATCCCTGAGTTTCCTGAATACGTATACCATAAACTGCACTCCTGCAAGATGATTTCAACCTGTTTTTTATGCGGATGGAAAGCAATAATATCTATTCCCGACCGGGATTTTGCCCGCGACGGTGTACGGCTGATAACTCCGCTTCGGCAATATTCGACCCCGTCAATCCAAAGGCGATAAGCGCAGGTCTGGCATTCAATTCGAAGGGCTTTTGAGCTTACAGTGTCGATTCCGGTAATAATTAGACGGTAGGTTGCGAATACACTGTCTGTATTCTCTAATGATTCAGTTTTCATGTTTTTGCAGATTCCGGGATCTGCATAGGTGACTTTGACATTTGATAAAAAGGAGGGTGAAAAATCGTTCGGCTCAAGCAGTCGATCAGGATAATACTCCCAGTTTCTGTTGCAGGACACAACTCCGTGACTCTCAAAATTCCAGGAATTAAGTAGTAGTATTCCGCAGGTAACCGAAGGCATAGTCTGAGAAGTACTGTGTGAAATGAACGACTGAAAGACAAAAAGAAACACAGGTGGGAGCAGATGTAAAAGGCGATGCATAAAATTCTCTATCTGGTTAAATCACAGGTGCCAGGGCTTGATGCTGAGCTGATAGATGTTATGGATGACCAGCCTCATTTTTCTGAGGCTGGTTACAAAGTGATGTGTCACTGAACCCGATTGTCCTGGTGAATAACGGTGAGTGAATCTTTTGTGATGGTTGAAAAGAAATCAGCACTCCATACCTGCAGAGTCCCGGAATTTTTTATAAATGGGGTAATATCACGTTTTGCCTGCTCAAAATCTACATTGTTAAATCGTTCTATCAGTTTTTCTTTGAGTAGTTCAATTGTTAAGAGCTCAAATAGATGTATCGTTGGGATTTATAAATACACCATATCTAATCTGAATAATCTCACGATTGCGTATCATTCGAGTCAGACGCGCTTTAGGTGAGCGGTATTCTGCTAATTCCTGCATTAAAAATTGATGGTCAATTACCATAGTATCTCCAACAAGTATTAAAATAGTGTACTTTCTGGAGAAAATCAATAGTTGCCAGGAGAAATGTATGTTACACTCGAAAAAACAGTAATATATAAAATTTTGCTGTATACATCGTAAGAAGCGTCTCACATTATCCTGCGGAGCAAAATCTGAACAAAACAGGTGGTCTGATACTCCTTTACTCCAATTTTTCCTCCGTCACCACCAGCCTTTGTTTTCGTTACTCTATATCCAATGCATTCGTAATAGATTTTGCAGAACAATTCGAAACCTGTGAAAAGCTATTTAAAGAACTTTCAATATACAAGTCTACTTTAGTTAATTAATAACCTGCAGAGACAATTTATATTGTGTCTGCAGATGATAAAACTTCTGAAGTTTTATCATTTTCTATTTAATAACTTGTTACTACTTGGTTATAATTTAGTTATTATTTAGTTTTAAAATGCGGATGTGGTTATTTAATATAAAATAGGCTTCGGCTGTTAAACTCTCATTGAGGTACCAAATGAAAATGAAGTTTCGTTTTAATTGTCTTTTCTTAACTATAATTTTCCTGTTCAACCTGTCATTTTCCTCTCAGATCCTTTCAGGTACGGTTAAAGACGGGGCCGGGGCAAGTATCGAGGGTGCGACCGTACAGCTGGCCATAGCCGATAAAACCACAACTACGGATGCCTCGGGCAACTGGCAATTTGATTTGCCATCGTCCATAAAAATGAAGCGGGTTCAAAATGGTGCTTTTTCGGTTGCTGTCCAAAACGGTATGTTGGCTATTAATACTCACGAACCCGATCTTCATGTGAAGGTCAGCCTTTACCAGCTCGACGGAACCCTCATTGATTGTGTGATTGATCAAAAGATCGCGTCCGGGCAGCATACTATAAACCCGATAAGGCAGTCTTTGTCGCAGAAAATAGTTTTGATAAAGGCTGATATCGGTGGCGCTGTGACGTATTTCAAATTGCCGGTCATGGCCGGTATGGCTGGTCATATAGGTTCTGTCTCCAAGGGGGATAATAAAACTTCGGGGCACCTTGCCAAGATGAGTGCAGTGATCGACACCATCAAAGTCACCAAAAGCGGTTATCAAGCTGCTGCTTTAGCCATCGAATCCTATACATCCGGACCCCATAATATCGTTCTGAAAAAAATCGGAGTCTCCTATCGTCTGCCGCCACCAAGTTATTGCCACTCATGGGACTATGTCCCGGACTGTATCCCGGGTGATCGCAACTCGGCATGCGGCGGCGTCT
>Ga0209800_10001272_pt1 | contig 27698 bp, 25 predicted proteins | sample Higcelweek8metaG_FD_187174 | JGI IMG/M metagenome (GOLD analysis project Ga0209800, IMG submission 187174) | Freshwater pond sediment microbial communities from the University of Edinburgh, under environmental carbon perturbations - High... | ecosystem: Environmental > Aquatic > Freshwater >...
CAAAAAATCAATAGCGCGTTTGGAGCCGCATATAACTCTGCTTGAAGATTCCCCCAAGGCAAGAGAGCATAAGGCGCTTTTGCAAAAGCTTTACGACGGCATGGAAGCCGAAAATCGCGCGGACTTAAACGAGCATGGCGGACTGAGGCTCTTAATATCGCAAATGATGGATGCCGTAGCTTTTAAATACGCCGCCCACAAAATAGATTTTTTTGAAAAAGACGGCCGCATAGGCCTTAAGACCGTTCAATATCCGCTGTGGCTATTTGAAAATACGAGCGGCGAATTGCGCCTGCTTGAACGCGAAGGTCAACTTGCGGCGGGCAAGCCGCTTGAAAAAAACGCATGGATGGTCTGTTGCGGCGACGGCCTTATGACGGCCTCTTCGATAGCCTACATATTTAAGCAGCTGCCCCTGCGCGACTGGCTTATTTACTGCGAAAGAAACGGTATGCCCGGCGTTGTGGCAAAAACCGACGCCTTCCCGGGCACCGCCCAGTGGGACGCCGCCTGCGAGGCCGTAGGCGATTTCGGCGCGGAGTTTCATGCGGTGATTTCGGCGGGCACGAACATAGAGTCTATAGACGTTTCGTCGCGCTCCGCCCTGCCCTATCAGGCGCTTATAGAGCGCATAGACAGAATGCTTTGCGCCCTGTGGCGCGGCAGCGATTTAAGCACCTTGAGCGCAAGCGAAAGCGTGGGTGCGAGCATGCAGTGGTATGAAAGCTCCATCATAGAAGAGCAGGACGCCGCAAACATAAGCGAGACCCTCCACAGGTGCGTAGATATTCAGGCAATAAAAATTGCCTTCGGCGAAAACGAAAGGCCGCTTGCCAAATTTGCCCTGCGCTTGCCCGACTATGAAATGCATAAAAGCGAAATAGACATAATAGCGCGCCTCTGCGCGCTGGGGCTTAAGCCCGACAAAATCGAGCTGGCAAAGCGTTTTGCGTTTCCGCTTGAAGAAAAGGGGGCGGGTAATGGCGGCGAGTAAAAGCGTGCTACAGCTGCTTTGCCCCTTTGGGACTTTTACGCACGCAAAGGGCGTGCAGCTTGTAGACGAAGAGGCCACCCGCAGAATGCTGCGCGAATTTGACACCGCAATGCGCAGGCTTTTTAAGCGCGGGCTGCCCGTATACATGGGACACCCCGACGAGGGCGCAAACCCAAGGCGCGCCCGCAAGATAGGCAGCATAGAGCACCTTGTGCAAACGCAAGGCGGCATTGCGGCAAGCATAAGGTATGAAGACCGCGCCCTTGAAAAAATAATGCGCGGCGAAATTAAAGGCTTGTCGCCCCGCTGGCTGACCGAGCCTTTGGGCGGCGGCGTATACCGCCCCGTAAGGCTGATTTCCGCGGGGCTTACCGATAACCCCAACATACCCGGCTGCGGCGCGGTTTTAAAACCGCAGGACGAAACTAGCGCGCGCGCCCTGCGCGAATGCGTGCTTAAGGCCAAAGAAATATCGGAAGGCATTAAGGGGGCGCTAAAAAGCGCCGCGCAAAGCGCGACCGAACCCCGAGGGGACAAGCCGCAAAGCGCCCCGCTTGCGCGCGGCAAAAACAACATGGCGCTGCTTGCCAAAGAGCGCATGGAGATTACGGGCGAGCCGTATTCAAAGTGTTTTGCGGCGGTGCGCAAAGAATTTCTCATCTGAAACGCGGGTGAACCCCGCGCAAAAAAATAAAAAAAGGATAAATATGAAAAACATGAAAACAGGCGTGCTCACCCTTATAAACGGGATGCTGCGCGCATTTAAAACGCCGCGCCGCGCGTGCTTTTGCAATATAGCCGAAGGCACGCACGCAGGCAGAATAACAATGAGAGCCGCAGGCGACATAGCCATGCGCAATCTGCTGGTCACGCTTGAAAACGGCGACATAAAGCTTGCGGGCGCTTTTGACAGACCCGTGGGAGTTTCTCTCGACGCCGCCCTTGCGGGCGATTTGGCGAGTGTGCAGCTTGCCGGCTGCGACGAGAGCACCGCGATATGCGTTGCGGCTTCCCCGATAAACGCGGGCGAAACGCTATATACCGCCGCAAACGGCAAGGTGAGCCCCGCACCCGCAGCGGGCGCATACAAAGTGGGCGTTGCGCTGACTTCTGCGGCGGCAAACGGCGCGCTTGAAGTAAACCCGCAGGGCTTTGGGCAAAGGGCATACGCCCTCTACGCTTGCGGTGTGCACGTCTGGAATACCGCCACGGCTTCAAGCGGCATTGCGATAAGCGGGCTTAAGGCCGACGACGCGGTGCTTGCGAGCATAGCGGTTAAAGGCGCTTCGGAAAAATCCGTAACGGCAAAAATCTCCGCAGACTTAAGCCAGATAGAGTTTTCCTTAGACGCAAACGGCGCCCAGGGCTCTACAAAGGTTGCGTGGTTTGTGGCAAGATCGGCCTAAAAACAAAAAGGGAAATATCATGAGCGAAAACAATATCACGACAGCAAACGAAAACAGATTCTCGGCGGCGAACTACTCTGAGGCGCTTACGGCCTTCAGCGCGGGTTGGAAAGACCAAAGCGGCCTTGAGCGCATACTCGACTTTATAGCCCCGCCCGTGCCTGTGGGCAGGCGCTTTGAGTTTAAGCGCAGCGACAACGCCGAAGCCTTCTACTCCGAAAACGACGACGTGCGCGCCATCGGCGCGGAATTTAAGCGCGTCGAATACAGGGGCGAAAGCGTCAACGAAAAAACCTTCAACAAGGGCCTGACCATAAGGGTTGACCATGACGAGGTTGTGGGCGACGACTGGCAAGAGCGCTACACCCAGATGCTCTTGCAGCGTTTGTTGCGCAACGAGCTGAGGCGCGCCGTGGCCGCGCTTGAGGCCGTGGCGCAAGACCAAGGCGACGCCGTATGGAGCGGCGCCGCAAACCCCGACTCAGATATACGCGCGCTGCTCTCTGCGGCTGCCGACGAAAGCGGCGTGCGCCCCAACAGGCTGCTCTTCGGCGAAGCCGCGTGGGACAGTCGCATGGGCTGCCTTGAAGCGCAAGAAAACGCCGTGGCCTTTAAGGCTGGCGGCATGGCGAAAGAAGAGCTTGCGGCAAAATTCCTCTTGGACGGCTGCGAAGTGCTTTCTTCGAGATACCAGATAAGCCCCTCGGCAAAGGCGCAGATAGGCGGCGCAAAAGTATACGCATTTTACGCGCTTGAAGGCCTATCAAAAGACGAGCCCTCAAACCTGAAGCGCTTTTACACGCCCGGCGCCGAAGGCTCGGCCTTCAGGGTATACCTTGAAGAGCGCGCAAAATACACGGACATAACCGTTGAACACTATTCTACGATTGCCGCGGCAAGCGGCCTCGGCGTCCGCAAAATATCGGTAAGCGCGGGCGACTAAGCTTAAACCATAACCCACAAAGGGGCGCGCCTCCGAAGGCGCGCCCCGCCATAAAAAAAATGACCTGGATAACCCTGACCGGCGCAGACCTTGAAGACGCGCTCAACAAACCCCAACTTGACATACTCAAATCTGCGCGGCTGCGCTCACCCACGCGCAACGTGGCGGAAGAGGCTTTGGCAAGCGTGGTATCGCGAATACGCGCCGAGATAGCCGCAAGCGGCCTAAACAACCTTGACCAAAACCATGCGAAGATACCGCCCGAACTGCGGGGCTGCGCGCTTTGCCTTGCCGTTGAAAGCCTGCAACTGCGCGTGCCCACAATGGAGCCCAGCGCCGCGCAGGAAAAGCACGCGGACTTGGCGCGGGAAATGCTCTTGCGCGTTGCGGAGGGCAAGCTGCCAATTTCAAAACCCGACGACCCCATTGCGGGCGGGTTGGGCCGCAAAGGCGCAAGCGTAGTAAAAAAACGCGCATCGTCGGCAAGCTCGGAAACCCTGAAAGGACTGTGATATGAAAGGACATCTTGAAAAATTGCAAAGCGCCGTGCTTGAAAGGCTGTCGCTCTCGGGAGAGTTTCCGCAGGCGGCGCTGTATGCGCAAAGCGGCGCAGACGAAACACAAAGCCGCCTTACGGACGGCGGAATGCGAATAATCGTGAGCGAAGCAACGCCTGCACAGGCTTCCGAATTTGCGGCAAGCCCCGCATTTTCAAAGGTTGCGATAAGCGTGAGCGTTGAAGCGGACTACTCTGTATACAAGGGGTGCAAAAGCCTGACGGCCGCCGCAGAAAGAGTCTCAAACCTTTTGCATTTTTGGTGCGCGCCCGCAGGCTGCGGATATTCAAGACTGGCTCTGGAGCCCTCAAAGCCCTGGCACAGGCCGCAGCTTAAGGCGCCCAAAGCGGCAATATGCGTAAACTTTACGGCCTCGGCCGCAGCAATCTTATGAAGATTAAATACGCAGATTCATATTTGTGCGACGAAGGCCAAAAACCGCGCAGGCTCTCGATATCGGCCGCCAGACGCGTCGGCGTAGACGCCCTCATAGGCGCCGCAAAGGCAAGATTGTCGGACCGCGGCAACACCCTTATAAACGCGGCCTTTGAAATTGAAAGGGTGCATAAAAGCGAAGCCGAAGCGGAGGGCTTTTTTCTCAATCACCAAGCGGCGCTCTCTTTGAGCGAACCCGCCCACCTGATTTTTGAATGCGCCGCCCCCAGAGGGCAAAACCCGCAGACGGCGCTTCTTAAAAATGCGAGCCTCGTAAAAATAAGCGGCGCTTTTGAAGGCCTTAAAAGCGTGTTCGCATACGAATTTACAACATCTGAAATGGAAGTGTGAATATGCAAAACGATGAACTGACAAACAGTCTTGAAGCCCTGCAACGCCAAATGGAGGCGCTTGAACGCGCCCTTGAAGAGCTTGAACGCAAGTTGGAAGACTGCGCCGCAAACGCGCAAAACCTAAGAAAGGATATGTGATGCAAGAAGACCTCTTTATGCAAATCGGAGGGGAGATTTTAAGCTTTGCTAGCCTTGGGGTGCGCGCGGCGTCAATCAGGCGCAAAATCAGCGCGGCAGACGAGCTGCGCTTTACCGTAGCAGCAGATGCGCGCCCGCAAAATCTATGCGCCGGTACAAGCCTAAAGGTGTTGCGCGGCGGCAGCGTCATTTTTATAGGCGCAATAGAAAAAGCGCACGCGGCAAATGCGGCAAACAAAAAATCTTTTGAATACTCCGCAAAAAACGCGTGGGCGGATTTGGAGCGGATTGTGTATCAGCAGCTCTGGAAGGTGCCCTCAAACCCCGCAGACCCGCAAAGCGGGCTTGAAGACGCGCTTAAAAGCAGGGTAATACTGGGGCAAAATGCGCAGGGGCAAAAAATAAATCTTAAGGAGCAGCTTGAAGACATATTGTCTTACGCACGCGCCTGCGGGGCTGATTTTGAAACTTATTTTGCCGAGCCCGAAAACCCCATGCTCTTTGACGAAGTGCGCGATTTGTCTTGCGCGGAGGCAATATTAAAAACCCTTGCGTGGGCGCCCGACGCCGCAGTTTATTTTGACTACTCAAGCGGACAAACCCGCATAAGCGTGTTAAAACGCGCCTCGGCGCAAAGGGTTTTCATAGACGTAAAAGACGGCGATACTCTTGAATATAGCGCCGCCGCGCGCCCCGATTTACAGGTCGCGGGCGTATGCGTTAAATATGAAAAAACGCACTCCGCAGACGATGTGGAATGGCAGACCCTCGAAGAGGACATCTACCCCGTCGCCTTTGACCAACGCGCAAAAAATGCGCTTGTGATGACGGTTGAACTTGGCGGAAGAAGCGCCGACAGGCAGCTTAACACAATAGTTACAACGCCCATTCTGCCAAACACGACAGGCTGGTGGCTTGAACGCTTCCCTGTCTATAAAGACCAAAAGTATAAGAACTTTTCCATAGAAAGCACGTCCAGGCTGGGGTCTTACGGCCGCGAACTGAAATCGGGCAGCATATACGACTGGATGGGCGCGGGGCTTGAAGAGGACGAAATAAAGGCGACCGTTTATTACGAAATCGGAGCTATGCGCGTGCATAGACCGCTCTCGGTAAGGCTTAAGGCGACGAACGCTTCAAGCGGAACCTTTGCGAGATTTGTCCTTAATGAAATTGCCGAAGAAGCCCCTGCGGGTCTTGCGCAGGCGGTTTACGAAGCCGCAGCCCCGCTGCAGTTTGAGGGCAGCGTAGAGCTGTCAAAACGCGACGCCGACGCTTCATCGATAATGCGCGCAAGGCTGAACCTGCTAAACGCGGAAAGCGAATTTGCAAGTATGGACGCGCGCGTCTGCGCCTGCAACGAAGACTTGGCAACCGGCCGCGTTAAATTTTTGTTCGGCCCGCCAAAGCACTTGTATCCGGGCGACATCGCGGATTTGTTTCGCATCAACAGGCCGCGCAAAGTACCGCGCTACGGAGCGGCAAAAGTTACCGCCAAAAGCCGCTCGGCAGCATTTGAAACGGGAGGAGAAGGCGCAATGTCGGACAGCGGCGCGGGCGAAGGCGTCTTCTCGTCATTCATGATAAGCACAGAAGACGAAACGCCGGATGCGCCCCGCAAAATCGTATTGGACGCGGGCGTGCTTAAGGCCGACGAAGAAATGCGCCCGAGAGAAATTGCCCTCTGCAAAGACGGAGAGCTGATGTTTGCAAGCGTGCTTATGACGGAACCGCAAGCGCAGGAAGAGGAGTAGTCTGATGAAGCCCTTCATATTCCCAAGCCCCTTTCCCGAACCCCTGCAAACGTATGCGCACCCCACGCCAGAGCCCGCAACCCTGGTAATAGGGCCTATAGACGCCGAACGCGCAGTGCGCATATTCTGGAAACTTAAACGGCTGGACATACGCATAAGCTGGTCGCAAAACGTTGTGTATACGCAGCACAATTCAAACGGAGACGTGCTGCAAACAATACATGCAATCAACGAAAGCGCGTCGGCGTGCGTGTCGCTTAGCGCGTCGACACAATACGCCGCAGCAAGGCAACCCGTGGAACGCTGCCTGCCCTCGTCTGACGCGTTTGCCGCTTTTGAAAGCACCGCAAACGGCGGCGACCCATTCTTGAGCAAACCCTTCTACTGGCAGCAATACCCAGACGACGTCCCGGATGAAAAGCGCCTGTATTGCTATGAGCTTTGGTTTAATGTCAGAAACAGTATCGATGTCGAGCAGGGTCCCTGGGAAGAGCTTCACTCGTGCACGACTTTCGGAATGCCGTTTTCGGAAAACGACGAGCGCTATCTTTACAAAACCGCGGCAAGCCAGCCCGTAAGCGTCTTGGGGTTTGAAACCACCGCAAATTTCAGCATTTTAAAAGGCATGAAACCGCCCGACTACTTTTGCGATTCCAGCCACATTGTGTCTGCAGAGTGGGAGTTTCATTAAAAAAGCGCCGCAACAACGCGGCGCTTTTTGCGCGGGCTTTAAAAGCCGCTAGTCGAAATGAATCTCTCTCGGTTTGCCCGGGCCGTTGTCGGGGCCGACGTAGCCGCGGTCTTCAAGCGTGTCCATTATGCGCGCGGCTTTGTTGTAGCCTATGCTAAGCCTGCGCTGCAAATTTGACGTGCTTGCGCGCTTTGTGCGGCGTATGACTTCCATCGACTTGCTGACCAAGTCTTCATAAGAGCCGTCGCCCGATAAATCTTCGCCGTCTTCTGACGCACCCGCGCCGTCGTCGAGGCTTGCGTCCATCTGGTTTTGAATTTCCTCTTCAAACTCGGGCTCGCCGTTGATTTTCAAAAACTCTACTATCGCGGCGGTTTCGGCGTCGCTCAAAAATGCGCCCTGCGCACGCACTAAATCAGAGTCTCCGGGCGGCGTAAAAAGCATATCGCCCTTGCCTATCAGCGCCTCGGCACCCTTGGCGTCAAGTATCGTGCGGCTGTCGACCAAAGACGCGACCTTAAAGGCTATGCGCGTGGGCAGGTTGGCTTTGATGATGCCCGTTACGACGTCGGCGCTGGGGCGCTGCGTTGCCACAAGCAAGTGTATGCCCGCCGCGCGCGCAAGCGCCGTCAAACGCATGATTGAAAGCTCAACCTCTTTGCCCGCAACAAGCATGAGGTCTGAAAGCTCGTCGATTATGCAGATGATGTAGGGCAGCTTTTTGTCGGGTATTTCAGTCTGGTTGGCCTCCGCAGAACTTTCGGCCTGCATGGCGGCGGCGCGCTCTTCGGGGGTCATCTCTGCGGCAAGCGCCTCGGCCTTGGCCTGCTCTTCTATGTCCTTTAAAATTTTTGCGTTGAAGCCCGCGATATTCTTGACCTTGGCCGCGGCAAAAATCTCATACCTGTGCGACATCTCGGCAATAAGCCACTTGAGGGCGGCGGGCACCTTGCGCGGGTCTGTCACAACGGGGATGAGCATGTGCGGCAAAGAATTGTAAATTTGCAGCTCTACGACCTTTGGGTCTATCATGATAAAGCGCAAATCTTCGGGCGTGAAGCGGTATAAAAGCGACGTGATTATGCCGTTTACGCATACAGATTTGCCGCTGCCCGTCGAACCCGCGATGAGCGCGTGCGGCATCTTTGCCAAATCCAAAATCTTCGGTTTTCCCGTGACGTCTTTGCCCAGCACGACGGGGATGTCGGCCTTGGTCTCGCGCCAGGCCTTTGACTGGAATATATCGCGCATATAGACGTTTTCGCGATTGCGGTTGGGCACTTCTACGCCGACTGTGCCGCGACCGGGCAGCGGCGCGATTATGCGCACCTTTTGCGCCTTGAGCCCCAGCGCGATGTCGTTTTCCAAACTTGAAATGCGGCTCAGCTTTACGCCCGGGGCGGGGTAGACTTCATACATGGTTACAACGGGCCCCGGCGAAACCGTGGCGCTTGTAACCTTGATTTTGAAAGTGTCGAAAGTCGCGATAATCTCGCGCATGCGAGCTTCATAGTCTTCATCCTCGGTATGCTGCAAGACTTCGGGCTCGGCAAGCAGGGACATGGGCGGGAATATGTAGTCGCCCTTTTTTTTGGGGCGAGAGTCTTCGGGATCGCTGACTTTTTCAACCTCGGTACGCACAATTTCAAGCTCGGGCTTGCGTGCGGCGCGGGGGGCGCGCGGCGCGCGTTTGGGGGCGGGTTCTTCAAACGCATCGGGCTCTTGCGGGGCTTCTTCAAAGGCTTCGGGCAAAACCGGTTCCGGCGCGTATTCGGCCTGCGGAGTCTCTCCGAAGAATGGGTCTTCGGGCGGCAAAGAAGAGGGCTCCTCCTCGTAAAATCGCTGTATGTTTATTTCATCGGCGGGCGGCTCTTCAAAAAACGGCGGCTCTTCTGCGGGCGGCTCTTCGTAAACCTCAGACACGTTGACCGCGTCGAGTATGCCTGCGGGTTCATCCTGCGCCTTTCTTTTAAATAAAGTGCCGAGAGCGCCGACGAGGCCGCCGCGCTTAAGAGAGGGCTCTTCTGTTGGGGGCTCTTCTTCTATAATTACCTTCTCCGAACCCGAGGGCGAAAGAAGCAGGTCTTCGGAGGGCACGTCTACAGTAACGGGTTCGCGCCGTTTTTTGAAGCCGAAAAAGAGCGCCCAAAGCCCCTCAATTAAAAGCTTGGGCAGAAACGCGAGCGCATACCAAAGCCGCGCAAAGAAGCCCGGCAGCACCTGCGGCGCGCGCTTCATGGAGTCAGAAAGCTCCGCCGCGGCGACCGAGGGGTTTTCTACGAAAATCACAATTTGGCAAAAGAGCGACACAGCAATAAGCAATATGCCGCTGCCAAGCTTGTCCATTGCGGGGTAAAGCAAGTCTCCGTATATGAAACCGCCGAGCTTGCCGCCCCACCCCGCCAGATAATACGAAGTGGCCTCCGCCCCGCCCACGGCCTGCTGCGCCAAAGCGGCCAATGCCGAAAACGATAATATGCTTAAAAACATTGCGAAGCCGTCCGCAAAATCAACCGGCCGCTGCTTGCGCTTAAAGCACATAAGCCCCGTCCAAAAAAGATAGACGGGAATGAGTATGCTTGCCCTGCCCATTGCGTAAGAGCCGAGCACGCAGAATGTGGCGCCGAGCTTGCCGCAGAGGTTGGGCCCCGTGGTGCGCGTCGAATCGACAAAGTCGGCAAGTATGCCGTCGCGGTAGAAAATTTCCTGCGAGATGTCGAAATCGAAAATCGCCACGCCGAAAATTATGCCCAGAAATATCAATACGGCACCCATGAAGGGTCTTCTTTTGCCCTTGATTTCACCAAGCTTAGCGCCTTTTTTTACGGCGCTTTTATCGTTCTTTTTTGCCATTTCTTGTGTTCTTAAAAATTTAAAACAAAACCCGTATATCAGGTTTTAGCTAAAAGCTCAAAAGCTTTTTTGCGTGCGAAAGCGCGGAGGGCGCGTTGCGGTCGCCCAGCATTCTTGCAAGCTCTTTGACACGCTCTTCGCCGAGCGGATTTAAAGACGCTATTTTTACAGACGTGCTTGAGTCGTCCTGAATTTTCTCAACCGTCATGTGGTTTTGGGCGAGGGCGGCCACCTGCGGCAGATGCGTTACGCAAAGCACCTGACGGCCGTTTGAAAGCTTACGCAATTCGGCGCCGACGTGCGCGCCGATTTCGCCGCCGACGTTTGCGTCGACCTCGTCAAAAACCAAAAGCGGCGTGCCGTCGCTTGAGGCAAGCACGGCCTTAAGGGCGAGCATGACGCGCGCAAGCTCCCCGCTTGACGCGATTTTTGCGAGTGGCAGCGCCTCTTGCCCTGCATTTGCGGAAAACATGAATTCGCAAACGCTGCCGCAGTTTAATGTGATTTCCGCCTGCGCGCTTATATCTATTGAGAACTTGGGCTTTTTAAAGCCGAGCTTTAAAAGCAGCCCCTCTACATCCGAAGCCAGTTTTTTTGCGGCCGCAAGGCGCGCGTCTAAAATTTTCTTTGCTATGGGGCGCAGTTTTTCTTCAACGGCCGCGGCCTCGTTTTTAAGCGCCTCAACCGCGCTTTTTACGTCGGACTGGCCTTCAAGCTTTTGCGCCATGTCGGCGCGCGCCTTGCGCACTACCGCAGCCGTGCGCCCGTATTTGCGCGACACGTTTAGCCACGCGTCCATGCGCCCTCTTATCTCGGCAAGCTCTTCATGCGTGAAAGACGCGGAGCGCCCCGCGAGAGACTCAAATTCCGCCGCGATGTCGGCAAGCTCTATAGAGGCCGAGTTTATGCGCGCGGCAAGGCTTTGGGCGGCCTCGCAAGCGTCGGCAATTTCAGAAGACAAACGCGCGGCGTTAGAAAGCTTGTCGCAAACGCCGTCTTCGCCGTTTATGCACTCGGCTATTGTCGACGATTTTTCGGCAAGCTCTGCGGCGCGCTCGGCAAGCTTAAAGTCTTCTTCGAGCGCGGCGATTTTTTCATCTTCGGGGTCTGCCGCGTCTATGAGGGCTATTTGCGTTTTTATAAACTCGGCCTCGTCGGCGCTCAAACTCTTTAATGAAGAAAGCTCATCGGCCTTTTTAAGGGCGGCCGCGCGGGTTTCATAAAGCGCAACATAGTCGCGCTTAAAGGCGTTGAGGCGCGCGTAGGCATCAAGCATATCCAGCTGGTTTTTTGCGTGAAAGAGTTTTTGAGGCTCTCCCGGACCGTGAAAGTCTATCCAAAAAGCGCCAAGACGCGCAAGCACGTTGAGCGGCGCAAGCGCGCCGTTTATAAAACATTTGCCCGCCTTTGCGCGCTCGATACTACGCGAAATCACAAGGGCGTTTTCTTCGCAGGCGGGTATGTCTGCCTCGGCCAAAAGGGCGTCAAGCATTGAGGTGTCGGCAAAACTCAAGACGGCCTCCACCTTGCAAAAATCCGCCCCCGCGCGCACAACCTCTTTGCCGCAGCGGTTGCCCGCCAATATCGAAAGCGCGCCCAAAAGCACGCTCTTGCCCGCCCCCGTCTCGCCGGTGACGGCCGTAAAGCCCTCTTTAAACTCAATGCAGGCTTCATGCATGAGCGCAAGGTTCGATATTTTAAGAAGATCTATCATTTTGCGTAAGTCGCGCGGACACGGCTTTTGAAATGCCGCAATATTGGCTTAAAAATGCGCGGACACGCAACAATTTTATGCGGCAATAATTTTGGCGTGCCGCGCGCCTTTGCGGGGCTTAATTGCCGCCGAACCGCAGCCGTAAACGCCGCATTTTGCGCGCCCGCATATTAAAATATCCGGGCTTAAAAAAATGCTTGCATGTTTAAAGAAAGCCGCTTTGATAAGCGCCTTACTTTCTAAATCAAGGGGGTATAGCTCAGTTGGTTAGAGCACTTGCATGACACGCAAGGGGTCGACAGTTCGAGTCTGTCTACTCCCACCATTTTTAAAAGCCGCCAAGTTTCTTAAACGCGTTTCAAAAATTATTATTTTTTTTGGAATTGCACGATAAAGACGGCGCAGGGGTTGAGGGTAAATTCCGTCTCATCGGCTTGGGCATTGCGCTCTTTCAAGGATATTTTATCCCTGTCGGCGGGCGTGTTGGCGTCATAGATATCGGCACCGGAAATTTCAAATATCTTTGCGGCGGCGTAGCCCGCGGGCGCTTCAACCCTGACCGTTTGCGCGGCGTTATGCGAGCGGTTTACTATTGCCAGATTTATGCGTCCGTCGTCATTTTTAACGGCGGCAGAATCTATCAAAGTCATTTTTTTGCCCGATATTTCCTTAACTTTATTCATACTGCCGCCTATCGAAAACTTGGAGACGTCGGCGCTTGTGCGCGGCCCCTCTGTTGACACCTCGGCCAAGGTGCCCCGCATGGTTTTGCGGTAAACCTCAAACACGGGGTAAATGGCGGTCTTATAGGCGTCGTCATCGCCGTTTGTGTTTATTAGCCCATGGCCGTTTACGGGGAATATGTAGTTTGCCATAGATACGGCGGGGCTTTGACGTATGAAAACGTTGAGCATACCCGCAACAATAGGCACGTCGAAAAGCCTGCGCGCGTCACGCCTGTCTGTGAAGGAATATTTCTGCCCGTCAAAAAGCTGGTGGCGCGTTGTCCACTCATCAATGCATATTGTTATGGGGTTTGAGGCACGCCCGAATTTTGCGTTGACCGACTTTACGATTGCGGCCGTCCCCGCGATGTTCGCCTCTATTTTTTCAGGGGCGAAAAGTATGTTTTCGGGATTTTCAAGAACGGCGTCTTTGATTTTTGCGTGCACGTAAAAATGCAGCGTCAGTATGTCTATATAACGGCCGCAATTTTCAAGCACATACCTGTTCCAATCAAACGTGTGACCGACGCCCAACAGAATAATGTCGGGATAAACCGCCCTTATAGCCGAAGCCCAGCGGTTGAAGTTTTTTGCGTAAACCTCCGCGTTCTCTTTTGCGTGCATCTTTACGGGCAGATAGTTTTCATTGCCTATGCACCAGTACCTGACATTGTAGGGCGCTTCATGCCCGTTTTTTGCGCGGCGCTTGCCCCACTTTGTGCCGAGATCTCCGTTTGCGTATTCAAGCCAATCCAAAGCCTCTCCCAATGAGCCGCCCACTTCGGCATCGTTACCCATGTTGAAGTTGATGTAAGGTTCTACACCCATGACCTCGCACCATTTTAAAAACTCGTCGGTGCCGAATTGGTTGGTCTCAACCCCGCCCCAAGTAAAGCATTCAAGCTTTGGACGCCCCGCCATGGGGCCTATGCCCTTCTTCCAGTCATACTCATGTATATAGGTGCCGGCAGGCCAACGCATCACGGGGATTTGCAGAGGCTTTAAGAGTTTTTCAACCTCAGGATGCAAACTGCCGTCGGCCCTTAAAAGACCGCCGTAGATGATTTTGTCGTTACAGTCCTCGAACATCTGACCGTAGATATGCGGGTTTATGCGTACTTGCGCCTCTGGCAAACTGATTTTTAATGTGGTGATGTCGCCCGCCGCAAAAGCCGCAAAGGGCAAAATCGTTAAAAAAATCGCCGCCGTTTTAAATATATTCTTCATGCCGTCTCCCCCATAGATTGTTTTATACCGATATGCACATTATTACGGCACACCCCGCAAAATCAAAATATGACATGATAATGTGTCTTTATGAGAATTATTTCGCCTCTGCAATCCCTGTCAAGACGAGTTGCGGGGCTTTGATACATAATTGTAATTTTCAATGTTTTTAAAAACAGGTTTTGCGCGCAAATTTTTAACAATCAATTTCTTGCAAATAAAATTGTCTTGCGGCAAATAATCGCAAAATATTTGACATGAAGTTAGGGGCTATTAACTTTTCTTGAGCATTAACCAATACAATACCATTCAAAATGAAAACAGGAATATTTTACGGAAGTTCAACCGGTAACACCGCCGATATTGCGGAAAGAATCGCAAAGGCGCTAGGCATAGACGAAGCCGACGTGCATAACATTGCAAAGGCCAAGCCCGAAGATTTGAAGGTTTATGACGCCCTTGTGCTGGGCTCTTCGACATGGGGCGCAGGCGAGCTTCAGGACGACTGGTTTAAAATTTTTGACGCGCTTTCCGCGGGATTTTTGACGGGCAAAAAGGTTGCGGTTTTCGGCTGCGGAGACTCTTCTTCATACGCCGATACTTTTTGCAACGCCGTCAAGATTATTTACGACGCCGTAAGCGCGGCGGGCGCGCAGACGGCGGGCGAATACGAGCCGCAGGGCTACGACGTGACGGATTCCGACATCTGCAAAGACGGCAAGTTCGTCGGCCTTGCAATAGACGACAATACGCCCGGCAAAACCAAAGGCCGCATTGAGGCTTGGGCAAAGCAGCTCAAAGCAGAGCTTGCTTAAATATTTTTGAGCGACGCCCACCCTTAGCCATATAACGGGCGGCGCAATATGAAAGGCGCTCCGAGGTCTCAAGACTTCGGAGCGTTATTTTTTGCGCGGTTGCAAAATGCGGCGCAGGCGCGCAATATTCAAGAAGGAGTTTTTCTTGAAAGCTTCGGGCAATTTTGCCGATAAAAATAAAATTTAAACTTATCCCATGAAATCACATTTGTTTACCCCGATTAAAATTGGCGGACTTGAACTCTCTAACAGGATAATAATACCGCCCATGTGCCAATACTCGGCCACAGACGGCATCGCCAACGGCTGGCACACTATACACTACGGGGCGCTCTCGCAATCGGGCGCCGGGCTTTTGATATTTGAAGCTTGCGCGGTATCGCCCGAAGCAAGAATTTCATACGCAGACTTGGGGCTATGGTCCGACGAAACCGAAGCCGCGCTTAAAAATCTGGTAAATACGCTTAAAACGTGGTCTACAATTCCGCTTTCATTGCAGTTGGCGCACGCGGGCAGAAAGGCCGCAACCCTTAAGCCTTGGGAAGGCGCAGGCACCTCTAAGGCGCACAAATGGCAGATATTTGCGCCCTCGGCGATAGCTTATTCCGACAAATATCAAACGCCCGCAGCCCTGACCCACGAGGGCATCAAAAAAGTCAAAGAAGATTTTAAACAAGCCGCAAAACGCGCGCGCCGCATAAACTTTGACAGTATTGAAACGCACATGGCGCACGGATATTTGCTGCATCAGTTTTTGTCCCCGATATCAAATAAAAGAGACGACGAATACGGCGGCAGTCTTGAAAACAGGATGCGTTTGCCGCTTGAAATTTTTAAAATCGTTGCGGAAGAATTCGGCGGGGCGACGGGCGTGCGCATATCGGGTTCAGACCTTGTGCGGGGCGGCTGGGATATTGACGAAGTGGTGCGCCTGGTAAAAGAGCTGCAAAAACTGGGCTGCGCCTACGCGCACATTTCAAGCGGCGGTTTGAGTCCCGACCAGTCAATTGCGGTTGGTGCGGGCTATCAGCTTGAGTTTGCCGCAAAAGTCAAGCGAGAGACCGGCATACCCACCATAGCCGTAGGCCTGATTACGGAGCCCGAAACCGCAGAAGCCGCCATAGCCTCAAATCAGGCCGACATGGTTGCTATCGGGCGCGGCGCGCTTTATGACCCGCGCTGGGGCTGGCACGCGGCGGCAAAACTCGGCCAAACACTCGCCCCCAGCCCGCAATATCTGCGCTGCCAACCAAACACGCTTAAAGAGCTGTTTAAAAAATAAAACGTGCGGACAATTCGCACACAAAAAAGAGGGGGCGTTGGCCTCCTCTTTTTGTGTGCGAATTTTTACCCGCAGGTTTTGCTAATTGATTTTACGCGCGGATTCTTGCGTTTCTTTTTTACGCGCGATAAACCCCTTAGACGGGAGACTTTTCAGAGCGTTTGCGCTCATTGGGGCACAAAATGCGCTTGCGCATACGTATAAAGTGCGGCGTAACTTCAACAAGCTCATCCGTCTCTATATATTCGATTGCGCGCTCCAAAGAAAACTCAACGGGCGGCGTAAGCTGGACGGTGGCGTCTTTGCTTGCGGCGCGGATATTGTCCAAATGCTTTTCTTTGCAGGGGTTTACGGGCATATCTTCGGGGCGCGGATTTTCGCCGACGATTTGACCTGCGTAAATTTCTTCTTGCGGCGCTATGAAAAGGCGGCCGCGCGCTTCAAGCGCAAGCAGCGCGTAGCGCGTTGATACGCCCGTTTGCATTGATACCAGCCTGCCCGCGGATCTGCACAAGATGTCGCCCGCATAAGCCGCGTATTCCCTGAACAAGTGCGAGAATATGCCGTGACCCGACGTGAGGTTGACAAGCTCAAACTCAAACCCGATTATGCCGCGCGTGGGTATGTAGGTCTTTAAATACGTTCGCCCCGCGGCGTCGTTTACCTGCATATCCTCTATATTTGCCTTGCGCGTGTTCAAAAGTTTTAAGAGGCCGTTGACATGCTCATTGGGCACTTCGATGTACATGGTTTCAAAAGGCTCAAGCAGTGCGCCGTTTTCGTCCCTTTTCATAATAACTTTGGGGCGCGATACGCACATCTCAAAATTTTCGCGGCGCATGGTCTCAACCAAAACCGCAATCTGCATGGCGCCGCGCGCCGACATATTGTAGACGCCCGCCTTGTCGGTGTCTTCAACCTTGATTGAAATGTTTGTGCGCATCTCGCGCATGAGACGCTCGCGAACGACGCGCGAAGTTACGTTCTTGCCGTCTTTGCCGCCGAGGGGGCCGTCGTTTATTGAAATTTCCATAGTGACGGTGGGGGGGTCTATGGCAACAAAAGGCAGGGGCTGCATTTCTTCGGAAGCGCAGAGAGTCTCGCCTATATCGACGTTGTCCAGCCCGGCAACGCCCACAATGTTGCCCGCAATACCCACCGCCGAAGACGTTGTGCCCAGCGACGAATATTCAAACATGCGCGTCACCTTGCCCTGATGTCTTGTGCCGTCGCCCTTGATGAGCCACATTGTGTCGCCCTTTCTGACGGAGCCCGAAGTTATGCGGCCTATGGCCACCCTGCCGACGTAAAAGTCCCAACTGATGTTTGAAATGAGCATCTGGAAGGGGCCGTCGGGATCGGCATCTTTGGGTGCGGGTATGTACTTTATGATTTTTTCGAGCAGCGGCGTGCAATCTTTTTTCTCGTCGCTCAGCTCGTCTACAAAATATCCGTCGCGCGCCGAGCCAAATACATAGGGCGCGTCAAACTGCTCATCGCTTGCGCCCAGCTCTAAGAAAAGCTCAAGCACTTTTGAGTAGACGGCCATGGGGTCGGAATTGGGGCGGTCTATCTTATTTATGACGATTATGGGCTTGAGGCCCTCTTGCAAAGCTTTGCGCAGCACAAAGCGCGTCTGCGCCTGCGTGCCTTCAAAGGCGTCCACGACAAGCAGCACGCCGTCAACCATCTTCATGACGCGCTCAACCTCGCCGCCGAAGTCGGCGTGACCGGGGGTGTCCACAATATTCACGGTGTAGCCGCCCCATTGTATGGAGGTGTTCTTGGCCTTGATGGTTATGCCCTTTTCGCGCTCCAAATCCATGGAGTCCATAGCGCGTTCGGTAACGGCCTGATTTTCGCGATATGTGCCGCCGGCCTCCAGAAGCTTGTCCACCAAAGTGGTCTTGCCGTGGTCGACATGCGCGATGATTGCGAGGTTGCGGAACTTTGAAGATTCATTCATAAACCGCAAAAGCACATACCTTCCGCCGCGTTAGTCAATGCTTTTAGCGATTTTTAACGCCTTAAAAAGCTTACAAATGCGCAGTTTATGCCAAAAAAAACGCCCGCAAGCCCGCGCTTAAGGCTTTTGCGGCATATTTTTGCGAAAAAATGTCAAAACCGCGCGGGCCTGCGCCAAACATTGCCCATGAATTTTCTTGAAATGAAAAAGAAAATAATCCTTACTCTTTCGGAAACTCGGGGGCATAGCTCAGTTGGTTAGAGCACCTGCATCACACGCAGGGGGTCGACAGTTCGAGCCTGTCTGCTCCTACCAGTTTTTTAAAAAGCGCACAGGCAAAACCTTTGCGCTTTTTTATTGCAAATCGGGCTGGGTATTTTTTTGCGAAACTTTTACTTATTAAACAATGTTTAAAATATAAATTGAAATTTTGCGCCGCATATTCTACAAACGGCAAAACAATGCCTCTGCTTGCAGGCGCTTTATATTTGATTGAACCTACGATCATAAACCTTTAAATACCGCAGAATGAAACTTCTTAAAGCTTTATTAAAATTTTTGCCGTTTTGCGCTTGCGCGCTCTTTGCCGCAGATAAAAAACCAAACTTTATAATCATACTTGCCGACGACCAAGGCTATGCAGACCTCGGCGTTTTCGGCGCAAAAGACATTGAAACGCCGTGCATTGACGCTCTCGCGAAAGATTCCGTAATTGCCCGCAGTTTCTATACGTCGACAGTCTGCACCCCCGCGCGCGCGGCGCTGCAAACGGGCAAATATCACGCATACGTCAAGCAAGTGGGCCTTAAATCATCCGTGTATTTCCCGAGCGACGAGGGCGGGATGTCGCCCGAAGAAATTACCATTGCAGAAACCCTCAAGCCGCAGGGCTATAAGACCGCGCTTATAGGCAAGTGGCACCTTGGCTGCACCAAAGAATATCTGCCCGTAAATCAGGGTTACGACTATTTTTACGGCCTGCCCTACAGCAACGATATGTGGCTGTTTAAAAACCCCAAATACGCCAAAGATTTAAAAATCACAAACGGCATGAGCTTTGAGCAAATACGCGCGCTTGAAGGCAACAAAGACCGCGGCAAGGCCGAGCACATTGTGCCGCTTATGCGCGGCGACGAAGTAATCGAAGTGCCCGCCGTGCAAGCAACCCTGACGGAACGCTATTTTGACGAGGCCATAAAATTCATAACTCAAGCCGAAAACGACAAGGCCGCCTTCTACGTCTGCATAACCCCGAATATGCCGCACGTGCCGCTTTATGCGTCTGAAAAATTCGCGGGCAAAAGCAAGCGCGGAGCCTACGGAGACGTCATACAAGAGCTTGACTATAACGTCGGGCGTTTGATCAGCGCCCTCAAAGAAAAGGGGCTATATGAAAACACCGTGATAATCTATACGTCCGACAACGGCCCTTGGCTTTTTAAAAAGCAAGACGGCGGCTCGGCAACGCCGCTGCGTAACGGCAAAGGCTCGCTCTTTGAAGGCGGCGTGCGCGTGCCCTGCATAATACACTTGCCGAGCGCGCTCGGCGGCAAGCCCTTTGATACTTCAGAAATCATAGCTACAATAGACATTCTGCCCACTTTTGCGCGCCTTGCGGGCGCGCAAGTGCCGCAGGCCTCAAACGGCCTTGACTTGACCGACTTTTTAAAAGGCAAAGTTGCGCAGTCGCCGCGCAAAGAATTTCTATATTTCAGCGCGGGCAACAAAATATCCGGCATGCGTTTGCAAAACTTTAAGGTGCTTTTTGAAAAGCCCGATTACGGCTACGCCCAAGAACAGTCAACCCCCGCGCAAAAAGGGCAAACGCCGCCCTTCCTCTTTGATTTAAAGCGCGATATCGGCGAGAATGACAACCTTGCAAAAGCCGACCCCGCCAAAAAGACCGAGCTTGAAGCCGCGGCAAAAACCGCCGCAAAAGAGCACGAATAAAAATCTACAAAAAAACAAAACCCGCAAGAACGCCTTGCGGGTTTTTTAATGCAATACGCAAAGCTTAAAATCAATTTGCTTGAACAGGCCGCCGCTTTTCTTATATGTAATAAAGCCATAAACCTATGAAAAACATTCTTGCGATTTTAACAATGATATGCGCGGCCTTCTTATGCGCGTCTTGCTGGCAGGCGGCCGCCGCGCGCGCCGCAAAAAAGCGCACGACGCAGACGGGCCCCGTAATGGGCACCTTAGAAAACGAGCTCGGCGTTGAAGATCCCCTTGGCCGCGAGCAAAAAACGCTGACCGAAAAAAGCCCCGCAGACGGCGCGCAAACCGCCGAAGCCGCAAAAACCGCAAACTAGCCCCGCTTTTTCATCAGCGCAAAAAAAGCGCCCGTTAAACGCGGACGCTTTTTGCGTGTTCTGGCCTTGCCCTACTTTGAGCTATTCAATATGAAATCAACTATGGGCGCCGGGTTTTCAAGGCTGTGCGGATGATGTCCGCAATCGGGCTTTAAAACAACTTCAATCTCTCCGCCCAAGGCCTTGTAACGCTCTGCCAGAATTTTGCCGTTGGTGGCAAAAGGCACAATTTCATCAGCGCCGCCCGCAACCAAAAACACGGGCACCTTTGCCTTTGCGAGCGCCTCCAAATCATCAAAACCGTTGTGTTTGAAGCCGTCGAGATTTTGCAGCTTCCATTTTGCGAGCATATCATTGTAAAGCTTTGCGTCGGCGTTCTTGGGCCACACGCCCAAATCGCAAACGGGCGCGTCAAGATATAGGCACGCGACGTTTTGCGGGTAAGCCTTTGCCCAGTTTAAGGCGTAAAGACCGCCGCGGCTCAGCCCCTCAAGCACCACCTTTTTTGAAAGGCCGTAGCGGCGCGTAAGATAGTCAAAAACAACCTTGCCTTCGGCGACGGCATCGGGGTTGCCGTAGTCATTCGTAAAATCTATGCAGACTATGTAGTAACCCTTGCTCAAAAGCGCTACGTCAACCTGCGCAAATGCACCGAAAAACGCCGGACGCCAAACCCACAAGTTGCCGTCGGCAGGCAATCCCGGAGAGGCGACAGTAATTTTTCTGCCGCCGTATTCAAATTCGGAAACCGTAAAGTTGTTCCAACGCTTAGGCTCAAAAACTATGGGGTTTGGCAGAGGCTTTGCGGTCTTGCCCGTAAGCGTCTTGTAGACGCTTGAAGCCATTATGTAGGCGCCCGCCGAATTTGGGTGTATTGCGTCTGGAAAAAGATTGGACTTATTTTTCAAGGGCTCGTAAAGATCTATAATTTCAAGCTCTTGGGCTGCCGCGACTTTTTTGATTATCGGGAAGCACTCGTTTTGTATTACGTTTTCATTTATGCCCCACTTTACGTCAAAAGCCTGTACGGGGCGGCACAAATATACCCTCGGATGCGTGGAGAGGGATTCAAAAGAATCTATGAGGGCGTTTAAATCGTGCTCAAACTCCGTCCAGTATTTCCAGTTTTGCGGTTTTGAATCATTGGTGCCGAGTTTGATAATCACAATGTCGGGCGCAAAATCCAGCGCGTCTTTATAGGCGGGCTGATTTATATAAGGCTTGTCGCCTTTTAAAAGAAGCGTCGCACCGCTGACGCCGAAGTTTTTTACCTCATACTTGTCGCCAAGCATACGCCCGAGTATCGCAGGGTAAGTGTTATCCCTGTTGACTATGCCGGCGCCGTATGTGATGCTGTCGCCGATGCAGGCAATTTTGATTTGGGCGCAAGCGCATACTGCGGCAAAAACCATTACAAAAAAGAGCGCGCTTTGTCTGATAAATGTTTGCATAAATAAAAATCGAGGGGGTTGCTTTTAAAGCGCAGATTTTACGGGCGCTTCAAAAATTACAAGTTGAAAAGTTGCGCACTTGTTAAAATTGCGCCATTTTTAATGCCCGTATATTGTTTTAATGATAAGCCAATTACGCAAGCAATATCTTTGCTTAAAGAACGCGCGCTTGCAAACGCACAAACCCCGCAAATCAAAAACATGAAAAACTTAAAAAAAATAGCTTGATTATTCGGCCTCATGTGCTACCTTTTGCGACTTTCTTAATTGTTAAGCCTGGCTAGCTCAATCGGTAGAGCAGTTGACTCTTAATCAATTGGTTCGGGGTTCGAGTCCCCGGCCAGGTACCAATTTTAAAAGCTTGCAAGTAAAATTCTTGCAAGCTTTTTCGTGTCTTTATGTTCCCCTTCCCCATACTGTCAATCAGACGCATCTTCGCCATAATTCGCCATATTTTAGGGCTTTCCTGCCTAAGATTTATCTAAGATTTCTTACCACACCCCCGCCCTCGCAAAAAATTTATAGGCTAAAGAAGCAAGCTCAAAGCAAACGGACATTGCGCTTAAAGCCTAAAATCCGTCCGCCCCTACCATTAACGGGTATTCACACACAAAGCTTTTACCCCAAAAGCAAATTGCCATTACCGTTAAATGCGCCAACCATCCACGTGCCCATTTCAGCTCCCCTTAAATATAAACCCGCTTTTCAAAAAAGTTTAAATTTTTTGAAAGTATAAATAAGAGTTGTATGCAAAAATTAAGAAGAGCAACTCTTTGTAATAGTAATAATAAAAGTAAACCATTGGGGGTTAAATATTGGGCAGAAGAAAAAAGAACTCAAAAGGATTTCGCAACACTGTTAGAGTCGGATATTTTTAGGAATGAGTGCAATAGAGAACTGGATTTGCCCGCAGAGATCTCTTTAACGCCCATCGAAAGATTAAAATTCATAGAGCTAAAAAGACTGTTGATCATTAACGGAAGCACGCTAAATGATATCATCAAATTGCTTCCGGAATTTCTTGAAGAAAAGCTGAACAAAAATTCGCACCAAAATCTTAAAATTGATGAAGTAATTGATGAATACATCTGCAATTGTGAATCACAAGGTATGCCGCAGCGCCACAATCAAGTTTTATAAATTCAATCTTAAATTCCTGAAAAAATATGATTTGTTTCTGGGCAAAAAAGAAGCTGAAAATATCTTGCTCATGTCAAAGTCCCCTAAACATGCAATCAAAGCCTTCTCGGCATTTCATAATTGGTGTGTCTCAAAAAATTACCTGCCATATAATGTATTTAAAGGTATAAAGCTTCGGCAAAAAATTAAAGAGACTGAACCCGCCGAAATCATAAGTTCTGATGATTGCGCCAAGCTTTTCAAAGAATTGCCCGAAGCATGGCAGCCTTTGTTTGCCTTGATGGCCTTCGCAGGTATCAGACCCGGAGAACTTATAAGCGAGGGAACTAAGGAAACGCTTAAAATCGGCAATATTGATTTTAAGAACCGCAAAATTACAATAAGCGGGAACAGTTCAAAAATCAGAAAATACAGAATCCTTCAAGACCTTCCAGAGAATCTTTGGCAATGGCTTAAACCTCTTGAAACGCGCAACAAAAATGAACCCATAGCCCCCGCCTCTTACAGCTCTTTTAAGAAGATGAAATCAAAATTGAGCGTTAACCTTCCAAAAGACGTACTCAGACACTCTTTCGGCTCTTACGGATACTATTATCTTGGCGCAGAACACACCCTAGACATCATGGGGCATATAAGCGGCTATCAAGTCTATAATCGCCACTACAAAGGCTCCGGCAACGCCTCAGACGCAAAAGAATACTTCAATATACAAAAAAACAACTGAGCCCCCAAGTGCGTATCCTTATGCCTAATTACAGTTTCTTATTCTATTTCTTATTCATTTCAAAAATCGCAATTTTGAGACAACATTATCACGGTTCCGCGCGGCAAACGCGTATCTACAGCCTGCAAGGCGACAAGCGCAACCGCATATCTCCCATCACCTAATGATTTATTCATCTCAAGCCTGAATCTAAAGCCATCAACTACGACTTCTTGGTTATTGGAAACATTTTTAAATCCTGTCGTTATAGCAGGGGCATTGTATTCTATAAGATATATTACATCGTTGATGGCAAGATTGAGACCTTTTGAAAGATATACATTGAGTTTTCCGTTTGTGACTTTCAAAGCCATTGAATCTACGCCTTTCTTTGCATAAATTGGAGCATAAATAGCGTTGGGCGCTTTAGCGTGCCCACCCGCGTTATAGAAATTAAATGTAGTATCAGTGCTCAGCCAAAAGGCATAATCCATTTCTACGGTACCGCCATAAAAGTTGATAATACCGCCATAATATGCGCGCAATGCGCCCGTGGTATCAATTCGGGTTGATATGCCATTAATTTGCATTGCCCCGCCATAGATATTAACAATACCGAAGCCATACCTCATACCGGCCTGTATTCTGTTGCATGAAATGTTCCCGCTTCTGATATTTATGACGCCACTGTTACCCTGTATCCCTCCGGCATTTATTGTCCCGAAATTGACTGTTAAATTCGAGTTAATTTCTGCCGCACCAAATGTTGAGTAATTTGAAACCATCAACTCCCCCAAAGAAGTTGCAGAGGTTGGCATAGCCTGTGGATTGACCTGTGGATTCCAGTTGGCAGACAAAGAAAAAGTTTTGTCGCCGCCTGATGCATTCCAGTAATAGTCCAAACCGTAAACTGATGAACAAGAGACCAACAGGATAGACGATATTTTTATTAGATTCTTCATGATTTTCATTTCTTTGCTTTGTTCACGTCAAACCGCCTTATTAAAGACTTTTATTACAAAATAAATCGCAACGCTTCATTAAAATAAAATTCAGTTTGCGGAGCCGCTGTCTTCCGCCCTGCCGTATTCTCCCATAAATATGTCCCCGCCCCGCTTTGCGCGCACAGTTTCCTGAACATTTAACGCACCATTAATTTGAGTGTTTCCGTTTCTAAGTACCACAAACGCATTTGAACGGTTTTCTTCACTGGTGCCGTTGCCCAAAACAAAAAGTGGATCATCCATGCGGTAATAAAATGTATGCAACATCCAGTCAGTAAACTGGATTTGTTCCCCAGTACCAGTAATTGAATAGTCATTCCATGCCCCAAATGTCACCTGCCCAACATGCGTAGAAACGGTAGAAAGGCCACCGGCAAATGAAAAATTGTAAGCTTGGCAACCTTCACCATAAGCAAAAGAAAATTCGGATACATTTAATGAATATCCAACCGCAAAACTCCCCCAATCTGCATTGTTACAAGTACCAAAGACTGTTGAATAATTAAATGCATTATTATCCGAACCCGCGCCAAAAGAACCATTATATGTGGCCACAGATGATCCGAAAGATGCAGAAACTATATCAGCCAAATGGGCAAATCCAAATGCAAACGACCAGCGATTAACAGTATTGCCAGAGCCAAACGCAAATGAATCATTGCCAACATTATTGTTCGATCCCAAAACAAAAGATGCGCCTATGACACCAGAAGATCCGATATTATTTGCACCCATGATAAATGAATAGTTTAGGGTAGAGCTTGTGAATGAATTCTGGTTTCCAAACACAATGCTTCTATATGTACCGTACAAAGCATTTTCAACACCTGAAACTATAGATTCATTAATATTTCCGGAATTTCCGCCGCCAATTAAGATTGAATTGAAGCCAGTGACGGTATTGGGAGTAAATGAATCATAAGTGAGCACAAGCAAATTGCTTTGCTGGTCAGAAAACTCCCCAGATTTACCTTGCAAATATAATCTGCCATTGACGGTAGCCCCGTTATTTACACTTAAATTTCCCTCAACATCTGCAGTTGTATTGGGATCATCTTTAACGCTGACATTCCCGAGCATATCGATTTGCGTAGGAGTTGCGCCCGAATTGAGCGCAAATGCGCTCAAGAGTATCCCTAAACTTGCGAGTTTGATTTTCATATTTGTCTTCTTTCTTTAAATTTTTATTCTGTGCCGCCTATTGCGGCGTTGCCGTTAGCCGTTATTGCTATTGTCTTGCCTGAAATTGAATTTTGCGCGGGCCATGCGTATATGCTTGAAGCGCCCTGCAAAATCACCGTATCGCCGTCCTTTGCGGCCGATATTGCCCCGCTTAAAGTCTGCTTGGGTCCGTCAGGAGTCGCTATGCTTTCAGATTTGCCGCTGTAAGTGTCTTTACCGTAATCTTTATTAACAAAAATCACATTTTTATGCGTTGAGAAAGCCTTCTGTAGCGCTAGATACGCATTGCCAGCATTTACATTGCCGATACGGCCTATATTATCTGATGCCGAAGCATTTGCAACACCCACTGCGGCGTCATTTTGACCCTGTTCAGACAAATTCGCATTTATCTTAACGCAATCTACCGCAAAATTGAGATTAACTTCTGCGCCGTCTTGTAAGAGTTTAAAATCCGCAGAAGTCAAAACAACTTGAGATACGGATTTTAAAACCAAGATAAGTTCAATATTTTTCATGGCGAAAGCCGCCGTAAAGCCTTCAGACACGCTTGCGGAACCGTCTGCAAATAATTCTGCGGAGCATATTATTTCTGCGGAATCCGGCTTACCCCCCTCTGCAAGACAAACCAAGACTTCAACATTGTTACCAGTCACACCGCTTACACTAAAAGTGCCGGTAAGCGTATAAGCGGTATCGGCCTCAAGCGCAACGCCATTTTCAGAGATATACACGCGCGAAATATCCGCAGCGAATGACAAAGCGGATGCCCATAAATACGGCATAAAAATACAAAAAAATAAGTTCCGTTTATTCATTTTGAGCCTTCTTACTTTCTTCCGTTTTTGCTTTTCGGATATCGTCGAAATATTTCTTTGTAATCTCTCTGCGCTCTTGCGGCGTTTTACCTTCGAGGCTTTTCTGAAGCTCCGAATTAATTTTGATATTATTAAAATTTGATATGTTCGGCATATCCGCGGGCAAAAACTTTAAATACTCTTTGCGCAAGGCCTCCAACCTTTTAAAAGAATCTGAATTCTGCCTGTCCAAAAGAAGTTTATAGCGATCTTGCGCATCGACATCCAAAAGCCCTTTGCGAAATTCAATCTCATCAAGTTCAAGCCCCCTTAGCTCTATAATCTGCGGAAACTCTTTTAAAAGTTTTACGGCATTATCATCCGCAGGCAAAGCTTCAGACTTTTCAATCTTTTGCTTAATAATATTGAGTCTTTCAATGTCACTTTTAACATGCTCAATCTGAATATCATAAAGCTGTTTTTGCCTGTTTTTAAAGACCTCTTCAGTCAGCGCCGAGTTTGCGTTTGAGGTGTTATTTTTGCGCCATTCCTGAATTGCCTTAGCGCGCTCTTCAGGCGGGAGTTTTTTTATTGAATCAAAAAACTCTCGAGGGGTTTGCGGGGCCGTATCTTGAGCGGGCGTTGATGAAGCGGCAGACGCGGACACATTACTGCCGACAGCAGAAACCTCATCCCCATACAATACCGAAAGGTTTGTGCCGAGAAAAACCGTCAATACGGCAAGAGTTTTAAAATGAGATATGCGTGCAATTGACATAAATATAAAAGGCTTCTTAAAGCGCCATAGTCGGTCTAAATATTAATATTTGATAGCGTCAAAAAAGTTTTACGAATATTAATATCAAAATGCAATATTTAAATGTATGAAAATAATTACATTTTAAAAAGCGATGATATTACTAATAATTATAAATATACTTGTAGCATTTGGGGGATTTCTGGACACATCAAGCATACGCAGGCTGAGTTATGCGCATTGTTTTACAATTCTTGAAAGATGAATCCGTTACGGCCGGTCAGGCGTAAGGAATAACCCTAAAACAGGGTCTTGCGGGCGCTTGCTGATTTAATTAAAAACTTGAAGTGCTTGTTTTTAAGCATACTAGCGACATCAAATTATCTGTTGTTTTCTTAGATTTTTACGCCTTTTACAGATAAAGTTTTGTCAGTCACGCTCTATCGCGTTTTTCAAAGCTTCAAATTTTATATTATCAATATTCACAAGTATCGTG
>Ga0209800_10001273_pt1 | contig 27696 bp, 22 predicted proteins | sample Higcelweek8metaG_FD_187174 | JGI IMG/M metagenome (GOLD analysis project Ga0209800, IMG submission 187174) | Freshwater pond sediment microbial communities from the University of Edinburgh, under environmental carbon perturbations - High... | ecosystem: Environmental > Aquatic > Freshwater >...
TATTTTTAGAGTGTTTTCCGACTTCCGTCTTCTGACTTCCGACAAAGTATTTTTACTCACTAAATTAGTAGTAGCAACATAATACGTAAGCAAATACCAATGTTTTTTCACTTTTAAATAAACCAAACGTAAAGTGAAAACTGATGAATTCGGCAAACTCACCATTTTCCGCCAGGTAGAGTTATTGTTGAGTAAAGGGCGACATTTCCTGAGCCGTACTTACCTGTTTTATAACGTTCAGCTATACGTGTATTCGGAATTATACGCCGAAATATGGTACAGGCAGGCCGATAATAAAATTGACCGGGTTGTAATACTTGATGAAGCGGATGTACTCGATTTGTATGATAATCAGATTGGTCTCAGCGATATTTCCGGAAGTATCGGGCCAAAAGAATAGCTTTCGGCAGGACACTACTTTCTGAAATTTAAAGGAAATTCTCAGCCTTTTGCACTTATATTTTCAAGCCTCGGAAAATCGAGCAGGGATATTGATTTGTTGTTGATATCAATAATTCCATCATCCTTAAAATCTTTCATGATCCGGATTACGCTCTCAGTTGACATGCTGGTGAGTTCACTCAGATCGCTGCGGGAAAGAGGAAGGTCGAACGATTCGGAGTTGAATATTTTTCGGGAAAGGCAAAGTAAAATATCAGCAAGCCGACCATGCAATTGCTTTTGGGTGAGGCTGAAAAAACGGCCATATGATTGCGATGTGCTTTCGTTCAGTATATTTATAATCCTGAAAGCAAACAATGCATTTTGCTGTAAGAGTTGTTTAAATATCTGAATATCAATTATTCGAACAATCGAATTGGTGTAAGTGCTTATGCTGTATAAAAAAGTATTGTTGCCTTCGTACAAAGCCTGCAGCCCCATAAGGTTTTTCTCCGGGGTGATAGTTAAAATAAGGTCTTTGGGATTTCCTTCCAGGTAAATTTTTACCAATCCTTTTTCAAGGTACATGATATTGGATGCAAATGATCCCTGTTTGCAAATCATTTCACCTTTTTTGTAATGTACAAGCACTGTTTGGGTATCAATCAGTTCTTTCTCTTCGGCTGTAAGCAACTCGAAGCATGAATGCTCATAAATAAAGGGAACACAGGTTTCGTGGCCATACATCGACATAATGCCAAATCGGATTTAGCTGATAAAATTACACTTTTTAATCTGTTTTCTTATTGATCCGGAAATGTTTTTTTATGTTCTATGACTGATTTCCTGTGTTGGAAACTCCATTTATGTTTGAACAAAAAAAAAGCTGCCAGTGAATTGGCAGCTTTTAAGTGAAGGTATGAGAAAACTATTTTTCGTAATCGTATCCCATTATTTGTGAAGGTCCGAAAACTGACATTCCGCCGGCAGCAACCATCTTATCGTAAATCATGCCATTGGTGCCGTAAAGGATTGATTTTGCATCGTAACCTAACAGACGAAGGTATGCGGTGAGGAAAGCGCTTGTTTGACCTGTATAGCAATATACTGCAACTGGTTTACCGGCAGGAAGTGTTTTCAGATCTGCACTCAGCTTAATTGATTCTTTTGGAGTGTATTGGGTAGCTCCCGGAATATGTCCCGGATCGGCATATTGAGCAGCAGGCCAATAATTTACAATATAATAGCTTGAAAGACTGCCAAATACAACCTGGTTGGAAACTGATGCCGGAGTGAATCCTTCAGTAAGTAATGTGTTTACACGAGCTTCGAGGATTTCCTGTCCGGTGGTTTTGCCTGTTGTAAGTACGGGCATTTCGCCAGCTGCGCCTTTTGCTGTTGAAGTTGAAGTAAACTGCGAAGCATAAGCGTTTCCGTTGCCGATAGCAGTGTTCCATTTGCCTGCAAAATCAGCATGCCACGAGCCCATTCCCCATTTCATGGAATAAACTTTATCGTATCCTAAAAGACGCAGTAAACTTGCACCATAACCAGCTGTTTGGCCTGTATAGCAAACAATGGCTACTTTAGTATAAGGTGTAAGGTTTACACCTTTAATGTGGGTTAATAAATCAGCAAAGGCAACGTTATGTGCATTTTTGATATAACCGGTTGCAAAATCAGCTGCTGACCTGATATCGATAATGTATACCTGGCCTGTTTCATTCAGGGTTTTAACTTCGCTGGCAGCAATAATGGTTGGCATGTCAGTGTTAACAAAGTCCTTTTTCAAGGGAGAAGCGGATGATTCGAGGTAAGTCGCAAGGACTTCAGATTCATTAATCGCCGGTGTGTCGTCATCCTTTTCGCAGGAACTGATAAATACGGCAAGAAACAGGAAACTGAGTAAAAACAGATAATTGATCTTTTTCATTGGATTTTTCTTTTTTAAGGTTAAGTGTTTGTTGTTTGTTTGTTGTTATTTCCCTGTAAACCACGATTGTGGAAGTTTTCCGTCGACAGTTATGTTTATCGAAGCTTGTTGTTCCCAGGTAAGAAGATCTTCTTTGAAAAGGTAAAGGCTCTTGTTGATTAACTGGCCACCTTCGTTGCGAATATGGCAATTACTTGAACATGCTGAGCCAGGAGCTACTTTGGTGCGGGTTGTCCAGCGGAGCAGGTTATGAGGCGAAGTGTAATTATAGGTTGGCAGTGCATCAAAGTTAGCATACTCCGCTACTCCGTATTCTTTCCAGTTGTCAGGAGCGCCAAGAGTGCGGCGTACAAGAGCAAAGTCATAACCGGTTTTAATATCCGGAATCGGGTTTTTTGCTATTTTAAATCCTAAATAGGATGGGATCCGTGCACCATCGCCATGAATATGGCAACTTCCGCAATTGTTGTAATCCTGTGAGTGACAGGCCTGGCAGTTGAAGTCGTTATAGTGTAATGTGTGATAAACGTTCTTTTGTGCCAGTCCGGAGTGGCATTGTTCGCAGGTTGGCAGTTTTGAATAAGCATATCGCTGTTCCACTTTTTGTCCATCGCCGTGCAATTCATCACCCGAATGGCAATCAATACATTTGTACCCGGCTTTAGTTAAGTGTACATCTGGTTCTGTTCCTGGTGCAACGCCCAGATATGCATGGCCTCCGCGCGAAACATGGCACGAAACACAAACACTAATCATATCAGGTGTTTTAATAAACTCATGCCCCCTTGTAAGTCCGCCACCGGCAATAGGAGGGCGAACGATATGACAATCGCCGCATGATGCATGACAGGTGGCGCAGTTTTTATTGTAACCTTCAATCTGGTGAGCCGGTAATTTATCGAAATCTTCCGATCCGCTAAAGCCACTGCGGATAGCAACTTTTCGTTTTTGACCTGTTCCCTGATGGATACTGGTTTTGAAATTATCAACGATTGCTTTGTGGCAGGTTCCACAGGTTTCTTCGTTAAAAATGGAAGGATTACCAATAAAATCGCCCGAATGAGCCAGGTTCTTATCATCAGTATTGTCAGTTCCTTTATGACAGCCTGTGCATCCTATTGCATAGTGCCCTGTGGTTTTGTAGGCCGTGTATCCGTCGCCACCCATATAAACCCTGTCGTATGGTTCGTAATGTGGTGCTTCGCCTCCGCAACCGCCGGCGGGTGCATTGGTATCAGGCGAAAATACTTTTTGCAGGTGTGCGTAGTCTGTGTGGCAGCCTTCGCATGACGCAGTTGTGTTAACCACCGGATCGGGTTCGTCATTTTTGTCGCAGCAGCTGGTGATAAAGAAGATCGGAAGCGCGATCAAAAGCATCAACAGGTATCTTTTGTATGTGTTCATATTGTGAAATGATTAACAATAGTTAGTCCTGCAAAAGTGAGCATTTTTTAAGGTATAGATTTAAATATATGTGTGTCATAAACAAGGATAAGAATACTGGTAAAACAATTATTTTATTGACACAGATCAATAATTATTTACTTAATCATATATTTGCATGATTAAATAGAGGTGAAAATTTTATATGGAACAATATACAGGCTGTACCATTCAATCATATACCTGCAGGTGTTTTGAGAAACTTACCGAGCAGGAAAAGGAGATTATGGACCAGCATTCCGTTATAGTTAAATACAAAAAAGGGGAGTTGATCTGCAAGCAAGGTGGATTAGCTTCGCATATGTTTTTTGTCGAAAACGGATTGGCCAAAGTATTTCTTGATGATGGTGTGAATTCGCTGGTTTTAAAAGTTGTTACTACAGGAAATTTGCTTGGCCTTTCATCAGTTAGTGCTGACACTCAAACGTATCAGTATTCGGCAATGACATACATCGATTCGGAGATAAAGCAAATTGATATCCAGTTATTTAAAAAACTATTAGCTGAAAATTCGGCTTTTTCAAAAGAAGTAATTGCCATATTAGGAGCCAACAGCGCCCAGATAAATGGTCGTTTTTTCTGTTTTACCCACAAACAATCGTATGGACGCATTGCTGATATTCTTCTTTGTTTGGCCGACCGCATTTTTAAACAGCATGAGTTTGATCTTCCCCTTTCGAGAAAAGACCTCGCCGAATTATGTGGAATGAGCCAGGAAACCGTGGTGCGGATGCTTAAAAAGTTCGACGAAGAAGGTCTTATTCAAATCAAAGGCAAATACTTTCGCATTGTGGATTACGACAGGTTAAAGACCATCAGTGAGAAAGGGTAAGGTATTTTGATTTTAAGCTTTCATTTTTAGTTGGTCGCTTATTGCTGGTTTGCATTCCCAAAATTTCTGCCTGGCTTTTCATTACTGATTTTTCTTTAGTTTTACTTCCTCAAAGCAGTGAAGCACTTAGTTACTTTGGTGGTTCTGGTTTTGTTTTATTGTTATTAGTAACCGTTAAAGCAAACATGATACTTGACGAAACTCTGGGAGTAATTAAAGCTAGATACGGCCTTAGGTTTAAAACCATCAGCATCGAAAAACTTGTTGCCGGCATTTATTTTACGGCTGTGAAATTATCAAACGGATATAGCGGATTGGCTTATACTGTTGCCGGTTCGGATGATAGTTGTACTACAAATAGAAGCAGAGGGTTTGGCGCTTTTACGCCCGGGAATTTCGAAGGGCAGAAAATTTCTGATCTTTTTACACATCCTGATCAATCGTGTTTTATCAAAACCGTGCAACTTGCTGTTATAAATGCTCTTTCATCGGAACTGCTTACCGGACAGGAGTACCGGATTATCGAAAACAAAGACCCTTTCGATCTGCTTGATTTACAAGTTCCAAAGCAAATTTGTGTTGTTGGCGCTTTTGTATCGTATTTAAAAAAAACCGTTGATTTAAATTGCCATTTGAAAATTATTGAACTTAATGAGAACGCTGTCCCTTCCGAATACAAACAATACCTGGTTCCGGCCGCGCTTACAGAAAAAACTCTTGCTCAATCCGATGTTGTGATAATTACCGGTTCAACACTTGCCAATCATACACTCGATAGCCTTTTGGATTTCATCCCGCCTGCCAGGCAGGTGCTGCTGGTTGGGCCTACAAGCAGTATTTTACCTGATATTCTTTTTAGCCGCGGGGTCAATCTCATTGGCGCTACCCGTGTAACGGATTCCGAAAAAATGTTTCAACTTATAGCCGAGGGTGCTTCCGGATTTCATCTGTTTAAAAACTGCGCTATAAAAATCTGCCTTGTAAATGAATCCTGACAGGCAGTTGAGTATTACCTGGCTGAAAGCAGCCGTGCTGGGTTGCCTGTGGGCATCGTCCGAAATTGTGCTTGGCAGTTTCCTTCACAATCTGCATGTGCCGTTCAGCAGTATTTTTCTTACATCAATAGGTGTAGTCCTAATTGTTTCCATCAGTTATAAATGGAAGGATAAAGGCTTAATATGGCGTGCGGGACTTATTTGTGCCCTGATGAAATCCGTGTCGCCAAGCGCCGTCATATTCGGCCCCATGATTGCAATAATGTCCGAAGCTTTCTTGCTTGAGTTTGCAATACGGGTTATCGGTCGGAATATGATGGGTTTTATGGTAGGCAGTTTGCTGGCCATGTCGTGGAACTTTTTTCAGAAAATTGCCAACTACCTTATATATTATGGTTTCAACATCGTTGACTTATACGCATCAATGGTGAAATATGCCGAAAAACAACTCCATATGCATTTCGATACAGTGTGGATGCCCATAATTATTTTGTGGATTTTCTATCTGTTTTTTGGAGTTCTATCGGCTGGTATTGGAATTTATATAGGCAAAACTGCATCAGCGAAATCCATTCCCATGTTAAGTGCTGATAAACGCCGTATGGCTGATATCAAAGCAAAGAGCAAAACTCCTGACACAAACTATTCGTTGTGGTGGCTTGCATTTAATTTTGCAGGGATGATTTCGGCGTTGTTGTTTATGAATTATACCGGGATTGCCTGGTGGTTTAATGTAGGAATTGTTTTAATAGTGATATGGGCAATGCGTTACAAATCAGCATTAAGACCATTGATGAAACCGAAATTCTGGATTTTCTTTGTTGCTATTACTATGCTTTCCAGTTTTCTGTTTGCGAAATTCCAGTCGGATGAGCTTTCAATTACCGATGGTTTGCTGGTGGGACTGCAGATGAATTTCCGTGCCGCAATAATGATTGTTGGCTTTTCGGTAGTTGGCAAGGAGTTGAGTAACCCGGTAATCCGAAATTTCTTTATCCGCACTTCCTTCCGCCAACTGCCACTGGCGCTGGAAGTAGCTTTCGAAACGCTTCCGTTTGTAATTGCGAACCTGCCGTCAGTCAAAGATATTTTCCGAAAGCCGGTGAGCGTTATCAGGCAGATTGGTGCCCAGTCGGAATACTGGCTCGAACGGGTAGCGCTAACCATGAAGAAAAAGAGCAATGTTGTACTTATAACCGGCGAAATCGGAAGTGGAAAAACTACCCTTATTTCCGCGATATCTGCAAGGCTGAAAGCTTCCGGGGTGCTAGCAGGAGGAATACTGGCTTCGGCGGTTTACGAAAATGAGACTAAAACCGGGTACAAGATTCAGGATGTAGCTACAGATAAGGAAATGCATCTTTCGCATACTAACGATACAGAAGGGTTGGCCCGGGTTGGACGGTATTTTTTTATTCCTGAAGCAATTGATTTTGGCCGTGCAGCTCTTTCGGTTGAAAGAAACCGGAATTCGCAAATAGTGCTTATCGACGAAATTGGTGCCTGGGAATTGCAGGGTCAGGGTTGGGCAGGCAGCTTGAACGAACTTATTATCAATTGCAATATGCCTCTGATTATAACAGTTCGCAAGAGTTTCCTTGAGCTGGTAATCGAAAACTGGATGTTTCAAAATCCGCTTGTGATTGAAGCGAAAGATGCTGAGGTGGATTCAGCTATGGCTGAAATTGAAAGATTTGCTAAACTTAATTAGTATCGAAGTAAATTAAACTTAAATTTAGCCGGATGATAAGCGATGCGTTTAAAATTAATGCTTCCATTATTCATATTTGAAATTAAAGAATACTTTTGTGTAAAAGTAAAGTGATATGTCAGAGTTAGTGGCCTCGTACGAACGAATACTTCTCGGGAAGCTTAAAAACGATGACCAGTCAGCTTTTACCGTTATTTTTACAAAATACTATTCCGACCTGGTTCGCTTTTCATTCGGATTTACCCGGAATTCAGATGTTTCGGAAGAAATTGTTCAGGAGGTATTCCTGAAATTCTGGGAGAACCGTTCTTCGCTGGATATACACACTTCGCTCAAATCCTTCCTTTTAAAAAATGTTCAGAATCGCAGCATCGACAGCCTGCGCCATACTGGCATCACAAATAAATATACTTCTGTGGTCCTTGAGCATGCAATCCTGTCGCAAAACGATACCGAGAATTATATTTTATATTCCGAACTGCAAGCTAATCTCAATCATGCGATGCATAAATTACCGGTGCAGTATGCGGAGGTATTCCGAATGAGTCGTTTGGAAACGCTTAATTATCAGGAGATTGCTGATAAGCTCGGAGTGTCCGTACGCACAGTTGAAGTACGTATAAGTAAAGCTTTAGGGATGTTGAGAGAAGAGCTTAAGGATTTTCTCCTCATTGGTCTGATAATCTATCAACTGTTTCATTGAGAACTTCGCGGAGGAATAAACTGGTTCAGAAAGCTTCATTATCCGCTTTTTTGAAAAAAAGTTGATTTGTGGATGTGGATTATTAATTTTAAAACGTCGTTATAATGATTAATGAAAATATGGAAAATACAGATTCGGGTTGGGTTGATAATTTAATTGTAAGTTATCTGGGCGGTAAGGCTTCAAAGGATGAAATCCTGAAGCTGGAATCGTGGGTTCGCGAATCGGATGAAAATCAGAAATATTTCGTTCAATGTAAAAATATCTGGGAATCTACTGCCGGATTTCCGATAGCTACCGATAAAGCATTAGCCAAAGTTTTAAGCCAGATAAACGGCAGGCAAAAAGGCTTGACTTTATGGCAGATTGCACAACGCATTGCAGCACTACTATTTATACCCTTGCTTATCTCCATGCTGTGGCTTTATTTGGGGAACGATTTTAAGCGTTCAAACTCAAACATAACATATAATAAGGTAGTAGCTGCATTTGGAACTTTTTCCGAACTGCAACTTCCTGATGGATCAAAAGTGTGGTTAAATGCTGGCAGCACTCTGCAATATCCTGATAAATTCAGCAACGACAACCGCATCGTTCACCTCGTTGGCGAAGCATATTTCGAAGTTCATTCTAACGAAAGTATTCCCTTTTTAGTGAGCACGCCCTATTTTACCGTAAAAGCAACAGGTACTAAATTTAATGTGCGTGCCGAAAAAGATTTTCTCACTCCTTCAGTAACTTTAATTGAAGGAAAAGTAGCCGTACAAAAGAACAGTTCCGATAATAACGGCGGGTTGATAGCGCGGTTGCAACCTCATCAGCATATGACCTACGATACGTTAAGCTGTAATTTCAATATACTAACCGAAGATCCCTACAAACATTTTGCGTGGATTGATGGCAAACTCGTTTTCCGGAACGACAACATCAGTGAAGTTGCCCGAAGGATCAGCCTTCAATACAACGTAGATATCGAAATTAAAGGAGATGCAATTAAAAAATACCGTTACAGGGCTACATTCGAAAATGAGCCTTTGAGCGAATTACTGAGACTCCTTAAAATTTCGTCCCCGATTGACTATACCGAAGTCAAGCCAGCAGCATTGCCTGATGGTACATTCTCCAGAAGAAAAATCATAATATATTCCATAGTTAATTGATTTAAAAAAGTCTGACGCCTATGTCCTGCTGTAAAAAAAAATAATAAACCGGATTTCATTCTGTTGTTGAATCCCTGGTTTATTGTGTCAGAGACAAAGCTTTAATTCAAGTTGCTTTTGTTAAATCAATTTTAATAGTCATTGACAAAATTGAAGTTATCTGAAAATGATAATTTTAGTTTACAGGATTTTTGTTTTCTTTTTTTTACCCTAAAACTAACCAGAATATGAGATTATTTTTACTAACAGGCCTGTTCTTCCTTCTCATTCTAATGCCCGCCCGGGTTGATGCACAGTCAACAAAAATAACATTAAACATGGTTAATGTTCCGTTGAATGATGTGCTGAATGAAATTGAGAAAAAGAGTGATTACACATTCCTTGTCAACGAGGAAGTTGTTGATGTTACAAGGAAAGTAGATGCAGTGTTTGTCAACACGTCTATTAAAGATATTCTTGACCAGCTTTTCAAGGGCGAGAAAATCAAGTATGTGACAAGCGACCGCCAGATCATTATTACCCCAACCAAGACTAAAGGCGGGGATTTTCAGCCAAAAAAAGTAACCGGAAGAGTAACTGATGATAAAACCGGTGAAACGCTAATTGGTGTAACCGTACAGATTAAGGGTACATCCACGGGTACAACCACATCTGTTGATGGAACCTATTCAATTGATATTCCAACATCTGATGCTATACTGGTATTTTCTTACGTAGGCTATGAACCCCAAGAAATATCAACGAGTGATGTTCAGGTAATAAACGTTGCAATGCATCAGGTTGCAACCGAACTCGAAAGTGTTGTTGTTACGGCTTTAGGTATCAAGCGGGAAGAAAAAGCCCTGGGATATGCTGTTCAGAAAGTTGACGGCAAAGGCTTACAAACAGTAAGACCCGTTGATGTAGGAACCTCACTAACAGGTAAAGTAGCCGGTTTGTCGGTATTAAACAGTACTGAGTTTGGAGCAGCACCTGAACTGTTGATGCGAGGGGAGATACCTCTTTTAGTAATTGATGGAGTTCCTTATGGCAATATGACTCTGCGTGATGTTCCTCCCGATGACATTGAAAGTATCAGTATTCTTAAAGGAGCAACAGCTTCGGCCCTTTATGGTTCTCGTGGAGGAGGTGGTGCAATTATGCTTACAACCAAAAAAGGAAGTGTCAGTAAAGGTATTTCGGTTTCTGTTAACAGCAGCACCATGTTTGCAGCCGGTTACCTGGCCATTCCCGAAACGCAGTCAACTTATGGCCGTGTTGTAAACACTGCTACCAACACTGCCGTTACAAATGGAGATGGAGCCTGGGGTCCTCCTTTGGAAGGTCAGGAAGTTATACAATGGGATCCGATAAGCAAGACTATGAAACCTATGCCCTGGCTGCCTGTTGGTAAAGATAATTTTCAGAATTTTCTTGAACCCGGATATGTTCTTAATAATAACATAAATATTGTACAGCAAGGAGAGTTAGGGAGTTTTCGTGCTTCGGCCAGCTGGGTTAAAAACAAAGGACAATATCCTAATTCCATGTTCGACAAATTCGCTTATAACATTGGTGGGGATATAAAACTGCGCAAATTTACATTATCATCAAGCATTTCGTACAACAAACAAACATCGCCTAATTTTGGTTTTAGCGGTTATACAGGATACGACCCAATGTATTCCATGTTAATATGGTCGTCGCCCGATTGGAATGTTCTCGATTATAAAAATTACTGGGTAGTGCCTGATGAAGTTCAGAATACCGGCTATACCGATACCAACAACAATCCGTATTTTGACAGAAACGAAAGGATCCACAGTTTAAACAAGGATATTTTTAATGGTTCACTTTCTTTGAGCTATAGCCTGACATCATGGCTAAAAGCAACCTTGCGATCAGGTTTCGACACGTATAGCAACCGGCAGGTGATACGGATTTCGAAAGGCTCGCTGGTAAGTGCCGGATCTTCCACCGTAATTGAAAATGGTGATCAGGTTTGGGGCGAAAGCAAATTAGGATCCTACAACCTGGGCCTTGGAAGAGGATATAGTTTCAATAACGATTTTTTACTTGTAGCCGACCATTCCTTCGAAAAATTCACCGTTGATGGATTTGTAGGTGGAACAATTTACACAAGTCAGGATGAAGGAACCGATTCGAGAACGCAGGGTGGTCTTTCTATCCCGGGATTTTACTCGCTGAAAGCATCGGTTTTACCCGCTTATGTGGTGTCAAATATTTACAGGCAGCAAGTTAACAGTTTATACGGGCGGTTGGCTTTTTCATGGAACCGTATGGCTTATGTTGAAGGGACCATACGCAACGACTGGAGTTCTACTTTATCCAAAGAAACCCGCAGCTACCTGTATCCTTCAGTATCGGGAAGTTTTGTTGTTTCCGAATTATTGCCTGAATTACGGTGGCTTTCATTGTGGAAAGTGCGAGGGTCATGGTCCACTGCACGTGATGTTCCCGGGATTTACGAAATCAACCAGATATTTTCTATTACCAACAATGCATGGACGAACCTGAGCTCTGCATCATTGCCAACTACAATCCGTACAGAAAATGTATTTGCCGAAGGCTCATCCACCTGGGAAATTGGAACTGCCGTAAATGTGTATAACAATAGAGCTTCTTTTGATATAGCATATTACAACACACGAATGTATGATCAACTGGTTGCAGCTCCTATTACATCCGCTACTGGATATTACGATAGTTACATAAATTCGGGCACCGAAATTACACGTAAAGGTGTTGAAGTTACACTAAATGGAACACCTGTGAAAACCAGCGATTGGCAATGGGATGTTTCAGTAAACTGGTCGAAATATGCACGTTACTACACCCAGTTAGATACAGTTTTCGAAGAAGACAAACCCTGGATAAAGGTTGGTGAAAGAGCCGATCCTTATACCTTGTACGACTTTCAACGTGATCCGGATGGAAATATTATTCACAAAAACGGTGTACCTCTTTATTCGAATTATTCTTCAAAGTTTGGAAATTATGATCCTGACTGGATATGGGGTATAAACACTACCCTCAAGTATAAAAGTTTCAGTTTTTATATGTCAGTTGATGGTCGTGTGGGTGGCCTGGCTCAAACAACCACCGAGATGTACATGTGGCGATCAGGTTCACACCCCAACTCCGTTACTCCTGAACGATACCTTGATGCTACCGTTCCCGGATCGAAAAACTATACCGGAGAAGGCGTAAAAGTAGTTTCAGGTTCAGCAACTTACGACACTTATGGCAATATTACCAGCGACGATCGGGTATATGCTCCTAACGATGTGGCTGTAACGTACGAATCGTATGTAAATACTATTCACGCAGGCACTGCCTGGGGTGGTTCGCCATCACCGCTCGAAGTGTACAGCACCACATTTTTTAAAGTAAGGGAAATGTCGCTTACCTATGATTTGCCAAAAAATATTTGCGCGAAATTTAAATCACAGGGTGTTTCGGTGTCAGCAGTTGGTCAGAATATGTTTTTGTGGTCGAAGCAATTTAAGTATTCCGACCCCGATGGTGGCTACGAAAATTTCAGCGACCCATCCATCCGCTATGTTGGTTTTAACTTAAAACTGAATTTTTAAACATTCAGCTTTTTATAACTTTTGCCGGTTAGGAATAGAAATTAAACAGTGTCAAGAGTTTTTAACAAGAACATCTCAAAAATATAACACATGAAAAACAAACACACATATATTAGATTACTTAGTGCGCTCATCTTATTTTTTCTTGCTGGCTGCAGCAAATTTGATGACATCAACACTAACCCCGATACTACTACAAAAGTTCCCGCATCAATGGAATGTACAAATGTTGTATTGGACGTTCTCAGGCCAGGCGGCGACGCAATGAGTTTCATTTCAACAAACGCATTGCCCAAATATGTTGGCTTCACCGTTTTGGGAAAAAACAGCTCGCAGTATAACAATACCGGAAGTGGCAGCTTCGGTTCAATGACTATATTGCCCAATATCGATGCCATGATAGAGGCTGCCAAAGGCGGTGTGATGGAGGACTCGTACAAAGGTGTCGGCAGTTTTGCCAAAGCATATGCGTTCTATAAAATGACCATGTGGATGGGCGATATCCCATACAGCGAGGCCGGTAAAGGTGCTGAAGGACTTCTTGAGCCAGGCTACGATACACAGGAACAGGTTTTTATCCAAATTCTGGATGAGCTTAAAGCTGCTGATCAATATTTTGCTGTCGGGGCTAAATTTTCGGGTGATCCTTCGCCTTATAACGGTGATCCCGAAAAATGGAGAAAAGCTGTAAATGCTTTCGCATTAAAAGTGCTGATGAGTTTAAGTGCCAAGGAGAGTGTAGCATCCCTGGATGTTAAAAACCGCTTTGCCGAAATTGTGGCAGCCGGTAATTTGATGGATAATACAACAGGTTATCTGGGACTGGCATATTCAACCCAAAACAAGCATCCTCTTAGTGCCAGCACTATGTTCGCGCCTAAAACGATTGTAAGTAAATTGCTTATGGACAATCTTAAAATACTCAATGACAGACGATTGTTTTATTATTGCGAACCCGCTGCCGCCCTTATTGCCGCCGGGAAAGTTGAATCAGACACGGCTGCATACAATGGCGTTGATGTTGCGATGGATTATGATGCCATGAACCTGGATTATAAAGCCAATAAATTCTCGGTTATCAACTTGCGCTATTTAAAGGAAGATGCCTGCGAACCACGCATGGTGATGACTTACGCTGAGCAGCAGTTAATTCTCGCAGAGGCAAGCATAAGAGGCTGGATTACTGCCGGATCAGCCCAGACCTATTACGAAGAAGGCGTAAAATCAGCCCTTTCGGTTATAATGGCAACCAAAGCAAGTTATGCACACACCGTACCCATTGATCAAGCTTATATTGATGGTTATTTTACCGGTGAGGCTGCTTTTAAAGCTACAGCTGATGAGCAATTGAAACAAATCTGGATGCAGAGTTATATACTCCGTTATATGCAGGATGCTGACTTTAGTTATTTTGAATACAGGAGAAATAAATACCCTGTTTTCCCGATTAACCCTGCTTCGAGCCTGAACGAAAACAACACAAGCGCAATTCCTATGCGCAGTTTGTACCCTGGTTCCGAAACAAATTATAACCGCAAAAACCTCACCGAGGCTCTTGATCGTCAATATGAGGGCTACGACGAAATAAACAAAATAATGTGGTTGCTGAAATAGAATGCATTACGATCAAATTTAAAATTTATCGGAAGTGCTTTATTCTGCAATGATTAGTAGCTAAGAAGAAATAATAATTATCTAAAGCAGTTTACGGTGAAGTAAAATGGTAAATTATTAACTGCTGTACAACCTTGAATCAACCTGAGCTAAATAAAAATCCAATTAATTATTAACCTTCAAACCAAATTACATTATGAAAAAAACTTTACTAAGTTTAGTCATAATCCTGGCTTTTGCCAGTTTTGTAAGTGCCCAAGTGCCTGCGAGAACAGGCTGGTGGAAATTTGACGATGTCGCCGACATGTTAAAGGCTGATATCGGTTCTCCTTTAACGTTAACAGGAACCCAGGCATCAGTTCCCGGACCTGCTGACGGAAACCTTGCAACGCAGGTTTCGTTGGGGAGTTATTTAAGCATAACTCATGGCATTGCTCCTAACGGCGGTGGTGATTCAGTTAACGAATATTCGGTACAAATCGATTTTTCAGTTCCTGAAATCGGGAAATGGCATGCTTTTATCCAGACTAATCCGGCAAATGACAATGATGCTGATTTGTTTACCAAATCAAGTGACAACACGATTGGAACTGCAGCCACAGGATATTCGGTTAATGCAGTTGCTGCTGATACCTGGTACCGTATGGTTATTTCAGTTAAAAACGGAGATCTTTTCAATGTTTATCTCAACGGCGAACTTTGGCTAACAGGAACTCCTCAGGATGTTGATGGCCGGTGGGCGCTTGTAAGTGAACTGCTGATATTTGCCGACGATGATGGCGATGATGCAACAATTAACTGCTCCGAATTAGGAATATGGAATGTGGCTCTCACTGCCGGCCAGGCTTTCGAATTAGGAAATGCTTCAACTGTTCCTCTTGCCGCGCGAAAAGGCTGGTGGAAATTTGATGATGCCGCTGATATGTTAAAAGCTGAGATTGGTTCTCCGTTAACGCTTATCGGAACACAAACCTCAGTTCCCGGTCCCGAAGAAGGGAACCTGGCAACGCAGGTTCCGCTTGGAAGTTACCTGGCTATGACCCATGGTATAGCTCCGAACGGAGGTGGCGATTCAGTAAATGAGTATTCAGTACAAATCGATTTTTCGGTTCCTGAAATCGGGAAATGGCATGCTTTTATCCAAACCAATCCTGCTAATGACAATGATGCTGACTTATTTACCAAATCAAGCGACAATACAATCGGAACCTCGGCTACAGGATATTCCACCAATTTTGTTGCTAAAGATGCCTGGTACAGGATGGTTATTTCTGTTAAAAATGGTGAATTCTTCAATGTTTATCTTAACGGAGAACTTTGGTTGGCCGGCACTCCCCAAGATGTAGATGGCAGATGGGCTCTTGTAAATGAACTGTTGATATTTGCTGATGACGATGGAGATGATGCAGCTATTAACTGTGCCGAATTAGCCATATGGGATGTTGCATTGTCGGCAGCTGAAGTTATTCAGTTGGGCGGGTTTGCCAGCAATGTTTTAGTTGCTGAAATCAGTGTTTCCGGCACAGGTGGAGTAAGTGTTATTGATACCCAAAGCGGAACTTTACAAATGATTGCTGAAGTTTTGCCTGAGGATGCAACCAACAAAGTAGTTACCTGGTCGGTTACCGAAGGTACAGGTGGAGCAACAATAAGTGCTGATGGTTTATTAACAGCTGTAAAAAATGGTACTGTTACTGTAGATGCAACTTCCACTGATGGAAGTAATATAGTTGGCAGTACGGTAATAACTATTTCGAACCAGGCAGTGATCCTTGTAACATCAATTACCGTTACTTCCGAAAGCGGTGCAAGCACAATTACAAATAAAGGCGGAACCCTGCAGATGATAGCAACTGTACTTCCCGAAAATGCAACCGAGAAAGCAGTTACCTGGTCGGTTACCAACGGTACCGGACAGGCATCAATATCTGCAGAAGGTCTGCTTGCAGCCATAGCTGACGGAACTGTAACCGCAAAAGCAACTTCTACTGACGGATCAAATATTTCCGGAACCATGTTGATTACTATTTCGAACCAGACTACAGTTCGTGAGCGAAAAGGCTGGTGGAAATTCGATGATGCCAACGATATGGTAAAAGCCGAAATTGGCTTACCTCTTGTTCTCACCGGTACACAGACATCCGTTAACGGTCCCGTTGCCGGGAATTTAGCTACACTTGTTCCCCTGGGAAGTTATTTGGATATGACCCATGGTATTCCTGCCAATGGAGGAGGAGCACTCGTAAATGAATGGACACTTCAGATTGATTTTTCCGTTCCGATGATAGATACCTGGTATGCATTTTTCCAAACACTTGATGGTGACGCCGACTTATTTGTTGCAAAAACCGAGGCTCCGGATATAGGCCGCGTGCCAAATAGTATTGGTTGCGGTTCTACAAGGTACACCGAAGCCACAATAACAGCAGATACATGGTACCGAATGCTTGTTTCAGTTAAAAATGAAGAATTCTTCAGGATTTATATTGATGGCACTTTATGGCTCGATGCTGCTCCTCAGGCTTTGGACGACAGGTATGGATTAGGTTCGGTTCTCCAGATTTTCCAGGATGATGACGGCGATGATGGCGATATCAGGTGTTCCGAATTAGGGATATGGGATGTAGCATTAAGTGAAGCCGAAGCCGATGCTTTAGGCGACGCTACCACTACCCCCAATGGAATTAATGATTTGCAAGCCACCAGGAATTCCGATCTGGGTCCAAATTATCCTAACCCATTCATGGTTAATACAACGTTCCCTTATCAGGTTAAGGAAAAAGGAAATGTAACATTCCGCATTTTTAATCAGTCAGGTGTTGAAGTTGCTCTTATTAATGAAGGTGTTAAATTACCAGGTTCATACAAACTTGAGATAAATGCTGCCAGTTTGCCAAATGGAATATATAATGTTCAAATGGCAACCGAAAGTGGTGTCAGTATTCAGAAAATGATAATAATCCGATAATGCCAGGTTGAGGTTTGAGTCGGTTTTGGGTGTCTCATATTTTGAGGCACCCTTTTTTAACCCGATTCATTCGCAATCAGGTGTGTTATAATTACCCAATATTATGCGTTGGGTATTAAGTCTGATTGTTTAATTGTGATTTGGGTTAAACTAATGCCGTTATAATAATCCGCTTTCCCATAGGTCTTGATACAAAGTAGTTTTACTTTTGGTTGCTGAATGGAATCCTGTAGAAATCCTTATCATTTCTTCAAAAAGAAATAAAACCTGAGTTTTGTGATTCAGATTTGATTTTATTCCAAAACACTTTATTTGTGTTTATCCTTAAAAAGTAATTTAAGTAATTGTTTATGAAAGTTGTTTTTGCCTTTCTTATCAGTATAACCTCATTTTCTGTTTTCGCCCAGGATTTGTCCTATTATCAGCGTATTTGCGATCAAAGCAAAGCAGGGTCAATGGTTCCCATCAGGCCGGGGATGCCAGGATTAAGGCCTTTCTGGAACGAAAAATCAGTAATGTTTAAGTATGCTCCTTCATTCGAAAACAACAATACAAACTGGATTATTCCAACGCCTGCCTATTTCAGGTATTCGGCATTTTCCTTTGTTGATAATCAATACTATACATTTACAGCAGCCACCCCATACGAGCCTTTGACCCCAATTTGGGATAAACTGCCTGATGGCGAAGTCTTTCTGAAAGTTGAAGCAGTGAGCGAGGACGAGAAGGCACATCTTTTGGCTGGCAGCAGAATGTTTACTAAAACAGCTACTTTCTGCCCGCCATATCCTGCCGCAAAGTATAATTTTACTAATGCTTTGAAAAAAGGATTGAGGTTTATTTATAATCAACCACATATTCAAAATTGGCTTCTTTACGGCAAACCCGATCATGAAAGCCACAAATTATACTGCTATTCAGCTTTAGAAGTTGGCAGTGTTGTGAACGCAATGCTATTGTACAACAAACACTTTCCCGACAACGATTCTTCTCTCATAATTGCTGAAAAGGCTGCTGATTATATTATAGCCAATGCTGAGCCTGAGGGTACGCCTCTGGCATTTTTCCCTAAAGTGTATGAAGGTACTGACATGTTTGCCGGGAATTACAAGGGTGAAGTAATAATGTCGGAGCCAGCTGCAACAGGCCTGAGTTTTCTGGAACTATTCAGCAGAACAGGCAAAAGGAAATACCTGGATGCAGCTTTGCATATCGCTGATACCTACAAAAACACTCAGCTTTCATCAGGCACCTGGTATATTCGTATTTTTAAAGACACCGGTAAGCCTGCCGCCGATGACTATTGCATACCCATAAATATTGTAAATTTTCTCCATGTTCTGGACGATAAGTACCAATATGCTGATTACCGTAAGACTATTGCTTCTGCCATTGACTGGATATGGGAAAATCCAATGAAGACATTTAACTGGGCCGGTCAGTTCGAAGATGTTTCCGCCCACAAGCCGTATCAGAACCTTTCAAAATACGAGGCCTCCTGGTTTGCTCAATACCTGCTTGCCAATCATGAAAAAGATTCGACTTATACAGCCTCAGCTAAAGAATTGATTGCATTTTGTGAAGATCAGTTTGTAGTGTGGGATAAACCGGGAATTTATGATAACTGGGGAAATTCATCTGACCACTGGCATACCCCTGCTGTTCTGGAACAGTATATGTGTTATGTGCCAATTGATGCAAGCTCTGTTCAAATGATTAATACTTTTTACCTTGCTTATGATATAACCAAAGAGGATATCTACCTTGAAAAAGCATTGGCCCTGGCTAACAGTCTGGTTAATTCGCAAACTGAAAACGGTATGATACCAACATTCTGGGCTCCAGGGTTTGCAGAGTTCTGGAACAATTGTATGGTCAGCAGTTTAACAATGCTCGATAATCTCAAAGAGTTAAATACCGCTTCTGGTCGGGATTAACAGAATTAAAATTTTTAACCGAATGAAAATGAATTATTTAACAGCTGTCAGAAGGTCTTTGGCTTTTACATTAGTAATAGTTTATTCACTTGTTTCTGTTGCTCAGCAGGTTGCTGTACCGCCCAAGGTTGGTTGGTGGAAATTTGATAATGCATCTGATCTGCAACAAGCTGAAACCGGTTTTGGGATTGATCTTACTCTTGTTGGCTCGCATACTTCCGCCACGGGACCTGAAGCCGGAAACGGAGCTGTTCTTATCGGAGCTGGCAGTTATTATAAAATGCAACATCAGATTTCCGCTAACGGCGGAGGTAGCAAAGTGAATGAATATACGCTTCAGTTTGATTTCAAAATACCGGCTAACGGAGTGTGGCACACATTTTTTCAAACGGATATAAACAACTCCAATGACGGTGATTTTTTTATAAACACTTCCGGAAATATAGGCGTTGCTGCCGTTGGTTATGGCACGTATCAGATTATTCCCGGCGAGTGGTACCGTTTAATCGTGTCAGTTAAAAACGGAAGTCACTTTACATATTACCTCGACGGTCAGTTGGTGATGAACGGGAATGTTCAGGCTATTGATGACCGGTTTTCGCTGGAGAACCGTTTATTGGTTTTTGCTGATGATGATGGCGAAGATTCTGATATTGTTTGCTCCGAACTTGCTGTCTGGGACCAGCCGCTAACTGCTGAACAAGCAGCTGAATTGGGCGGGTTTGGCCATAATGCCGGTCCTTTTATGATGACCAGGATACCCTACCTGCAGGCACAGGGCACTAATACAATGACTGTTTGCTGGCACGATATATCGGCATCTGGCACCAAAGTTCAGTATGGTTTAGACTCAACTCTGGGCCTGGTTATGACCGGTACAAACGAAGTAATAAGTGATCCCTACCGCTGGCACACCGTTAAATTGAACGGGCTGCAACCTAATACCCGATATTTTTACAAGGTACAAAGTGGAGGTGCCGAATCCGCGATTTATGCGTTTAAAACCTTACCCGATCCAACTTATACAGGGAAACTTCGTTTCGTGTTACTCAGCGATACGCATGCAACAGATACTACGATGGCGGGCAAAGTGTTGCGGGCGGCAAAAGATAAAATTACGGAATTGTACGGCCCTGATATCGAAAATCATGTGAACGGGATATTCCATTCAGGCGATGTGGTTGTTAGCGGAGATATTCCCGGGCAATATACCAAGCAGTATTTCAAGCCTTTATCCGCATTATCATCGTATATCCCTACCATGGTTGTAGCTGGTAATCATGAAGGCGAAAGCCCCTATTTTTATCAATACCTCAAACTTGATGATCAGTCGGCCTTTCCTCAGCTTAATTCGTTAAAAGAAAAAGTTTGGTTTCTTAAAACCGGGAATTCGCTATTTATAGGCATGAATACCAATATCATCGATCCTTATGGTGCCGCGCAGGCAAATTGGCTTAATGCCAAGCTCAATGAAGCCGAAAACGATTCCACTGTCGATTTTGTGTTTTTGTTTTTTCACCATCCGCCATTCTCCGAATTGTGGGTTGTAGGCGGCACTGATTATGTTGTAAATGTTCTTTTTCCCATTATAAAGAAATATACCAAAGTGCAGCAGATGCATTACGGGCATACACATGGATTTGAAAGAGGAACTATAACTTCTGAACAAACTGGTGCCGATTTCAGGATTATTTGTGGCGGCGGAGGTGGCGGCCCAAACGATCCGTGGCGTGAAGGCGAGAACAGGGATTTTAATGATATACATAAAACCTTGAATCATTATTTCTTTCAGATTCTGGAGATTGACATCCAAAATCATTCATTCCGGAATTCGATGTTCAGCCTTGGAAACAATAATGATCCCCGTAATTCGGAGCTTATGGATACATGGTATAAATCGAAAAATCAGGCTGGCCCGGAAACGCCTGAATTGGAAAACTTTGAAATTACTGAAAATCACATTCAGTTCAATACTTCTGAATTTTCGGGCTCCGACTCTTTGATGTCAGTTCATTTTCAGGTTATTGATAGTTTGCAGTCGTCAAATATTGTACTTGATTCGATCACGCATTGGACAAATATTTATAATATTGATCAATATTACAAGCCGGTTGATGTTAACAAGGGAATCAATTTGTTGCAAAGTAAAATATCGCTTTCGCAGCTTTCAGCAGGTAAGGAATACTATTTCAGGGTGCGCTATCGCGATCATAATCTGAAATGGAGCGAATGGTCCGTTTTAACAAGTTTCTCCACATTGGGAACTGATGAATTCCAGGGCATGCAGCAAGGTTATTATCTGGAGCAAAACATTCCGAATCCATTCAGGAATCAAACAAAATTCACTTACAAAGTGCCTGAAAAGTGTGAGGTAATATTCCGGGTTTATGATAAAAATCAGAGGATTATAAGTGAAATTAACGAAGGTGTTAAACTTAAAGGAACCTACACTCTTGATTTTAATGCCGAAAACCTGGCCAGCGATGTGTATATTTACGAAATGAATGCAAACAACCTCTCGGTGTCGAAAAAAATGATTCATGTTAAGTAAAACTTTAAACCAAATAATAATCATGAAAAACAAGACGGTTATCCTTTTCGTTATTTCAATTCTTTTTTTGATAACACCGGCTTTAAATGCACAGGAAGCTATGAGCGAATATGAAAAAATGATGAACGAAAGGAATAAAGTCGATTGGCCTTACCTAAACTGCTACAGGGAGGATAACAAAAAACTCGGCATACCGGTTGCCGGCGAAAAAAGAGTCGTGTTTATGGGTAATTCAATTACTGAAGGATGGAAATACCTGCGTCCCGAATATTTCGCCGGCAAACCATATATCTGCCGTGGAATCAGCGGACAAACCACTCCACAGATGCTTATCAGGTTCAGACCTGATGTTATTGCCCTGAAACCTGAAGCTGTTTTGATTTTAGCAGGTATCAACGACATTGCTGGAAATACTGGTCCGTCAACGCTTGAAATGATTGAAGATAACCTTACATCAATGGCCGAACTTGCAAAAGTTAACGACATAAAAGTGATTTTATGTTCGGTGCTGCCAGCTTATGATTTTCCGTGGAATCCTGGTGTTTTCCCTTCTGAAAAGATACTGCTTTTAAATAAATGGATAAAGCAGTATGCTTCAGAAAATGATTTTTATTACATCGATTATTACGCATCAATGGTTGATGAACGCAATGGATTAAAAGCTGAATTTTCGGAAGATGGCGTGCATCCTAACGTTAAAGGGTATTTGGTGATGGAGCAACTGGCTGAAATTGAAATAGCTAAGGCTTTAAAGAAATAAAAATAATTGTTGAGAAGTTTAACCATGTTATCCTGAAAATGTCAGGTTCATCAGGTGATAGACACGAAATCTTTTCTAAATCCGGAATACTATTGTTTCACTAAACAAATTATTCAAATGAAAACTTCAAAAATTACAATCGCATTATTACTCCTTTTGGTTTCATCTTTTTCCTTTGCACAATCAAAAGAAGGTTATGCATTGGTGTGGGAAGATAATTTTAACGGCACTTCGCTGGATACTACCTGCTGGAGCCACGAAACTGCCGCACCTGGTTGGGTTAACAACGAATTACAGCGTTATACAAACGATAATATTGAGTTCGCTGATGGCAAACTCCTGATTATTGCCAAAAAAGAGAACAATGAAATAACATCGGCCCGTTTGATCACTAAAGGTAAAAAGACTTTTACCTACGGAATTTTTGAGATCAAAGCTAAAATACCTCAGGGTACAGGCACCTGGCCGGCTCTTTGGATGCTGGGACAAAATATCGACGAAGTAAGCTGGCCAGCTTGTGGCGAACTTGATATCATGGAGCATGTGGGTAAGAATCCCCGATTCATACATTCCACAGTTCACAACAAATCAGGGTACGGTTCAACGCCTTACACCGGAATACTCGAAATACCGGATCCATTTAATGAATTCCATATTTATGGCATGGAGTGGACTAATGAGTTTGTTGACTTTTTTATTGATGGCAAGCTGGTGTATCGCTATCAGCCCGAAGTGAAAAATGACGATAACTGGCCTTTCGATAAACCCTGTTTTCTGATTTTTAATGTTGCTATCGGCGGTACCTGGGGCGGCCCCGATGTTGACGAGAAGATTTTTCCGGCAACTATGACTGTTGATTGGGTTAAGGTTTATCAGAAAAAATAAGTCGCAATTTAAATCAAGGTAAGTCGGACTCAAAAGTCACAGAACTATGATTGAAGACGGGAAAAAACTGAACCGGATTGCTTCCATCGATGCGTTGAGGGGCTTCGATATGTTGTTTATTATATTTCTCGACCATTTTTTTCAATCGCTGAATGTGGGCGTTGGCTCGCCTTTTACAAAAGCACTGGCAAAGCAATTTGATCATCCTGAGTGGTTTGGTTCATCGGTTTACGATATCGTTATGCCTTTGTTCCTGTTTATTGTCGGGGCAGCCATACCATTTGCATTATCAAAACGAAAGCTGCAGGACTCGCGATTGTCGTCCTTGTATGCAAAGCTGGTTAAGCGTTTTGTTATACTGTTTATACTTGGATGGATTGTTCAGGGGCATTTGCTGGAATTTAACCTGGAAACATTCAGTATTTTTAGCAATACTTTGCAAGCCATTGCCGTTGGGTACCTCTTTTCGAGTATTGCTTATATTCACTTTAAACTCAAAACCCGCTTGTTCATTTTCGGTGCAAGCTTACTTATTTATACGTTACTGCTCACCATCCCAAATGTTCCGGGGGTTGGCAGCGGCGTTTTGTTGCCCGACAGCAGCTTTGCCTGGTATGTGGATCAGCAGGTATTTGGCGATTTTCAGGACGGAACTCAATATACCTGGCTTCTAAGTGGGTTTGGATTTATTGCAACAACATTGTCGGGCGTTTTTGCCGGCGAACTGATAAAATCCGATCTGCCCCGAAAGAAAGTGGCTTTGTACCTTTTTTTAATAGGAGTAGGTGGGTTGCTGGCCGGAATGTTTTTAGGAATATGGCATCCGATAATTAAGAAACTTTGGACAAGCTCTTTTGTACTTGCTTCATCAGGCGTTTGTTTCCTTTTATTATCCTTATTCTACTGGATAATAGATGTTAAGGGGAAAGTTAAATGGGCGTTTCCATTAAAAGTTATCGGCATGAATGCTATAGTTGCTTATATGCTTTCGCATGTTTTCAATTTTCACCTGATTGCCGAAATGGTGTTGTATGGATTAAAGCAATTTGTCGGCGACTTTAATTACCTGGTGCTTACCATCGGAGGTTTTGGCATTCTGTACCTGATACTTTGGTATATGTTCAAAAACAAAACGTTTATAAAAGTGTAGTACTTATGTGTTATGCTTTGAACAGGATAAATTTCCACACATCATTTGCCCCGACTTTCAGGTCGGGGAATATTGATATCCAATACAATGTGGGCTTTAGCCCTGTGATGAGAGATGCGGAAATTTATCCGTTTGCAGCATAAATAGAATTCAATTGTTTACAAATATAAATTCATTATGAAATAGCCATGATTAAATTAAATCCCCAACCGGAGATAATATTATAATCAATCTGGCGTATTCCATCTGACCCGTAAAAAATAAATAAATACAGATGAAAAAAACCATTCTCATCCTTATTGGGATAATAATCATTGGCACCATGCAAGCCCAGGAAGAAATTAAATTATACAAAAACGCACCTTCCGAAAATAGCGGAATCACTGAAAAGGAAGCCATTTACGATAATAGCTGGGTTACCAATGTAACTGATGCCCGAATGTATGCATATATTGTTCCGAAGGAAAAAGCTACAGGAACGGCAGTGTTAATTTGTCCCGGAGGCGGCTATGGCGGTCTGGCAGCGGCTCACGAAGGTTCTCAGGTGGCTGAATGGCTGAATACACTTGGCGTTTCGGCTTTCGTGCTTTATTACCGTATGCCAAACCATCATTCGGAAATTCCGTTAACTGATGCGCAGACTGCCATTCAGATAATCCGAGAAGGTGCCGGGAAATGGAATATTGATAAACATAAAATCGGGATTGCTGGTTTTTCGGCCGGAGGGCACCTGGCTTCTACTGTCGGAACACATTTCGACGAAATAAATCGTCCGGATTTTATGATCCTGGTTTATCCTGTTATTTCGATGACAGGCGATGGAACCTGCCAAAACCTCTTAGGTGAAACGCCCTCTAAGGAACAGTTAAACCGCTTTTCGAACCAGCTTCAGGTAACTGATAAAACACCGCCGACATTTATAATAGCTGCATTAGACGATGATGTTGTTTCAGTAGAACATAGTTTTATGTTTTACAAAGCCTTGCAGGATAACAAAATCCCTTCCGAAATTAATACTTACGAAAAAGGCGGACATGGATTTGGAATGCGCAAACAAGGATTGCTTATTGACAACTGGACTGAGAAACTGAAAGGCTGGATGAAATTGAATAAGCTGATTAATTGATAGTTGAGAAGTTTATAGTCTTATTTTAGACAGAAACCTGATCTGGAAATTTCTGAAATTGCAGTACCTGATTTTAATTTCTGCCGGAGTAAATATTAGTATTGCAGATTGAACACATGTTCGTTACTTTTGGGGCATACTAATACGATACAATTTCCATGTCGCCAAGGATTAAAAGACCGCGAAAAGTACTGAATCCGCCCATTATTAAGGGGTTTAAGCCTTTCGGGCCAGGTACAGCCGATCTGAATCCTGAACCTGTTTATCTTCTGTTTGAGGAATATGAAGCTTTGCGGCTATGCGATTTTGATATGGTGATACATAATGAAGCGTCTAAAATAATGGGCGTTTCCCGGCCTACGTTTACACGGATTTATGCGGCAGCCCGTCAGAAAATTGCCCGCGCTTTTGTAGAAGGCAGGCAGATAACCATAGAGGGCGGTAAGGTTTATTTCGACAGCACATGGTATCATTGCTCCAATTGCAATTGTGATTTTAACAATCCTGAGAAAGAAAAAGAAGTGGAATGTTGCCCGCTTTGCAGCAGTACGAATGTTGCAGGTTTCGATGTTGACAATGGTACTAAATCCGAAGAATAAAATCTTTTAAGCCATACCGGCTGAAATCAATTCTTCACAATTTCCTGGTTTTTAACAAGAGTTATCCTTATCGGATTCTGATTCTCATCAATAGCCGCAAACCAAAAATCAGCTTCGATGGCTTTTTCCTGCTTGTCGGTGTTCTTATCTTCAACCATTACCACAACCTGTACTTTTATCTTCACGCTGCCCATTTCAGTTACTTTTCCGGTGATTTCGACAATGGAACCTTTATTTACCGGGAGTAAGAACTTGATATTTTCAACCGCAACGGTAACAGTTTCCTTGCGTAAAAACCGTGTTGCAGTAATATAAGCAACTTCATCCATCCACTTCATGGCAATGCCGCCAAATAAAGTATCACGATCGTTCAGTGATCCGTGAAATATTATCCTGCTTTGGGTGGTTATTGATCTCCGGATACGTTCGTCCATAAAAATAAATTTTGGCAAATATATAAATTAATTTAGGTATATGAGCATATGTTCACTATCTTTGCAGTGAACAAATGCTCAATTAAAAACATGTCGCCACGCATAACACGACTTCGAAAAGTACTTAATCCTCCTGTTATAGCAGGGTTCAAGCCTTATGGCCCTGAAGCCGGCAAGCAGAATTCTGAACCCATATTTTTGTTGTATGAGGAGTATGAAGCGTTACGGTTATGCGATTATGATATGTATAACCATCATCAGGCATCGGGAATAATGGGTGTTTCGCGACCAACTTTTACAAGGATTTACTCTGCCACCCGTCAGAAAATTGCCAAAGCTTTTGTTGAAGGCAGACAAATCAGCATCGAAGGCGGTAAAGTTTACTTCGACAGCGACTGGTACCGGTGTAAAAACTGCGACTGTTATTTCAACAATACGGAGCGTGAAAAAGAAATCGGTGCATGCCCACTTTGTAACAGTAAACAGGTAGTAGGTTTCGATTATGACAACACAATTAATGAATTTGAAACAGACAGCAACGATGACATTTGCCTCTGTCCCCATTGCGGGTTTGAACATTCGCAGGAAAAAGGAAAGCCTTGCATCCGGCACATTTGCCCCAGGTGCAACAATGTAATGAAACGAAAAGGAATCCAACACTGCAGAAAAAAATCTACCCTGAAAATTTAAATTTACTTTATAAATGGATTGGTTTACAAATGGATTTCTCTAATAAAAAGATATGAATCATATAATTGTTAAACATAATTGTGTAAAAGGAGATTCTTCGTTTAGTAATACCTTTATTTAAAATGCTTTAACTCATAATAATCTGTAAAAAGTCATGAAAATAGCCATCACATCAACAGGAAACACACTGGAATCAACTATCGACCCACGGTTTGGACGCTGTGCTTACTT
>Ga0209800_10001275_pt1 | contig 27665 bp, 30 predicted proteins | sample Higcelweek8metaG_FD_187174 | JGI IMG/M metagenome (GOLD analysis project Ga0209800, IMG submission 187174) | Freshwater pond sediment microbial communities from the University of Edinburgh, under environmental carbon perturbations - High... | ecosystem: Environmental > Aquatic > Freshwater >...
TGACGGCATCGATTTTAAACTGTTTGTCGTATTGACGGCGTGATTGTTGGTTCGCCATGATTCATACCTCCTTTTGGTTGGTAAGGTATGGCTTCTTTACCTGTCTATCAAAATATAGCATGTTCAGGGAGTGAACCGTACCCTCAATGTCATGCCGATCGCTTTCCGGCTTTTTCGAGCATGCCCCTGAGCTCACCGATCACGCTTTCTCCATCGACATACGACGAGTTCGATTGCCGTGCACGATCACGCGAGGCAAGACCCCGGGCTATGAACTCTTTCTCGTTCAGCCGCCGTTCAATGTTGGTCCGCAGTGACGATTCGATGAATGCCGAGAGGGATTCGCCCTCCTGAAGCACCGCTTCTGCGGCTTTGCTGCAGTTGTGGTAAGTATCTGATATTAAAAGAATTAAGATGTTTTTTTGTTCTTCGGATTTAGCGTATTATATGGCTCGGCTGGTTGTGGCGGACACTCCGCGTCAGCATAAAAAATTTCCGCCGCGGGGCGCTGCTCATCCCCGGACACGTTCAACGGCTATCGGGAAACATCAAGGAAGGAATAGAAATGAAACAGGTTCTCTTGCTATTGGCTCAGGGCTTTGAGGAATACGAAGCCAGTGTTTTTACGGATGTTCTGGGCTGGAGTAGAGAGGTCGGGGACTTCCCGGTAGGTGTAACAACTGCCGGACGAAGGGCACAGATCAGATGCACCTGGAATTTTACCGTTACTCCGGAATATCAGTTGTCTGAAATATCTGTTGACGATTACGATGCCCTGGCTATTCCCGGTGGTTTTGAAGAAGCCGGATTTTACGAAGATGCGTATCATGAAGATTTTCTTCAAATCATCCGTCAATTCCATGAAGCGGGTAAAACCATAGCATCAGTGTGCGTTGGGGCGTTGCCTCTCGGGAAAAGCGGAATCCTGAAAAACAGGAATGCGACCACATACCATTTAATGGATGGAAAAAGAAGGAAACAACTTGAAGGTTTTGGTGCGCATGTTCAGGATCAGCCCATCGTTGTAGCTGGCAATATTATAACGTCAACATCTCCTGCAACCGCGCTCGAGGTGGCTTTTACATTGTTGGGAATGTTGACGTCGCCCGATAACGGGATACAGGTAAAAACAGCAATGGGCTTTCCCCTGTAACCGGGGAGGAGTGACCGTTGCCGGACAAGAAGCCATGACCGCACTGCCACGTATCAAAATCTGCTGTATCTCAAGCCTTGATGAAGCGCGTCAGGCGGTGCTGTACGGCGCATCCGCCCTGGGGCTTGTGTCTCACATGCCCAGCGGCCCTGGCGTCATTGCTGATGATCTCATTGCCGAGATAGCCGCGGCTGTTCCTCCGCAAGTGGCGACGTTCCTGTTGACGTCGCTGTGCGATGCTGAGGCTATTGCGCAGCAGCATGCCCGTTGCAGAACTTCGACGCTTCAGCTCGTTGATGTTGTTGAACCGACCGAGCTTGTGAAGTTGCGCCGCCTGTTGCCGCAGGTGAAGCTGGTTCAGGTCGTTCATGTCATGGGAGAGCAGTCGATTGACGAGGCCAGGAGCGTCGCGGGCCTTGTCGACGCGCTTCTTCTTGACTCAGGAAATCCGACGCTCCAGGTCAGGGAGTTAGGCGGAACCGGTCGAGTTCATAACTGGCAGGTCAGTCGGCAGATTCGGGATCAGGTCGATAAGCCGATTTTTTTGGCCGGAGGACTGTGCGCCTCAAACGTCAGGGCAGCTATCAAGGCGGTCGAGCCTTTTGGCATAGACCTGTGTTCGAGTCTCAGGAAAGAGGGCAAACTCAGCATTGAAAAACTCGGCCAGTTCATGCAGGCGGTACACAGTGCGGCCTGACCCCTCCCTCAGGCAAGACACCCTCCTGTTTGAGAATCCGTTGGAATCCGGGACAGAGTTGTATTAGCGGCAGTCAGCAGCTGGAGGAGAGGTGCGGCAAGCAGTTCTTGATTGGCGGGGGATGCCTTTTCTATCGATATCGCATCCCTGCGGGATTTGCAGGAAAAGAGGCCGGAACATACCGAAGACTTAGGGTATTGTATCGGTAAGCGTCCCCCATACGCTGTGAAGGTTGTTCCTCGCTCCTGAATGCGCCGTTTTTTTTTGCTGCCGCTCAAGGCTCCGTTTCGTGATATTGGGGCCGTTTTACAGCAGAGCGAACAGCGCAGCAGAGTCTGCGGGAACTCGATCCGCTAATCGCAGACCGGCTGTTTTCCGGGGTTGCGGCGATACTCCCGGATGTCGAGGATATCCCGGTGCAGCGTCGTTCCGGTTGACAGTTCCGGTAACGAGTCGAAGGGGAAAAAAGCGATTTCCGATATTTCGACGTTGTCGCGTGCCTCGCCGTCCAGAATTTCGCACAGGAAAAACAGCTTGTAGACGTGCACCGGGTATCTCGGGCTGTAACCGCCCAGGCTCTGGTCCCTGATGGAGACAATTTGCCGAACGCCCACGGTATAGCCGGTTTCTTCCCGAACCTCTCTCGTAACGCCTTCGACGGGACTCTCCCCGACATCCGACCAGCCGCCCGGCAAGGACCATTTGCCATCTCTTCGTTCTTTTACCAGAAGAATGCTGTTTTCCCTGACGATGCCGGCCCTCAAATCCACTTTTGCCGTCGCATACCCTCTGTCGGGAATGAAAAAGTTTTCAACCAGATCCGGCGGTGCGTCCGACAGTTTCGCATACATCTCATTCGACAGTCTGGACAAGGCATCGTACCGCTCAAGGTCGAAGGGATCTTTGGCGTATGCTTTTCCAATCTGGCTGATAGCCTTGACCTTGTTTATCAATGTGATCCAGTCGTTCATCAGGGAGTGGATGTCTGATTGTTGCCAGAAGGTGATGCCTTTGCAGCTCCGCGGGTTTTCCCGCTCCGCTCTTTCAGGCAAAATAGAATATTCCGGCATATTTTCTTTTTCCCGTCGATGCGGTTCGGGCAAAGAGACTGCAGGGTGAAGTATCGGCTTGTGGTGTTCGATTTCGACGGGACGCTGGCCGATAAGGAAGCGGGGTATAGGCCTTCCCTTGCAGCTCGTGCTCGAAGCCGCGCTCGGTCTTGGCGCCGAAAAGGCCGCCGAAGTGATTCCCCGGTACAGGCGCTGCTGCGATGAGGTATCCTTTGCTTCGACCCGACTGTTTCCGGGAGTGAAGGAAGCCCTGGAGCTGTTGCAGAGCCGGGATGTCCTGCTGGCGATTGCTTCCGGCAAGGGGAAGGCGGCATTGCTCCCCATGATGCGCCATATAGGTATTCTCGGGTATTTTTCCGTAGTTGCCAATCCGGGGCTGATGCTTGGTCAGTTCGGCAAGGATAAGCCCGGGCCGATACGATGCGCTGTTTACGGATTTTGGTCGGCTGTCGAAACATCAGTCGTCATCAACGTTATCTCTGGTAGCGGTTTGGCGAAGGAATGGTGCGGGGCGAGGAGTCGGGAGGTATTGTGCTTATGGTGGCGACCATCGAATTGTTTGCCTGAAACAGATCGAATCAGCGTTGCGTCTGCGGAGGATGCGAGAATCGAGGATTTCTGAATACGGTATCCTGGTATGGTTGGGAGAATCTTTTTTTAGATTTCTGTCAAAGAGGTAAAATCATGTCATGATACGCGTTTTCTTACACGGGTTTTCAACAGGATTGTTCCTGCAGCTCGCTGTAGGGCCGGTGTTTTTTCTTGTTCTGCAGATTACTCTGCAACGAACGCCGCTTGATGGATTCTGTTCGGTGGCTGCAGTGACGATGGTGGACTATTTTTATATTTTTCTTGCGGTTGCCGGTGCGGGAAAGCTGATCGACAAGAGCGGGGCAGTTCCTGTTTTCAGGTTGATCGGCGTTGGGGTTCTCTTGATTTTCGGGATTATCATGCTTGTATCGGCGATGAGCATGACTTCCGAATCGGTTTTTCTGCAGGGGGCCCCTGATTACCGGTCGAGTTTTTTGTCCGCTTTTTTTCTGACTATTACGAGTCCCTTGACCATTGTATTCTGGAGCGGCCTTTTTGCCGCAAAAGCCGTCGAGCAGGGTTATACGAAACACATGCTCGCGATTTTCGCTCTTTCCGCCGGTTTTGCGACCTTTTTTTTCCTTGGCGGGAGCGTCCTGATCATTTCGATCCTCAAGGTTTCGATACCGTTTCAGGTCGTTAAAGTCCTGAATATTTCTGTAGGAGTTGTCGTCTTGCTCTATGGCGCAAGGAGAGCGATGGTTGTTTCAGGTTTCTGGAAACAGGGAAGAGACGGGTGAATACCTTTTCCCTGACGATGTTCGCCGGGACGCCCTTCAGCGGCGCGAATGGCAAGTTCAGGAGAATCCTGAAGCGCCGCTTTTCCTTGTTTCCTGTCCCGGTCAGATCGGACGGCAGGCAGTGTTACTTGCCGTAGAGATGGTAGGTGTTGACCGGTTTGCCCTGCATTTTGAGGTAGTAGAAGAGCTGGGATTTGTGCTGGTTCAGGTGATCGATCATCTGCAGCATTCTCAGGCCGAGGTTTACGGGTGTTGCATCCCAGGGCGCCGGGGCAGGTTTTGTTTCGAGTTCTTCTTCACTGGAGTGGTTCAAGGCCTCAAGGGCGAGCGTTCTGTCCAAAGAGAGGAGTTTCAGGGCTTCTTCGATGGTGGCGACCGCATGAAGCTGTTCGGCCGGAGGAGGCATCTTTTTTTCCGTTTTCTTTTCGTTCATGTCGCTATGGGCCGGCATATCCCACTCTCCTGTAGCGAACCCTTTCATCGGCATGCCGCACGATTTACCCATATGCAGGAGAAGCTGCCCCGTCGTCATCCAGTTGCTGCCCTCTGAGGGTTTCCACGCAAGATCCTTTTCGTCGACAAGCCTGACAAGCCGTTCGGCCACTTTAAAGGCGGCTTCGAGCTGTTGTTCAAGAAGCTGTTTCCAGTTCATAATTATGTTGGTGGTTTGGTGAGAAACGTTCAGTTGCTGTGATTCTATAACAGCAAACCCGGCCCAGGGGTTCATTGTACAACCTGAATTCCCGGAGAAAATGTAACCATGGGCGCCACAAATCAATGAAAAAAAGAGGGTTATGTGCAAATAACCCTCTTTTTTTGCCTTAAACATAGTCACATCAGTAACGATAACAAAAGGAGGTGAGTATGGCTTTTCTATAGCAGGACATACCAATTTGTCTCTTGATCGAAACCCCGGCAGTTGTTTTTATCGGCGAAGCCAGAGAAAACCAACTGCCAATTTCCTTTCGTGCAAATTCGTGTAATTCGTGGGCAACTTTCCCTCTTCATCAGAGTATTTTCTGCTACGGATCAACCTCCCCGAGGCACGATACTCCCGTCCTTGACCCGGCATCGTTATAATTCTCCGGGAATTCAGGTGTACAACGGATTTTTCGGGATATTGATCCGGCAGGAAAGGGAGTGACTTGCAGGTCGAGCCGGGACTCTGGCTCCAGGCTCTGCGTAGAGTGCCTGGAGCCAGAGTCCCGGCCTGCGGGGCGCGTGGGCATATTGTTTCAGACAGGCAATGACAGGTAACAGGGTGAATTCGCAGGCGTCCGGATATGATCGAACCCAGCCGTTTGGCAATCAATCGTCCGGCTTGTCCTGTTGCGCCAGGAATTCCAATTTTCATCGCCGTGTTTCTTACATTGCCTCAAGCTCCATTCACAAAAAGGATGTATTTCCATGCACGCAAAGCGAACAGCTGTTTTCTCAGATATTACAGGATATTCCGGAATATTTTCTTTTTCCCGTCGATGCGGGTCGGGCAAGGAGCATGTTGCATGAAGTACAGGCTTGTGGTGTTTGATTTCGACGGGACGCTGGCCGATACGGAGGCGGGGATTTTGCGGGCCCTGGAGCTGGCGGCGCGGGATCTGGGTCTGCCCGGCATAGACTGGCCGACGGTGAAGCGCGGCATCGGTCTGCCGCTGCAGAATACGCTTGAAACTGCGCTCGGGCTTGATTCCGACAAGGCTGCCGAAGCGGTTCCGCTCTACAGGCGTTATTACGATGAGGTTGCCTATGGGGAGACCCGGCTGTTTCCGGAGGTGAAGGAGACTCTGGAAATGCTGCAATACCGGGGTTTGCTGCTCGCGGTTGCCTCCAGCAAGGGAAAGCCGGCATTGCTTGCCATGATGCGGCATCTCGGCATTTTCGACTGTTTCTCCTTCGTTGCCGGCGAGCAGGACGTGGAGTGCAAAAAACCGGCTCCCGATATGGTGAATCTTGCTCTCGGGGCCCTTGGCGTAGAGCCTCACCACTGCCTGGTGGTGGGCGATACGGTGTACGATATCGAGATGGGGCAGCGGGCTGCTGCCGATACCTGTGCCGTAACCTGGGGAAACAATTCCGGGGACGAACTTCGCAGCCTTAACCCGACGTTTGTTGTCGATTCGTTCACTGAAATCGTATCTTTGCTGAACGAGGCGTAACGGATTTCATTGTTAACCAAAGCTGAGATCACATGAGAACCCTGTCGATTGCATTGATGACCATGGTGCTTCTGACTGCAGGTTTTACTGCTGTTCGGGGTGCGACCGGGGCTGAGAAGATGGCTGTTTCCGCCGGAATGGACTGGCTTTCCCTGATGGACAGCGGCAGGTATGCCGAAAGCTGGAGGAGTGCATCTGCCCTTTTCAGGGGAGCGATAACTGAAGAACAGTGGCGGACCTCCCTTGACGGTGTTCGCAAGCCTTTGGGTAAACTGGTGAGGCGCGAGATGACGACGGCAGAGGAATCGACTGCTCTCCCCGGCGCTCCGGATGGCCGGTATGTCGTCATGACCATGCAGTCGGCATTCGAACACAAACAGTTCGCGACTGAGACCGTAACATTTATGCTCGATCATGACGGAGTCTGGAGGGCTGCCGGGTATTATATACGATAAGGAGTACGATGGACGGTTCGTTTTCCCTGGAGAAATGCGCAGTTGCCCTTCAGGTGTAACGGCGCATTTCTTCATGGATTGGGGGGATAATGATCGCATCACGATCATGCGGGGTTCCTCGATAACGTTATTGCGCGTCCCGATTGCCTCGCTCTCTGGCTGCTCACGACACTTTTCAGAGGTGCCCTGAAGCTTTTAGAGCAGATAATATGAAAAGCCTATCAGTCCGCTCAACTCGTCAGGAACCATACCGAACTCGGTGTTGTTTCCTCCCCAGAATTTATTCACACGCAGATAGATGTCATAGTTGTTTCCGCTTTCATATTTTGGCATGAAAACGCACATTCCGCTTCCGTCGTCCAGGTTCACATAGCTGAAAAGTTCGCACGACAGGTGTTTGGTGATTTCAGGCTGATAGAGTCTTGTGAACAGATAGTTCCTGTTCGACGGAACCGAGAAATATGATACGGCTTCATAGAAATAGGGCGTTGCGGTCGGGTTGGATGACATCTGGTTGTCGAGGTAATCCAGGCGTTCGCTGTACGCTGTGAACTCATTGTCGCTCAGACCGGCGCTTCTGAAAAGGTATTCCATGACGAGGTTCCATTTGCCCGGAAACGTGTACTGTCCTCCAAGCACGATCTCATGTGTTCCGCCATTGCGGTCATTGAAAAAAGGATCCACGAGAGATGACGGATTGCTGTCAAGGTTCGGATAGCTTCTGCGGCTGGCGGAGTTGTAAACATATTCCGCATGAAGTTCCAGCGCATCGCCGAACGTTACCGTGGTGTTGCAGCCGGCAGCCCAGTTCCCGCCTTCTTCGAGCCGACCGACTACCGAAATATCGAAGGGTTCGACCAGCTGGTAGATGCGCATTCCAATCCGGTTGCGCCTGATGAACGAATCGTTGAAATTCCAGCTGATATCGGGAGCATATATAAGGTCGAATTGACCGTTGTCCCTGATCCAGGACAGTTGCATGAGATCTGCTCCCTTGACCAGATTCAGCCGGTCATCGGGATCTTCCGGTGTTCTTGTCTGCGAAATAAGATCTGTCGGGCTGTAGGCATACGAAACGCCCCAGCGTACTTTTTTTCTTCCGATAAGAAATGACAGTGGACTTGATGACGACTGATAGTAGAGTTGATTGATCTGGCTATTGTATGTGTTCTCATCAGAAAAATCATCGGATGACGAAAAGAGGTTCTGGTAGCCGAAGCGGAATTCTCCTTTGACGTTTCCTCCAGGGGCTTTGTACTGCATCTCGCCAAGGATGAATGTTTCTATTCTGTTTTCCGGTCTTTGCAGTATGTTTGATGGGTTGATGATTGTATCGCGTGTGTCGAGATATTCGTATTCACCAGAAATCCGCAGGGATAAGGTTGAATTTTCCTTTTTTGTATCGTCTGTGGTTTCGTTACCCAACGATACCGCTGTTCCTCCGGTTATTAAAATGCATGCTGTGGCGATGATGCGGAATGCATGGTGAGTCAGGCTCTTTTGAAACCTTGGTCGGGTGATCGATTTGGTATGCAATGCCATGACGTTTGGGCTTTTAGTTGAATATGTCAAGATAAATGGATGAAAGATTCGTTTTCAGAAAATACCGGTCAGGAGATTTTCTGACAATAACCTTGCTGAAAGTCATTGTCGTTTTGCTGTCGCTTTCGAGGTGATCGACGAATTCCATCGCGGTGTTCATCGTTTTTCCTCCGATTGAAGAAAATCCGGTGAAGTAGAGCGTTTTCATTTTTTTTCCGGATTGCAGATAGACTATGGCCTTGCGGGGATATCCGGTCTCTTTTTCTACAAAAAGATCTATGGTGTGATAGGTTGCGCTTCTGGAGCGCGCTTTGAGTTTAAGGTACCATGTATCGAAGTTGTTGCCTTTTACGGTGATCTGCGATTCTCCAGCCAGGCTTGCATTGTAATCCTTCGACCAGCTCAGCCTCGATATGTCTCCGTATGAGGCTCCACCGGATATTTTCTGGATAGGGGTAATGCGCATGGGCCGCTGCGTTTTGTTTACATAATACCAGAGGTATTCATCGAGCATCAGGAGCAGGTTTCCTCGTTGTCTCAATGGTTCAATATAGCAGACAAGACTGTTAACGTGATTCTTGACGTAAACCCGGAATATATCTTTTTTCTGTTCCTGCATTTTTTCATACGAGAGCGTCGCAATCATGTTGAAGTCGGACCATGGAGAGCGTACAACGTCTGCTCGCTGGAGCAGTTCAGCCGCTCTGCTGTTGTCAACTGTTTCCGCGATTGATTCCCGGTATGCAGACAGTGTGGAGAACAGGGCAAAAACGCAAAATATTTTCAGGAATTTATACATGTGACAAAGAGTTGACGATTGAGATTTTTCTGATTTTGATAAGGGCAAGGAGGCCCGAAAGGGTCGTTGAGGCTATGACCAGCAACGATATCCAGGGCAGAAACTCCATGGCCGGAAATATGTTCAGCAGATAGGATGAGGTCATGCCGGGAGGCGGGGGCATTCTGAATCCCGAATTATTGATGATGATCGAAAATAAGAATTTCAAGACGATTCCGCCTGCAACGCTCAGTAAGCCGATAAAAAAGCCTTCGAGAAGAAACATCAGCGATATCCAGGAGTTCGATATACCGATGGCTTTGAGTGTGCCGATTTCGCGGACACGTTCCATGGTAGCCATCAGCATCGTATTGGCACAGCTCAGGAATACAATGACGACGACAATGATTCCTGTGAAGCTGAAGATAATGTTGTATGCGTCTCTTACCGAGTAGTAGTATTCGGCAAGGCTTTGCCATGGGACTATCGAAAAAGAGCCTGACGAGCCCGAACCGTTGATGCGTCTGCTTATCGAGGGTATTGCAGATTGGGTATTGCCTGTATTATTCAGAACAACGACGATTTTTGACACTTTGTCCGTAAACATCAGATTCTGTGCAGTTTCCAGATGGGAAACCAGATAATACCGGTCGATTGATTTCATGGGGTTTCTTGCAATACCAGCTACCGTGACATCGACAGCATTGACCGCGCCGTCTACCGTCGTACTCATCAGCATGAGATTCGTACCGACTTTTGCATCAAGTGCTTTAGCCATTTCTTCACCGACAAGGACGCCGTTAGGGGCACCTTTTGCAAGATTAAGATATGCGGAATTATCCATCCTGCGACTGTTGGTCATTTTGTTCGTTTGGTTCCAGTAGTCGATGAGCTTTATTTCCTTTTCAGGAACGACGCCGGTGCCAAGAAAGGAAATGGATTTTTCACCATTCGAAATAAGACCGTTGAACTCGATCCTTGGTATGGTAGCCAGGACGTTTTTTTCTTTTTCTATTTCGGACTGAATTGTCTGATTCTGGCCGATACCGTATTCAAGGGGAAACCGCTCTTCCCTGTCGAGGGCTTCTTTTCGGAAAATCTGCAGATGTCCGGTTCCTCCGCCGGCAGTGAAACCCCGGCAGATCGTCATTTCCTGTAATCCGTAAAAGGTGAATTCCATATAGCCGGCTACAATGGCCAGTGCGGCAAAGCCGGCAGATGAAACCAGCAGGGTTATAAGCGTTCGTCTGCCATTGCGCAGCAGGTTCCTCCATGCGAGGCGGGCGAGTTTGATAATATTCATTTTATTCATCCCTGCTATACTTTCTCAAGCAGCATGCCTGACATGGTGATGCCCTGGGCGTAGCCGAGGCAGAATACTTTTGTTCCACTTGGTATTTTTTCTTCTTCTATGACTCTCTTGCACATGAACGGGATTGCACCGGAAGAGAGGTAGCCGTTTTCAAGGAGTGTTTCCCTGCTCAGGCTTATCTGGTTCTCCGACAATTCAAGTTCTTCGGCGATCTGTTTAAGAGTCAGTTGGCTCGACCCCTGAATCACGAAAGTGGTGTGGTCTTTTTCCGATCTGAAGTCCATGCCGTTTTCAGCATAAAAGATATCGACAAAATGCCGGACCTTTGTTTTTATGAGCTTGAAGTATTCGAGAGGATTGAGATCGAAATAAAAACAAGGGTCGGATATACTCCACATCGCAATAGCAGATGTGCCGGGAAAAGTCATATTTCTGAATGCAAGAATTTTCAGTCCCCCCATTCTGTTTTCAAGCACGTCATGATATGTTCTGATGGAGCATCTCAAAAAGCTGTCGCTGAATGTGCTCATCAGGCCTACATTGAGCGGGCGGTCATCTGCAAGCCGCATGTGCAGACTGAACATTTCCGTACTGACAAGATCGATGCGCTTTTTTGGTTGTTCAGAATCACAGACAAGAGATGCTGTCAGAAGGGCATTGGCCGTGCGAATTGCAGGAATGGATGCATTGCATGCATGGTGATAGAAATTTGTAATGTCGATGTCATGCCACTGCTTTGCGGACATGACGGTACTTACAGGATTCGGATCGATGTAACCGGTCGATGTTACGTGGATGATGTTGTCGGGCTTTTCATTGACCTGTTCATAGAGTTGCCTTATATGCTGTTCTGCATGCAAGCGGTAGAGATCCATTCTGTCATGGAGGTTCGAGCCTTCCGGGTTGGTGTGATGTCTGGCGAGTTGCTCGTACATGGGAAATGCAATATCATAACTGATGAATTTTCCGTTTTCAACCAGTCCTCTACTATCGGATTCGAGATCGTAGTCATGATTCCACAATGCCATGTAGCGTTGTCTTGTGTCGGATGCCTGCATTCCGAAAAGGCTGAATTTTATATCTACTTTTTTTGCGATGGCATAGACGCCGAGAGAAGATGTTGTTCCCGATTTGACGGCAAGAGCTTTGGTCATTCCTTTTTTCAGCAGGTTGCAGCTGAGTTCCTGGGGAACGAGGGGATGCAGACGGGCGGAATGAATATCGGTCAGAACAGTTTCGATCTTGCTCATGTTTTGAGTACTGTGTTGATATTGGATTCTTGTGTTTTCTCGTGGGTCAATCAGGAAAAATCCTGCCGTCGCGTATCCGTACCACCTTACCTACCCTTTCGAGTACTGCTGGATCATGGGATGCGATAACAGTCGTTATGGACTCCCGGTCATTAAGGCTGAATAGCAGGTCGAGTATGCTTTTGCCTGTATTGCTGTCGAGGTTTGCAGTGGGTTCGTCTGCGAGGATCATGGACGGATTACCGACAAGAGCCCTTGCAATGGCTACGCGCTGCTGCTGCCCTCCGGACAATTGGCGGGGATAGTGGTTTTTCCGTTCCAGCAGTCCAACTTTGGCGAGTACTTCCTGAACCTTTTCGGCGATGAGCTGTTTCGGTAACTCCTTGAACAGAAGCGGCAGCTCTACATTCTCGTATGCAGTAAGTACCGGAATAAGGTTGAACGACTGGAAAACAAAGCCGATTTTTTCGAGGCGCAAAGAGGAGAGCTGTTCGAGACTCAAGGGCGTTGTATCGATGCCATCGATTAAAACAGTTCCTTTATCCGGTTTGTCGATACATCCGAGGATGTGCAGCAACGTCGATTTACCGCTGCCCGAAGGGCCTGCAAGTGCGGTCATTGCTCCCTTGTCGAACGAAAGAGTAATATTCTCCAATGCGTTCACCTGTCCGGCTCCCGATCCGTAATATCTGGATATTCCGTCAAGCCTCGCAATGATCGGTTCTTTCAAGCTTACTCCTTGATAGTGTGATCGATTACAGGTTTCTCATCAATTAAAGTCACGTGTCAGGCCATCAGTCCTTTACCCCCGTCAACGACGATGGTCTGACCGACAATCTGGCTTGCCGCGTCGGTTGTAAGAAATTTTACTACTTCGGCAACATCTTCAGGTGTTGTCAGCCTCCCCGAAGGCGTATATGTTTCGGTGATTTCAAGCAGTCGACCAAGCTCGGGTACGTTTTTTGCAACGTCTGTCATGACCAGACCGGGACAGACCAGGTTAACTGTGATTCCTTCTGGTGCAAGCTCTTTTGCATAATGCCGGAAGAGTGCTTCCATGGCGCCTTTGGTGGATGCGACTGCCGCATAATCAGGAATGACCCTTGTGCCGCCGGGCGAAGTGATTCCGATGATTCTGCTGCCTTTTTTCATGTTTTCATGGAGATCTCTCGTCAGACGGTGGATTGCAAAGAAATTGATTTCGAACGTCCATTTCAGGTGGCGGTCGGAAAGCGACATCGATTTGCGGTGTACCCCGCTTGCGGCGGAATGGACGAGGATATCGACGACAGCGCACTCATTCTGCAGGGTACGGAGTACTTCTGTGAATGTTTCATCGTGCCCCAGATCGCCCCTTATGGTCGTTATTCTGAGCCCTCTGTCCGAAGCTTCTTTTTCAAGTGATTCCGCGTGTTTGCGACTTCTTGCATATATGGCGAACACATGTGCTCCGCATTCGGCGAGAGCAAGCGATACTGCACGACCGATGCCTCTGGTTCCCCCGGTCACAATGGCGTTTTTTTCTGCGAGATGGTTCATATGCCTGTATCTCCCAATGATCTTCCGCCATCAACGGGGATGATGGCGCCGGTTATGTAGCGCGCATGATCGGAACAGAGGAATGCCGCCAATGGTCCGATATCCTCAGGTTCACCGATGAATCCCGCCGGAATATGTTTTGCGATCTCCTTTCTGCCGGCGTTTTCCAGATACTGAACAATTCCTGCTGTCATGGGTGTTCTGACGAGTCCGGGAGCCAGTGCGTTTACCGTGATGCCGCGATGGGCGACTTCAAGGGCAAGTGTTCTTGTGAAACCGATGATTCCTGCTTTCACTGCTGCGTAATTGACTTGTCCGCGTTTGGCATAGGTGCCGCTGATCGAGCTGAAATTGACGATCCTTCCATACCGTTTACCGTACATGGATTTCAATGCGAGCTGACTGAGAGCCATCGTTACAAGAAGATGTTCCTGAATGAGCTGCTCGTGGGCTGAAAAATCGGTCTGCAGAAAAAAACCGTCGCGAATGCGTCCTGCTGAATTGACCAGTATTTCCGGATGTTTTCCAAATCCGGAGACTACATCCTGGTACAAAAGCGATGCATCATGGTAACCTCCGAGGTGGCGGGGAAAGAGTATGACTTTACTTTCCGTACCAGCAAGGGTTTCGGCAGCGGCCTTTGCCCGGTCATGATTGCCGGCATAAGCGAGCGCAAGGTCGCAGGTTGCTGCCAGTGCTTTCGCGACACCCATTCCGATGCCGGAAGTGCCTCCGGTAATCAGCGCAAGTCGTTTCTGTTCCATTCAGAGATTGGCTTTTTTAATGACAAGGCAGGCGTTTTGCCCTCCGAAACCAAAACTGTTGCTGAGAATGTACTCGACCTTCGTTTCCCGGCATCCTTCCGATACGTAATCGAGGTCGCATTCAGGATCGGGATCGAAAAGGTTGATTGTCGGAGCGATTTTCTGGTGTTTCAGCATCAGAAGGCTTGCGACAGCCTCTACTGCACCGGCAGCTACAGTGGAGTGACCAACCTGTGATTTAAGCGAACTGACCGGTATTTTGTATGCCTTGTCGCCAAAAACTTTTTTTATTGCGAGCGTTTCGAGCCGGTCGTTCTGTTCGGTTGCCGTGCCATGGGCGTTGATATAGTCGATTTGTCCGGTATCGATGCCAGCATCGGCTATTGCCTGTTCCATGGCCCTGACGACGCAGCGATTGTCATCCCGGCCATCGGTCAGCCGGAATGCATCGGAAGTGAATGCGTATCCGCAGACTTCGCCAAGTATTTCAGCGTTTCTCTCGCTGGCCGCATCAGCGCTTTCAAGCAGCAGGACAGCTGCGGCTTCGCCTTTAACAAATCCTGAACGGCTTTTTGAAAATGGCCTGCTTGCGGTATTAGCTGGTACGTCGGCGGTTGCCAGAGTATGAAGAAGGTGAAAGTTCATGAGCTGGCTTTCCCAGGCACTTGCATCAACAGCGCAGACAAGACATCTGTTCATGGCGCCCGATCTGATAAGATCGCGAGCTATACCTATAGCCTGGCTTCCTGCTGCACAGGCTGAGTTGATCGAGATGAGGTTTTCAGGACTGATCGTTCCGTTTCCGCGCTGCTTGAGTTTTTCGGCCATGATTTCCAGGAGCCATTCTGCACGCATTTCGTCCCATTCGAATCTGTCCGGATCATAGCTTTTCAAAGATGCAAGTACCGGGTCCAAAAAAATGCCTGCCGGAGATGCCTGAACAATACCATCTATACGAATGTTTTCCGGTATCCTGTCAAGAACCTGCTGCAGGGCAAAAAGGAGATAACGTCCTCCATTGGTATGTAACCCTGATGGCAGTCCGAACTCTTCGGATAATGGTATGCGGGAATCGTCGATCAATCCTCCATATGGAGCCGGAAAATTGTGGCCAACAAGGGTCCCCCGTAAATCGACAACTCCCGAGTCGCCGGCAAACATCCTTGATTCGAATTCATCGATGGAGATGCCTATTGGAGATACGATACCGCATGCGGTAACAGCTATCCCTTGCATTATTGTTGTTCCCCGGTTTTCTGCTCCATGGCATGCTTGACGTAATCAAGAAGGTCCTGAATTGAAATGTCTGTAGTATCGGCACCCTTTTTTTCAATGATATACTGCCAGGCCTCCGTGAAATCGAGTTCCAGGCCTGTTCGCTGTTCGATCTCGAAACTGATGTCGAGATAATCGATGCTTTCGGTATTGAGGTTGGCCTTGAACATGCTTGTTCTTGTGATTTCACCTTCTGCAGTGTTCAGGACGGTGCGAACCGCCTCTTCTACCTTATCGAAAAGATCTTGTTCTGTTATCATGTTATCTATTTCCTTTTTATTATGGATGTGACAAGTTGGTGGCTGATACCATAATAAGCGCGGGTATCGTCAAAGTTTTCTTTCGTCCAGTTAATACGGGTCTCTCCTGCCCTGAGCAGCATTGCCGCAGCGCTTTCGCACAAGACCCTGTCGTTCAGGTTCCGGCGCCGGATTCTTTCCAGAATGAGCGGATTTTCAAAACTGAAAGCGCTACAGACAAGAGCGGCGTCTATTCTGCCGGTTTCCAGGTCGGATTCGGCCTGGTTGAGCGCATGGAGGGAACCGAATGTCGAACTGTTATAGACATTGAGCGGCCCCATGATTCCAAGGAAAATCCCTGCCTGTGCAGCAGCGAGGTTTGGCAGCTGCATCAGGAACATCTTGGGATTTCGTGATTTTCTGTACTGTTCAGCATACTCTTCCCTGGTTATTCCGACCATTTCGGCTGCCGATTTCAGGTCTACCGGGCCGTTTTCCATCGCGCAGTACAATCCTATGCTGAACGGGTCGCGGTCGAGGATCGGTTGTATATAAGGAAGCGATTCAAGGCACGCCATCGAGAGCAGGACGGCAGCACGGCTCATGGAACGGTATGCCTTTCTGTCCGGAAGCGGAGCGGATCGTTCTTCTATCGCAAGGGATCTGGTTCGTGGAATAATCAGTGAGTTCCCATAGTATTTCGATGTGAAGGGTTTTTCTTCAACCTCTGGTCCGGGAATGATACAATTGTTCCATACTATCTGACTCATATACCTCCCGTTATCGGCAGCCCTGAAAGGGAGCTTGCCGTATGTTCATTTATACTGCCTGATGGTATCGGAACATGTCCGTACATGACTTCAGCAAAGGAGACGTGTTCACCGTCAAGCTCGATAGAGCCTTTTGCCAGGGAGTAAGATTTTCGCATGGAAACTTCAACATGGATGAGAACCCTGTCTCCTGGCCCGATCGGTTTACGGAATTTTGCGCTTTTAACCGATGTCAGAACAGGAAGTAATTTCTGCTTGTCAGCCAGGATGCATTTGCCCCCGAGTTGGGCGATCATTTCAATCTGGAGAACTCCGGGAACTATTGGATAACCGGGAAAATGGTCGATAAAAAAAAGGTCGGAGCGCGAAAAGCATTTAACGCCAAGAGCACGTTCTCCCGGAGCCATTTCAAGGATTTTATCGATCAGCAACCAGCGCATATTATTAAAGGAGAAATTTTTTTATGTCGTATCCATACGATTATTGGCATAAAACATGCTGTTTTTCAATATATGATAAAGGCCTTTATACTCAAAATGTCGATTCCTTCCCGATTTTGATCAGGCTACAGCTTTTATGCTTATCAGCCTTGACAGATGTCAGGTGAACCATTTTGAGGATAAAAGCCTTTATGTTTCCATAATGAATTGTTTATTGAAACATAAATTGAAGGATGAAATCCGAGAACTTCAATCTCAAGGCATATTTTTCCCGAATTGGCTTTCAGGGCGCTGCTTCGGCTGATTTTGTCACGCTGAAAAGCATGATGCGTTGCCAGCTCTGTACTGTGCCGTTCGAAAACCTTGACGTTCAAAACGGGAAGGTTGTTTCGCTCGTTCCGGAGGAAATTTACACGAAAATCGTGGATCGGCAGCGGGGAGGCTATTGCTACGAGCTGAATGGATTGTTTGCTATGGCTCTCGATGCGCTGGGTATTCCACACCGGTTCGTGGCCGCACGTCCGATGACCTACCCTGTCCGCCGTCCCAAAACGCATATGGCGGTCGTGGCAACGATAGATAGCAGTCAATGGCTCTGCGACCTGGGTTTCGGCAGCTACGGCATACGCGAGCCGGTCAACATGAACGATCTCGACCGGGAGATCATGCAGGATTTCGACACCTTCAGGCTATCGAAGAGTCCGGAAGGGAATTATCTCCTGCAGTCGATTGCCGATGGCGTATCGAAAAATCTTTACGAGTTCAATCTCGCCCCGCAGGAGTGGGTGGATTTCGAACCGGCCAACTATCTGAACTCGACGCATCCTGATTCGATTTTTATGAAGTCGTTGCTGGTTGTTCTGCAGACACCCTCAGGCAAAGAGGTTCTCATAGGAAACCGTCTGAAATCCGTTTCGGAGGGAAGGCTGGTGGAGCTTACGGTCAACCGGGAAGAGATTCCTGCTTTTTTGCAGCGGAAGTTTTCTCTCCGGTACCAGCCATGAGCTTCGGGTCGATCTGGTTTTTCTGAATGTAGCCTTGCGGGGAACGGGGTATTACTGAACAATCCATTTTTCGGTATCGGCTATGCCGGATGTTATTCTGCAGGAAGTTGCGTACGGAGAGTCTGACGATGATCATGGTGTGATTACGGTTCTTTACGGCTTTTTGAGCGCGTATTCCCGGAATACCGGGGCAGCACAAGCCGGACAGCTTCAGATAATTGGGGATTTTTTCTTAGATTCCGGCTTTAGCATCTGCGATTCAACGATTAAAATAAATTTTCTGCACATGTCTGATCCTGTCATCAAGCGGGCGCTGGTATCTGTATCCGATAAAACCGGAATTGTGGATTTCTGCCGGGAGCTTTCGCTTCTCGGCGTCGAGATTTTTTCAACGGGCGGAACCCTGAAAACGCTTCAGGATGCCGGAGTTGCTGCAGCCTCAATTTCAAACATTACCGGATTTCCCGAGATCATGGACGGCCGGGTCAAGACGCTGCATCCTAAAATTCACGGCGGCCTGCTTGCCGTGCGAGAGAATGCCGATCATGTGAAGCAGGCACTGGATAACGGCATCGGGTTTATCGACATGGTGGTGGTGAACCTTTATCCTTTCGAGGCTACGGTGGCAAAGCCGGATGTTACCTTCGAGGATGCTATCGAGAATATCGATATAGGCGGTCCCTCGATGCTCCGCAGCGCTGCGAAAAACAACGAGTCGGTGACCGTTTTGACCGACAGCGCTGATTATGCGCAGGTGCTTGGTGAGATGCGTGCCGGTGCCGGCGCTACGACTCGCGCAACCCGTCTTATGCTGGCTCGCAAGGTGTTTGAACTCACCTCCCGTTACGACAGGGCTATTGCCGCCTACCTTACCGGCGCTGAAGGCGCAAAGGTGGAGGGTGCTGCAGCAGGCATGACCGTAGCGCTTGAAAAAGAACTTGACATGCGTTATGGCGAGAACCCGCATCAGAATGCGGGCTTTTACCGTCTTACCGACAGCGAGGGCAGCCGTTCGTTCGGCGCCTGTTTCGAGAAGCTTCACGGTAAGGAGCTGTCTTACAATAATATGCTCGATATTGCCGCGGCAACCTCGCTTATCGAGGAGTTCCGAGGAGAGGATCCTTCCGTCGTGATCGTCAAGCATACCAATCCTTGCGGAGTCGCCCAGGCCGATACGCTTGTGGAGGCATACCTCAGGGCTTTCTCGACCGATACGCAGGCTCCTTTCGGCGGCATCATCGCTTTTAACCGTCCGCTCGATATGGATACCGCAGTCGCGGTTAACGGGATATTTACCGAAATCCTGATTGCTCCTGCTTTCGAGGATGGCGTGCTTGACCTTTTGATGAAAAAGAAGGATCGCCGTCTTGTGCTGCAGAAACAACCGCTTCCGAAAGGCGGATGGGAGTTCAAGTCCACTCCCTTCGGCATGCTTGTTCAGGAGCGCGATGCCCGTATCGTTGCCGTCGGGGATCTCAAGGTGGTCACCAAACGGCAGCCGACTGAAGAGGAACTTTCCAACCTGATGTTTGCCTGGAAGATCTGCAAGCACATCAAGTCGAACACTATCCTGTACGTGAAGAACCGCCAGACCTACGGCGTAGGGGCGGGGCAGATGTCACGCGTGGATTCGTCGAAGATCGCTCGCTGGAAGGCTTCGGAGGTCAATCTCGACCTGAACGGATCGGTTGTGGCTTCAGATGCGTTTTTCCCGTTTGCAGACGGTCTGCTTGCCGCTGCCGAGGCTGGCGTGACCGCTGTTATCCAGCCGGGCGGTTCGATCAGGGATAACGAGGTGATCGAGGCTGCGGATGCCAACAATCTGGCTATGGTGTTTACGGGGATGAGGCATTTCAAGCACTGAATTTTGATACTCGCGCCCTTGTACAGGGCTTGGCCGAGGAGCGGATCATCCCGTCAGTACTGCAAATCGCACAGAAAAAGCTATCTGAAAGGGTAGCTTTTTCTTTTGCCGAGGGCTTTATTGTTCGCCGTTTGCGCTACCGCTGTCGCGCTCCTGCGGAGCCTGAACTGAGGCGCTTGACGACAGATTTTCCTTCACCGCCCGTGCGTTGCGCTTGAGGCGTTTGAGGCCGATGCGGAAGATGGGCGTGCCTGAAAAAAGTCTGCGGAAACCCGATCCGGTCAGGTTCAGAATATCCTCCGGCGTAATGCCGAGCAGTTCCTTTTTCAGGGCGAAGAGCCCTTCGGGAGCGGGTTTGCGCGACAGATTTCCAGGGCAGGACTCCTGGCAGAGGTCGCAGCCGAAAAGCCACGTTCCCACCATCCGCGATTCTTCAGGCGTGAACTCCCGTTTCAGTTCAATGGTGAGGTAGGAGATGCAGCGTCGTGCGTCGAGTTTTCCCGGTTCGAGCAGCGCTCCGGTCGGGCAGCTTTCGATGCAGTTCCTGCAGGCTCCGCACCGGTTGGGCAGCTTTTGTGCGGCGTCATGAATTTCGCGGTCGATCATCAGTTCACCGAGAAAGACGTATGAGCCGGATACGGTTGTGTTGAGCAGTGTGTTTTTTCCGGTTTTTCCGATTCCTGAGCTTTCAGCCCATGCTTTTTCAAGCATTGGCGAGCTGTCGACTGCTATGACGGCCTGTACCGGATCATCGTAGATCGTGCGGATGAAGGTCAGCAGCTCTTCGAGTTTACTTCGTACTACCCGATGGTAGTCGTCGATGACTGCATATCGTGAGATGCGTGCGCCTCCGGAGGCCGGTGCATGGTATTCCGGCCTGTTGTAGCAGAGAGCAACGGAGATAATGGTTTTTACGCCTGGCAGGAGCATCGATGGATCGGCACGTTCCGGAATTGCGGTTTCAAGATAGCGCATTTCTCCATGCCGTTTTTCCTCTATCATGCAGTTGATGCGCGCGATTGCTTTTTCCTGGGGCTGGATCGGCGAAAATCCTATGGAAGCGATACCGAGCCGCAGGGCTTCGCGGCGGATCGTGATCGCAGGGTTTTCATCGGGCAGGAGCATGATATATTATATTCTGCGTTTGCCGTTTCCAGTGCGGCAATGGTTGCCGGAATTACTATTTATCGTTAAATATACATTTTGCTTTGTTCTCCAACCGATCCGATGCGGGTCTTAGTTCACCTCTGTGTATGGAACGTCGTGAGTTTATTCGAACAGTACTTTCCCGTACAGGCATCGGCGCAGGAGTGAGCGCGGCCGCTCTTGCTGGTGCGGTGGGATATTATCAGCCGAGAAAAGAGCTGTATAACGGAGGCAGCAAGGACGGCGAGGGGGCGGAACGTCTTGCGACCGAGAAGAACGTCGTGGTGATCGGGGGCGGTCTTGCCGGTATCAGTTCGGCTATCGAGCTTGCCCGGAGAGGATTCAGGGTTACGCTGGTAGAGGCTTCTCCGTCGCTTGGCGGAAAGCTGACAGGATGGATCCTCGATGCGCTTGGCGAGCGGTTTCCGGTGGAACACGGGTTCCATGGCTTTTTCGACCAGTATTATAATCTGAACGAGATGTTTGCCTATGCCGGGGTCAAGAGCAGCGTGTTCGACCCGGCTCCGGGTTATCCCGTGCTGTTTCGCCAGAGGGCCGCAGAGGTTTACGGAAAAACGCCGAAATGGTTTCCCTTCAATATCCTTTCCGTGGTCGGGCAGTCGCGTTCGCTCGACATCGTCTCCTTTCTGAAGGATTATCCCGGACTTCTGCCGGTGATCGGCATGTTCCGTTACGACTACCAGAACACGTTCAGGGATTACGACTCCATCGATTTCATGACCTATTGTCGCGAGGGCGATATTCTGCCGGCATTTATCGATACCGTGCTGCATCCGTTCGCCGATGCCACCATGAACCGTATGGAGGTTCTTTCTGCTGCCGAGGCTATCCGGTATTTCCATTTCTATTTTATGGGCAGCCCTGAAGGACTGGCTTTCCGGATTACCAACCGCGATTGCATGACGGCTCTCATCGATCCGCTCGAATCGAAGCTGAAAGAGCTTGGCGTTACGATCATAAAAGGGAGGAGAGCGGTAAAGCTGGTTGCTGCGAACGGAACGGTGAGCGGTGTGGAGCTGCAGGGCGGTGCGGGCAGCGACGTATTTCGCCAGACCGGCCAGGCACGCGTTCCTGAAAGCGGTTGGGCGCTGCTGCAGACGGATACGGGCGTACCGGTTATCGCTTCGCGTGAAGGCGGCGTCATCAGGGCGTTCGACGCGCGGTGTACCCACATGGGATGTCCGGTCACCTGGGATGCGGAAGCTGGCGGGTTCTACTGTCCCTGTCATGCAGGCCGCTTCGATACTGCTGGTAATCCTGTCGGTGGACCGCCCGAGGCTCCGCTTGTAAAACTCGACGTGGTCGAGGAGGGAGGCGTTTTGGTGTTTCGGACTTCGAATGCAGCTCCCGGCGTTTCGGGGGAGGTGCTTCCTGCGGATTATTGTGTTGTAGCTTCGGACGTCAGAGGTACGAGGGAGTTGGTGCTCGGTTCCGGATCAGGCATGGCGACGCTTGAATCTGCAGTTGCTTCGCTTGGAGAGGCCGATCCATACGCGGTATACAGGCTCTGGCTCGACAGGCCTCTCGGTTCTGCGGAGTTTCCTTTTTATACGGTTTCAGGATATACCTATACCGATTCGATATCCATCTATTCGGATTTCCAGGAGCCTTTCATCTCCTGGGCAAAAAAACAGGGAGGATGCGTCGTTGAGCTGCATGCCTATGCTATCGCTCCAGAGGATGTGAAGTCGGAGGAGGTCGTCAGGAGTGCCATGAAGGAGGAGTTGCATCACATGTTCCCCGAAACCCGGAAGGCAACGATTCTGCACGAACTGTTTATGCAGCAGTCGAACTTCACCCGCTGGGCTCCAGGGGACCACAGCCGCAGGCCAGGAGTGGAGACCCCGCTTTCGAACCTGTTTCTTGCCGGCGACTGGGTGCGCGTCGATGCTCCGGTTTTTCTCATGGAAGCCGCGGCATTTACCGGTCGCATGGCGGCCAACGCGATTTTCAGCCGGGAGTCGCTGCGATTGACGCCGCTGCCCATAGTGCCGATGGACGGAATCTTCGCGTGACGCAGTGGCTCGGCATGCCGTGCCACTGCGATATTAATGGCCGTCTATGCATCGTACCACGGTGTCGTGCAGGAGAGGACGAAACTTTCGGATTTTGATGTTTTCCGATGTCGGGTGGACGCGGTTACTCAGCATGATGACGGCAAGTTCTTTTTCGGGATCGACCCAGATGCTGGTGCCTGTGAAGCCGAGATGTCCCCATGATGAGGTTGAAAAAGCGGTTCCGGCTGAAGATGTTCCTTCAAGAGAACGCAGATCCCATCCGAGCGCCCTCGAATTTTTTCCGTTCCTCGATGTGAACATGCTCACGGTTTCAGGTCTGGCGTACGGTTTTCCTTCGTACGATCCTTTCTGCATCAACATACGGACATAGGGTATGAGATCGCCGGTTGTGGAGAAGAGCCCTGCGTGGCCGGCCACGCCGCCGAGCAGCGCGGCGTTCTGGTCGTGGACGAGCGGTCGCCGGAGGCTTGAGTGCCACGAGGTATCCTGTTCCGTCGGCGCGATGGAGCCGAGGAGTGAAGCCGGAGGATTGAACATGGTATGCCGCATGCCGAGCGGCAGGGCAAAACGCTGCCGGAAGTTGGCTTCGAGAGTCCGTCCGGTTACGGTTTCGACGATACGCCCGAGCGTGATGAAGCCGAGATCGCTGTAAAGGGTTTTGAGACCGGGGGGCGAGAGCAGGGTGTCGGCTGCTATGGCCCGGAACACCTCTTCGGGCGTCCGGCAGGTTTTATGAAACAGCGTATGCGCGCGCAATCCCGAATTGTGCAGCATGAGGTTGCGTATCGTGACCTGCTGCTTTCCGCGGGAGGCGAATGCCGGCAAGTATCGCGAGACCGGGACGTCGAGATCGAGCGAATCCCTTTCGACGAGCTGCATAATGATGCCGGTGGTAACGACGGCTTTGGTGAGCGATGCGAGATCGTAGATAGTGGTGGTATCGGCTGCCGGTGAGTCGGCCGTAAAGGATTGTCGCCCGAAAGCCCGGTGGAAAACGGTTTTTCCATGGTGAATCACGGCTATGCTCGTTCCGGGAAACACGCCATCCCTTACAGCCGTTAAGGCAATCGTTTCAAGGGGTCCGAAGTTCCCGGCTGTTGCGGGCCGGGGTGAGGAGATTGCGGCGGCAACAGCCAGCAGCACAACGAAGAGTGTCCTGCAGATACCCATATTCAGTTCCTCAGAAGACCGAGAACTTCACGTACCGTTTCGGGTTCTTTTTCAGATCGACCAGCACCGAATCGAGTGACGCAAGCGTCTCGTTCAGGTTGTTGTAAAGGGCCGGATTGGAGTGCAGCTGGCCGAAAGTGCCCTGGTCGCTCTCCAGTTTTGCCATAAGGGCCTCGGTTTTCTCTGCCGCCTTGTTGAGGCGGGAGACTGTCTCCTGGGTATTCCTCGCAAGTTCTCCGTCGTTGATGAGCTTCGGAAGCAGTCCGTTGCCGCTGGAGGCTTTTTTTGTAAGCGCCGATAGTTCCGAGGAAGTGCTCTTCAGACTGCTGACGGTTTCTGCAAGTTCCGCGCCCATTTTTTCGTCGGAAATCAGTCTTCCGGCGACACCCTTGCCGTTGTTGAGCCTGTCGAGCAGTTCGTTGATTTTCGCGAGGGCTTCGTTGGCTCCGCCGGTAAGTTCAGCCATGCCGTCTTCTGAATCAAGAGCTATGAAATCCCCGTTTTTTACCTGAGGACCTTTTCCGGTTATGATATCGACATATTTGTCGCCGAGCACGCCAAGCGATCGAATGGTTGCTTTGGCGTCTTTGGTGACGAGCACCGCGAATTCGTTGCGCAGTCTGAGTTCGGCGACAACGTAAAGCGAGTCGTTGTTGGTGACGAAGTCAAGTTTCGAAACCGTACCGATCTTTTTTCCTGAAACGGACACGAAGTTGTTTTCGGCAAGTCCCTGTACATCCTGGGAAAGAACCTTGATGGTCGTGACGCCGGTGAAGAGACTGCTGTTTTTGCCGACCACCAGACCGAGATATGCAGCAAAGCCCAGTCCGAGCAGAAAAAAGATGCCGGTTCTCAGATCGCTCCATTTCAGTGCATTCGGATTTCTCATACAGATAGTATTCTCTTGATAAGTTTAAAGTTCGAGGATTTTGTCGGAGAGTATCGAGCGGATGAACGGATGTTCCGACTTGTGCAGTTTTTCCGTCTCATCATCGAAAATGATCTCTCCCTGATAGAGCACGGCCGCATGATCTGCAATGCTGAAAACGTCATCGATGATATGCGTTACGATTACGGCGCCGAGATTGCTCGACTGCTGAAGCGTTCTGATGAGATGCAGAATGCGCTTCGAGCTTACCGGGTCGAGTCCGGCTGTTGGTTCGTCGAAAAGAATCATGTGCGGTTTGAAAATCAGCGCCCTGCCGATGGCTACCCGTTTCCGCATGCCTCCGCTGAGATTTTCGGGCAGCTGGTCTTCGTATCCTTCGAGTCCGGAGAACTTTATCTGTTCGGCTACCCTCTCCTGCACCTCCGCTTCGGGGAGCTTGAGGTTTTCTCTCAGAAAGAATCCGAGGTTTTCGCTGATGGACATGGAGTCGAAGAGCGCATTGCCCTGAAAGACCATTCCCATTTTTCTCCGTATGGGATAGAGTTCGGGTTCCTTGAGCGAAGTTATATCGGTACCATCGACAAACACCTGTCCGCTATTGGGTTTGATCAGACCGAGCATGAGCTTGAGGATCGTGCTTTTTCCAACGCCGCTGGGGCCGAGGATTGCCTTGATGGTGTTGTCCTTGATGGTCAGGGATACGTTTTTCAGAATCTCCCTCTCTCCGTACTTCAATGTGATATTTCGTAGTTCGATCATCTTCTTACATGTTTTCCAGTACTATCTTCGACACATAGAAGTTTGCAATGAGCACGAGTCCCGAGGAAACGACGATGCCTTTGATGGTGGCGCGCCCGACGCCGGCAGTGCCTCCTTTTGCTATGAAGCCGTTATAGCTGCTTACCAGCGTTATGATGATGGCGAATACCGGGGCCTTGGCGAATCCGACGACGAAATCTTTTGGTCCAAGACGGGGATAGACCGCATTCCAGAAAATGCCGGGATCGAGGTGATGGTAGTGTTCGGCCAGATATGCGGCGCTCTGCAGACCGGCAAAATCGGAAAGAGCCGTCAATGGGATGAACATAACCAGCGCGGCGGCAAGCCTCGGCATGACCAGTTTGGCTACAGGATCGGTGCCGAATGCCCGGAGCGCGTCGATCTGTTCGGATATTTTCATGGCGCCGAGCTCCGCTCCGTTGCGCGAGCCGAAGCGCGCCGAAAGCATGAGTCCCATGAGCAGGGGGCCGAGTTCACGGATAACGGAAATCGAGGTCGAGCGGCCGAGCATGGTTTTTGCGCCGAAATCCTCAAGCAGGTTCCCGACCTCGATGGCAAGCAGGGAGCCGATCGATATGGCGCTGACCAGAACGATCGGAATGGAGTCGGTGCCGCAGATGGTGGCCTGATCGAGAAAATCCCTCCAGTATCGCTTGAGTTTAGGCAGGGTAAAAAAAGCTCTCATTGAAAACAGAAAGAAGTCCTGCATGGTGAGGAGGAAATCCTTTGCTTTGAGTGAAAGATTATTTTCAAGAGAGCGTATGACGGTTAATGGCATAAATACTCGGTCATGAGGCGTCTTGCGTCAGGCATATGGACGCTTTGAAATTTGTTCTGATAATAGCGAATCTTTGCATAATCACCCAATGACTGGTCGGTTCATGCCTTTACCAGCCGGCTTTTCATCTTGGTTACCCATTGATAGGGAATGGTTATCGAGCCGAACGTCTCATCGTCCCGTTCCTTGAGGCCGTGAAAGTCCGATCCGCCGGAAAAAAGCAGAAAGTATTCGTTGGCGATCTCCCGGTAGTAGTTCTGCTTGTAGGAGTCGTGGGAAGGATGTACGATTTCGATACCGTCAAGGCCGAAAGTAATCAGTTGTTTCAGGATTTCATCAGGAATGTTCTGGGCCGGATGGGCAATAAAAGAGAGTCCCGAGGCTTCATTGATAAGCCTGATGACATCTCCCGGATGCGTTTCGATACTTTTTACATATGCCGGACTATGCGCTCCAAGATACTTGCTGAACGCTTCGCTGAAGCTTTTTACATAGCCACCGTCCTGAAGCACTGCGGCTATATGAGGTCTGCCGACACTTCCGTTCTGGGCTTTGAGGATAATCTCCTCGATACCGATCTTTACGCCCATTTTGACCAGCTTGCCGACCATACGCTCCGCTCTTTCGGTCCGCAGGTGACGACAGTGGTCGAGATAGCGTTTCAGCTCCGAATGTTTGTAATCAAAAAAATAACCAAGGATATGAATATCATAGCCCTTGTAGGTTGAACTCATTTCTGCGCCAGGAATGAGTTCAAGGCCTTTTTCCAAGGCTAATGGCTTTGCTTTGTCAATACCTTCAACAGAATCGTGGTCGGTAATACTGATTGCCGCCAGTCCGGAAGCCGCTGCCCTCGCAACTATATCCTCCGGTGTCAGGATTCCGTCCGAACATTTTGTATGTATGTGTAAGTCTGCTTTTTCAAAGCCATTCTGCCCTACGCTTTCCAAGCTGTATGGCATGGCTGAATGGTTGATACGTTTATTAGATAATTATATATATAAGAAAAAAATCTCCTCTCTCTTACGAGAAAAGAGAATTATTTTTCCCTGTTAATAGTTGCCGGCGGAGTTGGTAGAAAGATTGTGAGCGGTGGGTTGTGGGCTGTGGGCTGTGGGCTGTGGGCTGTGGGCTGTGGGCTGTGGGCTGTGGGCTGTGGGCTGTGGGCTGTGGGGTGTGGGCTGTGGGGTGTGGGCTGTGGGGTGTGGGGTGTGGGGTGTGGGG
>Ga0209800_10001277_pt1 | contig 27651 bp, 25 predicted proteins | sample Higcelweek8metaG_FD_187174 | JGI IMG/M metagenome (GOLD analysis project Ga0209800, IMG submission 187174) | Freshwater pond sediment microbial communities from the University of Edinburgh, under environmental carbon perturbations - High... | ecosystem: Environmental > Aquatic > Freshwater >...
CCAGCCTTTCAGTTCCTAAAAAATCAGAACAAAATCTGTGATTCGTACAATCGTTCACTACCCTATTACGTTAATTCTTCCGAATTGCCCTGCCCACCCACCCTTTTAAAGGTAAAAAGCAGCTCGCCTTTCCGGCTCACTGCTTTTTTTATTGCCCGTAATATTTAGTTGAGAAAGAATCTACAGTATATAACAATTGGTATTAAAAATGTGTTTTGATCTTTGCGTTGTAACGGTTGACAATTGCAACAAGTTCGCAAATTATTTATCATATTGTAATTTTGTAAGATGTTGGTTAGAAAATAGGAGATTAGAATGAGTGACGATCTATCAATTTTTTCTGTGCCAGAAGTGAAGACAGTTGTACAGGATATGAGAGACTTACTCTCTCAGAGTCGAATAGCATTTCTCCTTGGTGCAGGTTGTAGTAAAATAGCCGGTCTCCCCTTGATGCCAGAACTTACAGAAATTGTTTTGAGTCATAAAGGTCTACGGTCTGAAACTAAGGTACTTCTGGACAAAGTTCGAGAATCATTTTCAGGTTCTTCCTTTTCTACTATTGAAGACTATATGAGTGAAATTGTTGATCTCCTCTCCATAGCCGAAAGGCGTACTCGATGCGGAGCATCTCAAACTAGGGTATCTATAGGAGATAAGGATATTGACGATTGTGAACTTCAGGCAGCACTCGTCGAAATCAAAAGTGCCATATCTTCAGCAATCGGTGAAATTGAAGTTAATATCGCAATGCATCAGAAATTTATCAGAGCAATACATGGTTCATTGCAGGCAGGTAAGACAAATAGAGGTGTGGATTATTTTATCCTAAATTACGATACATTGATTGAAGATTCACTTGGTCTTGAACAAGTTATTTATTGCGATGGCTTTACCGGCGCAGCAACAGGTTGGTGGAAGCCTATAACTTTCAATTCAAACGGTAAAGCTGCTCGTGTTTTCAAAATACATGGTTCAATTGATTGGTGTTTATTGCAAAATGATTCACTGCCAAGGCGTATTCGCGCAGGGATCAAGACTGAGTCAGACAAGAATCATGTTCTGATTTACCCTGCTGCGACAAAGTATCAAGAAACTCAACGTGACCCTTTTGCGCAAATGCTTCATCATATGCGACAAAGTCTTTGCCCCGGTGAAGGAAAAGAAATGGTTCTGGCAATATGTGGTTATAATTTTGGTGATTCACATATTGATTTAGAAATTGAAAACGCATTGTATCAATCTGAGGGTAGGTTAACTATTGCCGCTTTTGTTAGTAATAACGAACCTGAAGGTAAATTGCGTAATTGGCTGGAGGATACAGCTATTAATGAGCAAATCCGCGTCTATGCAAATAAGGGTTTCTATCATGGCAACAAGGTATTCAAACAGGATTTTGATTTAACGTGGTGGAAATTTGAGGTTCTTGCACGGTTGCTGGGAGGTGAACGATGAACGGAAAGAAAAATCCCAACGAGCCAATATCAAATTTAGAAATCGGTACTGTCATTGAGGTCGATGGGACGCATATAATCGCCGATCTTGATCCAATGATTAGCGATCTATCTCGAGTATATGGAGGTATTATATATCCAATTGGTCAATTTGGTTCGATAATTAAAATTCATTTTGGTGCAAAGTTGATATTTGGCTACGTTGGGCGACTTCGCATGAAATCAGAGTATGAACGAGAAAAAGGTCTTGCCTCAGAATCAGGCGGTACTGCTCGTATTATTGAATTTGATCTTTTTGGTGAGGGTGAATGGTCTTTCGATAGTGGTGAATGGAAACTAGAATTTGAAAGAGGTGTCACTACGTTCCCATTACCACAACAAAAGGTCTATTTAACGCCTCGATCAGAACTCTGCTTCATCTATGGGGAAAGAACTGGATCTACAATCCTTCTTGGTGAGCATGTTGGTTCTGGTGACACGCCTTGCTTTGCCGAAATGAACGATCTTCTTGGTAAACACACAGCCATTCTTGGGTCTACCGGCTCAGGTAAATCAGGAACAGTTGCTGCTGTACTTCATTCCATCCTTGATCGAGGTAAAGAAGCAGGTCATCCAAAATGGCATCCGCAAATCGTTGTACTTGATCCACATAATGAATACGGCACAGCTTTTCCAAGCCATGTTAGGCTATGCACGGATGAAAATACACTTTGCCTTCCATATTGGCTCCTAAATCTCCAAGAAACAATCGGTTTATTGATAGGGAAGACAGAATTTGTTGCTACATCCCAAGCAAATATCGTTAAGACTGCTCTCTTGGCTGCGCGGCGTGATGCTGCGCAGACAGTAACGCTCAAAGCCGAAGAAATAAATGTCGATTCACCAGTTCCATATACTCTTGAACGCTTCATTTACCACATAATTAATAGTACTGATATGCCCTCCCAACCCAGTAAACAAGACTCTTGGAATTCAATTCTTAATAAACTTGAAGTGTTGAAAAACGATTCCCGACTGTCGTTTATGATGAAAGATTGGGATGGCACAACTGATCCATTACCAATGGTAGTAAAGCAATTCATTGGTGACAGTGATCCCGTTAGAATTGTGGATTTATCGGGTGTTCCTAATGAAGTTGCTGGCACTGCAAGCTCTGCGATTGCACGAACATTGTTTTCGCTAAAGTTATGGCAATCTCGGGAAGAACGTGAAAACAATCCTGTTCTGCTGGTCTGTGAAGAAGCACATCGTTATGTACCAAATAGGGGTGAAGCTCAATATGAAGCAGCCCAGGATGCGATTAGAAGACTTGCAAAAGAAGGTCGCAAATATGGCATTGGTTTAATGCTTGTTTCCCAGCGTCCAAGCGAAGTTGAAGCAACGGTTTTGTCTCAATGTAACTCTTGGATCGTTCTACGTATTACTAATGACTCTGACCGAAATCATGTGCAGAGCGTATTGCCGGACTCTCTTGCTGGTTTGACAAAGGTTCTTTCAGGGCTTCGACGTCGGGAAGCAATTTTCGTTGGACAAGCAGCGGTTTTGCCCTCACGAATTCTTATTAGGGACTTGGTCAAAGATGGTAAACCTCTACCACGTTCTCAAGATATTGATTTTGATAAAGGTTGGCAGTCTGATCCAATCACCAATCAGAACCTGTCTGAAGTTGGAAAAAGGTGGCGCCTGCAAAGTCGTCATACTGATAATAACTAATATTAATGTGAGCCGTAATGCTATACAATAAATGATTATTTAATATTATCCGGAGCCCCTCATGGTATCAGATGAATTCTACAAAGCATATAAATCAGTAGATAACAATAGTATGCGATTTCTCTTCTATTATACTTCTTTCAAGAAAGAATGTGAACAAAACGGTGAATTCATCACGCAACGTGAAAAAGAGGCAATCGCGAAGAAGTTCCTCCCCTACTGTCATTTCAGTGTTTGAAAATATAATAAGGTCTGATCATGAGCGAACTGCAGCAATCAAAACAACTTTTTAAAACAATAAAACTTCTCATCGATGACAGCCGTAAAAAAGTGGCCCTTAGCATCAATGCGGAGCTGACACACCTTTATTGGTCGATTGGTAACCACTTGAAAACCGAGATTACAAATGGTGATCGGGCCGAGTATGGTAAAAAAGTCATCGATTCACTGGCCCTGTATTTGACCGGTGAATTCGGTTCCGGTTGGAGTGCGAAACAGCTTCGACATTGTCTCCGCTTCGCGGAGACTTTTCAGGATGAACAGATTGTCTCCGCACTGCGGAGACAATTGAGCTGGACCAATATCAAAACACTTATTTATATCGATGATAACCTCAAGCGCTCTTTTTATACTGAAATGTGCCGGCTTGAAAACTGGAGTTCCCGAATACTCCAAGATCGAATCAATTCCATGCTCTATGAACGTACTGCCATCAGCAAAAAACCTGAAAAGACTATTGAAAATGATCTCAATGCTCTGTCGGCCGAACAGAAAATCAATCCCGATCTGGTGTTTCGTGATCCGTATCTTCTCGATTTTCTAGGGCTCAGTGATACGTATTCTGAAAAAGACCTTGAAGACGCGATTCTCGTAGAATTGCAGCATTTCATCATCGAACTCGGTTCCGATTTTGCCTTTCTCGCGCGTCAGAAACGTATCACCATAGATAACCGTGATTATTATATCGATCTGCTGTTTTACCATCGCAGACTGAAATCGCTTGTCGTCGTCGAACTGAAACTCGGTGAGTTTGAAGCTTCTTTTAAAGGGCAGATGGAGCTTTACTTGAGATACCTCGAGAAAAATGAAATGGTTGAAGGCGAAAATCCGCCTGTTGGTCTGATCCTGTGCAGCGGCAAAAACAACGAACATGTCGAGTTATTGCAGCTTGATAAAAGCAATATCCGAGTTGCCGAATATCTTACCGAACTGCCGCCCCGAAAAATCCTTGAAGAGAAGCTGCACAAGGCTATCGAGATAGCCCGAAACAAGGTTTTTCAACATGATGAAAAGGGTGATTAATAGTCTGAAGTGAGTGGTTCGTACGATTGTTCACCACCCACATGTAAAGGGTAGGGCAGGGGGCTACCGTCTTTCCAGGCTCCTGAGAAAATGGCGAATTTCTTTTTCAAGTTCATGATCGTCGATTTTGTATTCCTTTCCTATGACTGCGGTAATGTAATCGATGATGATGTTTTTTCGTCTGATTTTATTGGCTATTTGTCCGATGTCAGTCGAAATTGCTTTGATGAGTGTTTTTCGTAAATTGGGTAGCTCGTTTTCTTCGATCGTTCCTTTTTTCAGTTCAGTCAAGAGCTGTTTTAGCTCGGTAATATACGAATAAGACTTTGCTTTGTGTATTGTTTCCTCTGTCGGTTCATCTATTTTCATTGGTCTTCTCTTTTCTCTAAGTCTATATGCTGTAATTATAAAAGCAGGGTAGGGCGCCCTGCTCCGCAATCTCTTTTCTATGGCCCGGACCTAAAACGCCCCTACTGGGGTGAGGACGTTTTCGGCCCGGGCATCCATGACTATTTGTCTTTATTCAGTAAAAAGTTACCTTGTGTCATACCGCTCGGGCGTTTTGACGGTTTCCGGTGTTTTGAAGATATACCACGTTATGCGACATAGTTAAAGTTATGTGAAGTTGTTTGTAAGGGCGTTTTATCATAACTTTAACCATGTGCATTACAGATTTTCCTTATTCTTCAATCTTGTTGACGAAATAACCACCGGCTTTGAGATTACCGAGCCATTGTGAAAGAAACCGGTTCGATTCTCTCTGTAACTCTTCGTTGACTGACGTCGGATCGTTGTAGTTGTCATACACCTCGCGGTAATATCCCGCATAATCGTTGCGATACGAAAGAGCCTGAACTTCGTTTGTTTCTTTCGTCAGCAGTAGTTCCATGTCAGGGTCCGCCATCAGGTCGCCGTTTAGCTCTCCGAAATGTGCCATCGAGAAGATGATCTTCTGGTCATCTTCAGATAGTTTATCTACGCTCAGATCCATCAGCCCTCTGGCGTTCATCTTGAAGTACGTGTAATTCTTGAGGTTCCCGACGATTCCCAGCTCGTCGAGAGATTTGTAATTCTTTTCGTAAATAGTCATGGTTCCCTCCGAAAGGTTAGTATTATTAATCACTAAACAAATGTATAGTGATTAATTGATAAGTCAATAGTAAATCATGATTTCTTTCAGTTTTTGTGAATGCTATGAAAAATAAAATTTCAATCTTTCATTGAGGTTTATACGGCTGTAATAAATTTAGCTTGCTTTTTTGCGCCATTTTACTCACAATTACGTAATTATACTCCGCATCGAGGAACTTATAATGAAAGACATTGAAAAGACTGTTCGCCTTTCAGTTACGTTAGATGAGGAAATTCATAAAATTCTAAAAAAGTATGTGGATGAAAACGGTATGACAATCAACGGGTTTACCAAAATCGCCATACTGAATGAACTGAAGAAACGCGGAGTCAAATTGTAAAAAATTACGTCGTTGGGATGGGCAGATAATGAACATAGCAATTGTGAATCAAAAAGGCGGCAGTACGAAATCAACAACGGCCTCCCTCATTGCCTTATCGCAAGCCGCGCTTGGTAAAAAGGTTTTGTGTATTGATTGCGATCCGCAGGGCGGGCTTACCTCTTTTTTGACAGGAAAAGAACCGGACAAAGACACAAAAGGTCTTTTCGATATCATAACGGGTGACGATCCCGAACCGATCACGATAACCCGCGACATATTAAAACTGAATCTTGTTCCGGCGGATTATCGTCTTGATTCCGTTTTCGCGAGCTGTGATCCTTTTGTATTTAGCCGTATTCCCATCCTTAACGAGTATGATATTGTGATTTTTGACACTCCCCCGACCGTTCAGGGGATCACCCGCGCTGCGAGTGTCATCGCCGATAAAATAATCGTTCCCGCGGATATTTCGCGGGGTACAATCGCCCCTACCCTTTATACTCTTGAAACGTTAAAAAACCTCTCAAAAAAAGGTTCTGTATATCTTGTCGGATATAAGGAAACCGCCAAGGGCGGTTACCAGAATGATCTTGCACGGGAGTTCAAAGAGAGATTGGGCTCAAGTTTTGCCGGTTCAATACCTCGCGGTGCGACAATACCGAAAGCGGCGACCGATCACACAGTAAATTGGAACGTCAAAAAAGCGGAAAACTTTTCTTCATATTTCAAGGGGATATTATGAGCAAACGGACCGGAGCCATACAACTCTACAGGGCGGATAAAATCAAAATATCGCCCGAACTTGAAAGGGTTCAGTTGTTAATGCCAATAGATCCTGCCGATCGTGATAATTTAAGAAAGGATATTCAACAGAATGGTTTAAGAGAACCGTTGAAAGTATATGAAGAAGGCGGTGATTTTTTCCTTTTGGCCGGAAGAAACCGTCTCGACATTGCCCTCGACACAAAAATAGATAAAGTGCCTATTGAAATATTGCGTGATCTTCCCAAAAGCGAAAGGGAACAATTTTGTATTGATGATAACCTGAACAGACGGCATTTAACGACAAAACAAAAGCAGGCCTTGATTGATCGTGAACTGATAAATAATCCGCAGCAGTCCAATAATGCCATAGCTCAGAAAACAAGAACAACCGACAAAACAGTCGCTAAAAGACGTAAAGAAAAAGAGGCAACTTCGGAAATTCCGAAGTTGGTAGAAACCAAAGGTGCAGACGGAAAAATAAGACCCGCAACCCGGAATACTGAGAAAGCATCTTCTAAAAAAAATCAGGAAAAAGATTCAACTTCGGAAATTCCGAAGTTGATGCCAACCAAACTTCACCCTTCGGTCGAATTTCTACGACGAACCAAAGACAATATCAAATACACTCTTTCCGAAATTAAGGGTAAACAGAAATTCTCAAAAGAGGATATTGATTCGGTAAGAACAATAATGGAAGTAATTGAATTTGATATCGAGAAGATTAAAAAAGCATTTAAGTTGTGATTGGTTTATGGGCTATCTTACACAACCCAATACACGTACAGATATAAACAAATATATGTAATCATTACCATCGATATCGGACAAGATGGATCGATTATGACAGGTATTCTATAATTGAATGAAGATTATATTCGTTAATAATTTTAGTAGAAAAAAAGATTCGAATATATGTAGTTATATGCAATGCCATTTATAAAATAACTTGAGGTTTGTATGAGTAAAATATCATTTGATTTACGAGTCTATCAACTTGAATTATCATTTGAAAGTATCAAAGATTATTATAATTTAGCATCTAAAACATTAGAAAAAGAATTAGCAGATCTTCATAATAAATTCGAAAAAAAAACAAAGAATTTATTTACTACAAATAATGAACTATATTGTGATCTGCAAGATTCATATATTGAATACTCTGAAAAAATAACAGATTCATTTACTAGAAATTTTTATTATTCATTTATAACGTTGATTTATTCTTTCCTTGAAAGATCTTTGCATGATTTGTGTATGATAATAAAAGAAAATAAATCTATAGAACTAGATCCAGTAGAATTAAAGGATGAAGGAATATATAGATCAAAAAATTATCTGATTAAACTGTGCAAAATAGAATTTCCAGATCAATCTCACGAGTGGAATGAAATAAATAATCTAAATAAAATCAGAAATTGTGTTGTTCATGCTGATGGTAATATTAATATAAGTAACAATAAAACAAAACTTGAAAATATTATCTCGAATTCTAAATTCGTTAAAATCAAAGATGATGGATACTTAGAAATCTCTAATGCCTATATTGAAAGTATTATGAAAAATATACATAATTTTCTGTCTTGTCTTTTTAGAGCCAATGTTGAGCACAATTTCTATTATAAACTATAAATGGCATTGCATATAACTAAGATATAACGCGGCGTTTGCGAAAAGACTCACTTAGGCTGTGATAAATTGCGGCAATACGGCAATCGCAATGTCGTCAACTCTTGAACGTTATACGAATTGATCGAAATCTATTTTTTATAAAAAGGTGTATCAATGTCAGATAAAATTATAAAAGTTATATATTTTGATGAAGGTTCCGCGGTTGATTATTTAGATATAACAAATGGTGGTCTGAAAGTTTTAAAAACTGGTGAAATCAAAGAAACTACCTCTAATGCATCTGCTAGTACAGGTATAGCAGTAAAAACTGGAGTACTATTTAAAGCAATTAAACCAATAATTGATATTTCAATTAAAGGTAGTGCTGATGGTCAAATTGGGCGAATAAGTGAGTCCGTCATTGAAACAACAATTACAAATACATTATTAGCAGATTATCTTGAAATTGCTGATAATGATAAAAACATAATTACATTGAATGGTTATACAGTAACGGCATATAAAAATTCTCTATCATTTATGAAAATGTATACCCCATACCTTAATATGATTAAAGAAAACAATGAAACAATTGATTTTTCTAAAATTGATGAAACTTTTGAGAGAAGTAAAGGGTTTTATGAATTATTGGCAATTAATAAGTCAAATGATAAAAAAATATTACGCTTTAATATTAAATCATTTCGAAATAATTATAATTTAGTCGATATCACAAAAATGAGTTTATCTTTTTATGCAATTGAAGTCGGACAAATGAAGCTTACAGATCTATCAACAGAGAATGAATTTGATTTTCAATCTAAAAAAGAAATTTTGTCATTAGATGATTTAGAGAACCCTAGTGCAGAAGAATTACAATTTTACGATGTAGTATTAGCAGGTATAATGGGTAAGGCCTATGAATAATTTTTTTGTATTTAACGGTCCAAAAAATGCTTTTATAGATTATTTAAATGAAAGCCATGTTTTACTTGAAGAATCTAAAAGTCTTTCAGAATTAGCAAGGTTTGATGATGATTTAAGAAATAATAGACAAAATGTAACAGAATTTATAACAAAAGATTTGGTAATATTTTCAGATGAATATGCCAGCGTAAACGAACATGTATTATTAAATTTTGACAAATTCTTTTTGCCCTACAAAATAGAAAATATCTATCTACACAATCCACCCAGAGTGATTACCGAGAAGCTAGAAAAAAAACCGTCTTTGTACAATTTAAAAAAATATGAATATCAACCAATCACAGATGAATACATTTATAAGCTTTTTGAAAATTATGATAAAGAGATTATTGGTCAATCAAAAGCAAAACGGAATTTACTAATATCAATTTTGCCATTAATTCGAACTTATCAAAAAAAACCAGTAGTAATATTGCTATATGGACCATCTGGTGTTGGCAAAACAGAATCAGCTAAAATAATGTCTAAATATTTAGGTGGCTTGTTATTCAGAAAACAATTATCAATGTTCCAAAATAATGATTTTGCAACTTATTTATTTGGCGGTCGACATAACGATAATAGTTTTGCAAAGGAGTTACTTGAAAGAGAAACAAATATTATTCTACTTGATGAATTTGATAAGGCAAATCAATTTTTTTACAGTGCTTTTTATCAAATGTTTGATGAAGGTATATTTGAAGATAAAAATTATAAAGTTGATCTTGGTTGTCCAATAATAATATGTACGTCAAACTATCTATCATCTAATGAAATCAGAAACCACCTAGGTGATCCAATTTTTTCTAGATTTGATTCTTGTATAAAATTCAACGACCTATCACCGGAAGATATAAAAACTATTATAAAATTACGAATAAACCAAGAGTTTAAAAGTCTCAATGAAAATGATCAAAAGCAGGTTTCAATTGAAAAGATAGAATCGCAATTTATCAATAATATCACTAATTTTAATAACGCAAGAAGACTCGGTAAATTGATAAGAGAATCTTTTTTTTCACAGATATATGATAATTTACTATCAAATAAATGATCTCAATTATTTCGGCGCACATAACTGGGTGTTTATGCGGCGCTAGCGAAAAGACTTGTTTGGTCTGTCCAGACACAAGGGTAAACACCCGTACGTTAAGCCTTGATAACTATTACAGAGAAGGGAGGTACTTCTATATGAAAGACATTGAGAAAGTAACAAAATGGTTAACGGATAATACCGATTTGTCTTGGACAAGAACTGGTGGAGATGAGCCTCCAGTAAAACTTGATAGGTTATATATTAACCGAAGTGAAGGTTATGAAATTCGTGATTTTATCATAAGGTACTATGAAGAATGTAATCTTGAGCATAAAGATAGTAATTACGAAATTTCCTATAATAAAATAATGAAGTATAAAAAAAGTGAAAGAATCAAAGCTCAGGAATTATTAGATCATTTAACTGAAAATCATAAGTAATATTGATTTATAACTTTTACCATAAATGAGTGAAGAGTTACTACTTAAGAAGTAAACTTATAAAGAACCGGGTACTACATATAACAACTAGCGAGTACCCGGCAATGCTCCGTCCACATTGGCTCCCGATGTTAGCTAACTTAGGGTTCTCGCGTTACGTAGAAATGTAAAGGGCAATACCCATTACCTAACCTCACTCCTCCACCCCGATACAAATCAACTCCATTTCCGCGAAAAGACTCTCAATCTTCTCGTCGATCTCCTCAACTTTGATCGAAAAATCATCGATTGTATCGTCAAACTGGGCGATTTCCAGAGGGTTGGTCAGAGATTTCCTTATCTGGCTCTTTTGCCATATTTTACGTTTCAGAATGAACTTCCGGTTGATCAGTGTAGAAATCTGCTGGGATACCAGGTCGATCTTCCGCAATCCCGCCCTCTTCGCCTTCTTCCGGCTTACGGCCGCATCATTGATATCAAACAGAGAATTGACCGAAATACTGGCGCCAAGATAGGTTTCCGCCTCTTTTACCTCTCCGATCGGCGACGAACGCGAAACCGATACCGACGGTAAAAGCCGCAAATAATCCCCCGCTTTTGACTCCGGGGCCAACTCGATTCGCCGCAGCGCGTCCGCTTTCGCGCGATCAAGACGATCCCTTTCCGCGCTCTTTTCTGCATCAAAAGTACCGTCAGAAGAAGCTATAAGTGAAAAAGTAGTGGATAAAATTAATATTGCGAGTACGACAATTTTCATGAGCACCCCACTCAAATTAATCTTTGCGTAAAAGGAGCGATTGATGAAGCCATTGGTACTGAAAGCGCAGGCGAAAGAACTCTACGAACATTTCAAAAATGTAGAAGAGATGACCGCAAAGCAGCTCATCGAAGCGAATACAAAAATCCTCAAAATGCAACTCGAAATTCAGGAAAACCTGAAAATTTTAGTTTAATTTATGCACAAAAAATTTTTGCAATTTTTCCGGCTTTTGTTTACAATTACCATCAACAAAAGTGCACTTTTGTTGAAAAAAGCGCGGGGAATAAGGGAAAGAGGCAAAGAAGAAAGGGAGTAAATGGAGAGAAAGAGAAGCAAAATACCGGTATTTCTGAACCAGAATGAGACACAAAATCTCTTAAAAAATGCGAAGAATGAACGGCATAAAATGGGACTCTCCCTGATGTCGTACGCCGGTCTTCGTGTATCAGAGATGACAACGCTGCGGGTCTGTGATATCAACCTTGCAAAAGGATGTTTACAGGTAACGGGAAAGGGGAATAAGCAGCGTCTGGTTCCCATACCGGAGAAATTAAAAGAACAGACAGAAAAGTATCTTCAGAAATACAGCACACGACTCGACTATGAATCTCCGGTGGTTGGCGGCTGCCGCAGTGCCTGGCATAAGGTGGTCCAGAATACGGCAAAAAGAAATCTGGGTCGGGTGGACATTCACTGTCATACCCTGCGCCACAGTTACGCAACGGCATTATATGAAAAAGGGGTCACGATAGAAAAGATTGCCGAGATCCTTGGGCATACATCAATCGAAACAACACTCATCTACTCGCATATCTCGATGGCCTCAAAACACGAGGCGGTACAGCGGCTCGACACGACAGGAACAAAAATCTTCTCATTCTTAAAACGAAAGAAGAAAACCGAGCTTCAGGTTCAGCAGGGGGGCGGGTTAATCGGCAGGGAAAAAGAAATTCATGAAATACGTGAACTGATTGTGAAGCAGAAATCCTTCATTTTAAGCGGTGTGGCAGGGTGCGGTAAATCGGCGCTTTTGCAGAGTATCCCCGAGAAACTCTATGTCAAAGATTTCGCTCGAAAGAAAACTCTTGTCTATCTCCTGCTCGCGCAAAGCGGCTCAGTAATGGAAAGCACACAAGGTGGGGGAATCGATCCGGAATCCGGCGAAATCCCTCAAAATGGTGGAGATGACGAAGAGTTAAAGAAAGAACTGAATAAGATGAAGGTGGATGAGCTGATCGAGGCCCTACAGCATAAACACAAAACAATTGTCATCGACGACATCAGCGAATTATCGAAAGCAGACAAGAAAATGATCCACGCACTCGCCCAGGGTAATATCATCATAAGCGCCTCAACGAAGCTGCCTGATCGAAAACTCTTCGATACCTATATAGAAATAAAACCCCTAAAGCGCCATCACACCCGTCAAATTCTTGCAGAGAAGATCCACATCGTAGACCCGACCAAAAAAGAGAATGTAATAAACGACATCCTGCACTCGTCGGGTGAAAACCTGAAAGAAGCCGACTACATCGCCCGGCAGATGCAGCTGGGTAAATCGAGTGAAGAGATCGTTTCACCGGAACGGTATCAAAATCAGGTCTCCATTGCCCCGCTTCTATTACTTGTTCTACTATTCTTTTTCTCTTACGTGATAAAATCCTACACCTCATCGATGATCGCCTTCTCCTACGCCATGATAATCGTCTTCCGATTCGTCTTCTTCCGCCTGATCATCTCAAAAACACTGTCCCGCCGGAGGGCTTGATTGACCGCAAAAACACACTACGCCTTCGCCTTTCTCGCCATCAGTGCCGTCGGTGTTCCGCGCGAAATCGCCCTCGCCTCTTCGGTCCTCGCGATTTTACCCGACATCGATCATACCTCATCACTCATCGGCAGAATTTTCCCGGCGATCTCGGCGCCGCTCATGGCCCGCTACGGCCACCGCACGATCACCCACAGCCTTCCCTTCGCGGCCGCGCTTGCGCTTGTGTTACTGCCGCTGGTATTCTTTTTTCCGCTTATTTATCAGGCGCTTCTTATCGCCTACGTATCGCATATTTTCATCGACTGTTTCAACATGGCAGGGGTCCGGCTCTTCTATCCCTTTTCACAGAAAGAATACATCTCATTTCGAACTGAGCGACTTCGCGTGAAAGTCTCTTCGTGGCAGGAGTACGCGATCTTTATCCTGCTCATCTTCGCCATTGTTGCCCTCTCCGGGCGCACGGTCTCGATTACCCAGGCGGCATTCTCGGTCTCGCGCTACTTCTTCAAGTCTTACTCAGTCGCCTATAAATCCTACCGCAACGCCAGCGACTACCAGACTCAGGCCGAAGTCACCTGGTTCGATACCCTGCGCCGCTCGCGCGAGACAATCACTGCTTCGATTATCGCGATGGACGCGGACAAGATTATATTGAAGAAAGAGAGGGAACGACTGGTACTTCGGGCTGAGGATATCGAGAAGATCAAGATCATCGAGTCAAAAGAGCTTTTAGTAAAGAATAAGATAGAGTCAATAGAAACATATCAGGGGGGGATAGATCAGTTCATCTCCGGGACCATTCTCTATGAAAACTATGTACCATTAATCAAAGATAGCGATTTCATTGCGACACAGCGTATGCCTTCATCGTTAAAGCTCACCGTCACCGCAATCACGTCGGCGGAGCTTATTGATCTGTATAACATCCGCTTGGAAGTAAACGAAGAGATAGAGAAGATAAAAAGGGCGTTGCCCGAATACAAGTTCGCTCAGCTCGATTCGCGCGAGAGATATCTTGAAAATCGGATCAATACACTCAGTAACGAAGGCTTATATAGTCACTACAAAGAAATTCAGAAACTCACCGCAGAACTCAACCGCACCAAAGACGCGAAGAACCGTCTCACCTTCAACGCCGACCCGGCAGAACAGGAGGCGCTCAACAACCGCTTGGCACAGCTTCAGAAGTTCAAAGTGACCTCGGATCTGTTTTATATAAATTTATAGTGTTATGCAATTAATTGCTGTATACGTAGATTGATTAAACAAAAGTCAATCTATGCAAATAAAACGGGTCGAAATAACTTTTATTTCATTCTTTTACTAATAACTATTTGACAAAAAAAAAATAATGATGAGATTCATGCAAGAATAGTGCAATCGGCCATCAAACCTGAGATTTCCTCCGTGTTGCCGCGCGCTTAATAGACAGATGAGCAGAGAATGATTTGCTGATCGGTTATGTGCGTATCCTATGGTTTCCACTTCTCTACTCTTATAGAAAGATTTACAACTATCAGGCGATTCCGAAATCCCTTCTGTAAAAGATTGGTTTTCCGTGAATCCCGTATCTCTTTTATGAGGAGGTATTCTTTCAAAAAAAAGGCGCTGCACAGTAGTGCGGTGCCGGGGTTTCTGTATCTCTTTTTTTTAACAGATCAGACGTACTACCATTGCGAATAAAAAAGGCCTACCTCTCTGCAAAGAGGTAGGCGCTTTTACGAAAACAACTTCTTCAGAAAGGCCTGAAGCTATTTACTTGGGTGTTTTTGCCAAAGGCTTTCTGATAGGTTGCTGTATCTAAAGATACCAAGAACCCCAAAAATCGGCAAGATCACTGGTTATCAAGGGCGCATGTGACATAAAAAAGTGGTTGATTAATAGCAATAAGCATATAGAAGTAACCAAAATGTCATTTTTTGTGCCGTTTTTATCGAAATATGAGGGGTTTCTAATGTTGTAGCAGTTTCAGCGATAATTATTTCAAATAAAAAAACGAAAGCCCGAAGCTACCAACTTCAGGCTTGGGTTTGGGGTGTTAGCCCAGAACTTGACTTTGTCCATCAAAATCAGTGGTTGAAATATGCCGCCAGTGATACTTATTGTCAAGACGAAAAACACCCAAAACTAAAATTTTCAATTAATTTCCTCAAAAAAATTAATTGAGCACTTGAGGTGTTTTATGAATCCAACCGCAGTCTCATCAAGAATTCTCAATTACCACAAACTATTGTCACACAACGGTTTAAAAGGCCTCCGGGACATCGAGTAAGCATCGGTCCCTCGCGTGATCACGCCCGTATTTAACAAAGCATTTGTTAAATACCTGTTTTCTGTAAGCAACATCGAGGCGACGATTAATTACCGGTACTATGTTATAGCGAAGTTACACTTCTATAAGCGGTCCGGTATCTTTAGTGTTGATGAATTTCTCGATGTTTTGTGTGAGCACTTCGGTTATGCCTGCCTTCACCACGGCAAAGGCAACAGCCGCGCGAAATACAGAAGAAGGTTTTGGCAGCTCTTTACTAAATCTGTCCTGTTTTCGTTACTCGAAGATGGACGGGTGAAGTATATTCCCGAGAAGAAACTCTATTCATCCAGAATGCAGCGCTTCTCTTCGACCGTCCCCTTTTACGGTACTGACCTGTTATGCGCCAAAACCTTTACCGACCGTGTGATCGGCGTCGTATCCGCGGGCAATTCCTTAAAATCCTATGCTACAATCGCCACACAAACAAACTTCAGCCGCCGCCGCTGCATCGAGGCGGCCAAACAAAACGATCATGATGAGCGAATCATCAAAGTCACTAATCTCATCATGGCAAAAAGCGACAAATCAAAATCCGTTATCAACCGGGAGAGGGAACGCCTGCGCGAGTTTCACGGCATAGCAACTCCCGAACCCGTTCGATATAACAAGCACTGGTATCTTTGTGTGTATGCGGCCAACTCGTATGTGCCGGTATCGTTACCCGTAGAATCTGCAAATAAAAAGAGAGTAAGTAAGAACAAGAAACAGAAGAAAGTTTCAATACAACTCTCTCGCGGGCATCTAACACCCTACATCAACAAGTCGCGCTTCTACCTTCAAAGAGTATCAGAAAAATGCGCCCTACTGCGCCGTCACAAGAATACAAATTTCTACACCTTCAAGGAGGACAAATTCACCTATCAGGATTACATCGAGACCTATTCACAGTCTGTCGGGGCAGTGGTGCATGTGGCATGAAAACAACAAAATCAATTTAGTGGTTCGTAAAGTTGTTCACTTTACAAAATCTCTAACAAGGTATATGGTCGGCTTTTCCGGGGGGATTGTTTTTTGCGCGGGTATCTGTGACAGATAATTAAAGCTCATGCGTGAACAATTCGGTCGTGTTCGGGTTTGACGGGTGTTCGCTTGGGATAGTAGTGGCTTTATATTGCGCACGGGAGGTGTGAGTGTGTTTTGAGAAAATTATAATTATTGATGCTCATATCCTTATTTAACCCGAGAATTTCCGAATAGCTTCTGATATATCCTGTAGTTATTATTGGTTAAAGTATACTTTTAAACCAACGAAGATCGAAGACTATTGAGTCCCCTATGTGCCGCTCTATCACGATTTCATTAAATCTTTAATTACTTTTGGTTTGATCTTATATTTTTTAAGTTCTCTTTCTACGTCTCCGGAAAGCGAAATATCACGGAGCAATTCTGATACTTCGCTTAAGATATTTGATTCATCTAGTTTTGTGTAAAAAAGATGTATTTTTTTAGAAAGATCTTCAATTTCACTAACATGGTTTTGAATGAAGTTATCTAAAGTGTCTCTATCATATATTTCTTCAGAAATTTTATTTCTTACTTTTTCTTCAAAATCGGGTTTATAGTTATAGTCAACTTCATAGTTGTGATTGAATTCATCTTCAAATGCTGCATAGTATTCGTCATATTTTTCCTTTTCCCAGAAAGCATATACAACTTGTTCAAGGTTATCAGATAAAGAATCCAAATCCTCATAATTTACACATTCGGTTGGGGTCGGTAGTTTTAAATGATGATAATATACGGCTTTATTCCTTGGACATTCAGTGATTCTTGAAATTTTCAAATTACCTGATTTTTTATCTAGAGCTATGGTACACATAACATCAATACAACATGAAAACTTTGTTGCTTTGATAATTTGTATTAAGCAATCTTCAGAATAATTAGAAAATAGTAGTAAAAGACCATTATTTACAGATTCATCTTTTTTATAGTATGTTTTCCAATAGTTTTCTTTTGAAATAACGCTTAAAATGTGATTTGTTGAATCAAGAAAATATCGAGAATAAATAAAAGCACATTTGATAAAGACCTCTATTGTACGACTATCGCCATGATCATTTTTTTCAATAACTTGTTCTATATGAGACTTAATATTTGTTAATATTAAGTTCATTTTTTTGTATTTTGGTAAAATTATTTCGTGATTTTGAGATGATAAAAATTCTCCAATTTTTTCTTCTAATTCTTCCTGTCTATATATCAGATTTTGCTTTGAAATCTTATAATCAATCAGTGGTAAAAGGTCATTCTTTCCATAGAAATTCAGTTTATTAGCTAACCCATCAATTCCACCAAAAATTGATTCTGAATTAATATTTACAGTATTTAAAAAGCGTAATAAGTCTTTTTTATTTTCTGAGTGAATTAAAAATTGAAATTGTTCCTTTGTGATAAAATTATTGAAGCTTGAATGAAAAGGCAGTAGTTCATTGTGTAATATCGTATAAGTCTGATTTGGTTTTCCATGCATAGAGAAAATACTACGTTGACATAGAATTCGTTCATCAATTGATGGTGGTAAATAAAATTTGACGCTATTTGACTCAAATGGATTTTCATTACCTGATAATAAATTCGTTGCTTTACATCGGTAAATAACACCACTCTTGTCGGATTCATCCTTTGCTGCAAAATAAAGAGCAACTAATGGGTTATATGTCCAATCAAGAAGTCTTGTTGGTAATCCATGATGTTGAGCCGATGCCAACCATTCTAAATCTGTATTACATTGAATATATCTTCTACCTTGGTTTTTAAAATGTTCGAAAAGTTGAAGTTCTTTTTCAAATGTATAAAAAGAATCTCTGCCAATAGAAGGGATTAATTCGAAGTCAATAGAGCTGTGTCCGCGATAAACCATGTTTGTATTGTCAGTTATAATCCACGTTAAATACTCTAACCATACTCCTTTTGAATCTTTCACAGTTATATTCTCCCAAAACAAGATCTTTAAACCTCAAATCCCCCGCTGATAATAAACTTCAACAGAAGATTTTGAATCTTGATATTGACTTTGAAAGGCGGAATTGAAGTCCCTTCCAATTTTTCAAAATATTCTTTTGCTTTAGATTTATCTACAGATTCTTTCAAATCGTCAAAACGGCCGTATTCATTGAAATTATTTTCATTCACACCCGAATTCATTAAGGTTCGCAGCTTGCCTTCATCCAATCCTAATAGTTTTGTAATATTGCATATTTGATCGTTCTTTGCCCTGAATTGATAATCAGTAATATAATCCCGAAAGCATTTATTCTCTTCAAAAACAGCATCTCCGTTTTGAACAGCATGAAGAAAGATATTAGCGTACTTCTGTTCTTCCTGTGAAAGGGTGGCAAAAGATTTGTGTAAGTCATCAAGTGTTTGCTGTATCTGTTCTTCCGTAATTCCTTCAGCCGTGAGCATTTTCAAATATTTATCAAAACGTGAATTCATGTAGTCGGTATCAATTCTGCCGGTATCGATTTCAGTGAGATATCCGTCTATTTCGAATGGTATATCCATGTGTGGAGGGGGTGGTGGCGTATCTGTTCCACCTTTAAACAATTCCTTGTAACGAAGAGCAAGTGTAAGGTATTTAGTTTCATCAAACTGCATTTCGATCAATTTCTTTTGATTATCTGTATCACTGCTAAATTCGTATCTTTGCTGTTCCCATTTAAAACCTTGAATTTTTGCCGCTTCCAGAAACGTATTGAATTCTTTAAACAGTTTTGCAAATTTGCCGCGTTCAGTTAAATCGTCCGGAACCTTTTCAAAATTCTGAACACCGGCATTCTTAAATAATTCAGATATCTCTTCAAAAACAGAATTCATTCTGTTCAGATTAAAATCAAGATGTTCGACAAACAACCCCAAGGGCTTATCGCCGGAATACAGTTTTACCGCCTTTTCGATATTCTTTTCCATTGTATGGGGTAATCTATAATAACGAATAGTACCGAAAGGCTTGTCTGGTCCGAATAAACGATTTGTTCGTGAGAATGCTTGAATGATATTTTCATAATGTAGAATTTTATCCATATATAGCGTATTGATCCATTTGGAATCAAATCCGGTGAGCATCTGGTCTACCACTATCAGAAGATCAATCTGTTTCTTGGGTGTTGTTTCAATTCTTATGTAAGGTTCTTTATGAGCAAGCCGTGCGGCAATATCCTTTTTAAAACTTGCATGAGTGGGAATGGTATAATCCCGTTCATAACGTTTGTTATAATTTTCAATTATTTCTACAAGACCTTCCTCTTTATATTCCACATCTCCGTTATTGTCAATGTTCGGATCAAACAGGGCCGTTGTTTTTAATTCAGGTTTAATATTTTTCAATATCCGGTAATACTCTATCGCTTCGGCTATGCTGCTTGTAGCGAAGACAGCGTGAAATTTCCCGTTCTGGCTAAGCATAATCCAATTAGAAAGAATATCTTCGACAACCTTATCCTGATGTTCCTTTCGCAGATACTGTGATTTCGGTAGGTAATCTTCAATTCCTTTGATATATTTCCCGGTATCGTCCTTATGCCCGGCCATTTTAACGTGCTTCATGAAGTTGTTAAAAATCGTTTTCTTTTCGGGATCGGACAAGGCTTCTTTCTCATCTTTTGCTTTGGCCTGCAGAAGAGCGACCGCTGTACGCACATCTTTATCTTTATAAGTAAGAACCTTATAGGGGTCAAAACCGAGAACATTCCTGTCTCTAATACCGTCCGCGATGCTGTATCGATGAAGTTCGTTGCCGAATACCGTTGAAGTTGTATTCATTTTCTTCTGGTTTTCTTCGTGTATGGGTGTTCCGGTGAATCCGAAAAACAAAGCGCCCGGAAAAGTTTCCTTTATTGTAGTAAGCATTTCTCCGAAGGTCGAGCGGTGGGCTTCATCGACAATGATTACAAGGCGCTTTTTGTTTATAAGCTCAATATCATGTGTATTAAGACCATCCTCTTCGTTTTTGATATTGCTCATTTTCTGAATAGAAGTAACGATAAGTGTGTCAAAATGATTGGTGCTTTTCAGTTTTGTGACAAGGACTCCGGTGTTCTCTGTTGCCTGGACTTCTTCGTTCGCATCGGCGAAATTACGGTACTCTTTCAATGACTGTGTTCCCAGTTCAATACGGTCCATCAGAAAAATCACTTTGTCGGCGTCTTTTGAATTCGCGATAAGCTGTGCTGACTTGAAACTGGTCATTGTTTTTCCGGAGCCGGTGGTGTGCCAGATATATCCCCCCCGTGCGTTGTGTTCCTTCCAATCGGTTTTGGATATGCTGTCGGATATGGCATTGGCCGCGTAATACTGATAACTTCGCATTACCTTGAGTATGCCGTCAGAATCATCCGCAACGGTATAAAAGCCGATTAACTGATGAGCCATGGGTATGGATAGCAGTGAGGAAGCGACAGTTTTCCAGTTGTTCAGGGGATTATTATTAAAGTTTGCCCAGTGAAAATAAAAGTCTTTGTTGAATTTACCGTCCGGCCCGGGATTGGCAAAATATACAGTTTCTTCCGGTTCCATGGCAACGAAGATCTGAATAAGAGAGAAAAGTCCAGTGAAAATACCTTCTTTGGAATATTTCTCTATCTGATGATATGCCTGACTTACATTGATACCGCTCTTTTTAAGTTCGATATGAATGACCGGCATACCGTTAATGAGAAGCATCAAATCACCGCGGCGGTCATTCAGCATCTTCGAGCTGCTTTTAAATACAGGCTGCCGTGCAATCTGGTAAAAGCTTTGCCCCGCCGCAATCTCCATGCGGTCATATATTTTGAGACTGATTTCTTTACCGAAATGAAGCGGGTCGTTGGGATTGTCGCGTTTAATCGAGATTGTTTTTCCGTTGATAAAGCTGTTAAGGTTCAATGGTGTTCTTAGTGTATTGATCTGTTCAAGAATCTGCCGCATCTCCCCTTTTGTCAATCGGTGGTCATTCAGTCTGTCTTTAATGTTATTGTTAGTAAAAAGAATATTCGCCCAATTCTGTATCAAATCCTCTTCGGTAGGATTATTTAGAACTTCGTTCCAGCCCTTATGCGGGAGCAATTGTATCAATGCTTCTTCGAAATCGGATTCTTTCGTAAAGGTCATAGTCGTTTGCTCTCCTTATTGTTACACAAACATCTTTTCAAGAAAGGCTTTTTTAAGGTTCTTCAGTTTTTCAAGTTCCTGCTTTTGAAGAGAGATGAGGTTGTCGAAGTTTTGGAAGTAATTACCTATTGTTGTTTGTTCTGCAATATCATTTGGTATAATGACAATGAATTTCGAGACATCTTTTTTTGTCAATTGAGGTTGAGCACTACCAAAACTAATTAGTTCAATTTGTTTACTGCCAAAAGGTGAATTTAGCGTTTGTGCGAGAAAACAAGATGATATGGAATTACTTGGTCGAATAATCAGCATTCCTGAATTTATACGTGCAAATGGTTCTTTTTGGTGAACATAATTATTATACCAAGCGATATGGCCTATAGAACCCCTAGAAGTTAATATGATATCATTAACAATCAACTTCCCATTTCCCAAACTATTAGATTTCTCTTCAGTAATATACTGGTTTCTTGAAAATGCAAAACCATTCTTTGTAACATTAGTAGCATTTAGAAATAAAGTATGACCAATGTCGTGAAAATCGTTTCCGTTCGGGTAATTTTTTCCACGATCACCATCTATTAACTCTACAAGATCATTTAATGGATAACTTTCCCACTTCCCACTAAACCCTTTAAAACGAATTTCCGGCACATCGGCGCCCTCTTTCGGAAACATCTTTTCGAGCATCGATTTTTTAACCGTTACAAGCTTGTCATGTTTTTTCTGGTGAAGGATGATTAGGGAGTCGATGGTAGTAAATATAGAACCTAACTTTTTTTGTTCTTGAAATACTGTTGTAAAAATCTCTATATTTAAAAATTCACCATTTCTGATGTGAACTTGAGTAGAACCATTTTTTTCTCTTGAAATGATATTTCTATATTTATCACTATTCGAATAGGCTATTAGTAAATCTTCATCTATTTTATCATTTACTTCAATTTTATAAACACCTTGGGGCATTAAGAAATTTTCTTGTTCTCCGTTTATTCTAACTATTCTTCCCATATTGGGAGCAGTCGGGACAAGATCTCGTAATGATGTGATTAAATTTCCGGTTGATACTTTACTTGAACTATTGCGTTCATAAAATTCTTCCATTACATATTTACTTTCTGTCAAATCGGCTATGCCTGTATCGTTAATTGCTCCTTTAGGTATAGTTCTTATGCCATCATCTTGATAATCATTAGGTGCTATTGAAGCTCCACCGGTTAGAGTTTCAATTATATTTCCGAAAGTATTTTCAATCCATTCATCAGTATAACCTTTGAAACGAATAACTGGTTTATTTCTACTTCGTACCATCTTATTCACCCTTCAACAACTTCTTAAACTCGGCGAGGCCTTTCATGTCGTATTCGCTGCCGGTCAGATCATCAATCATTGAAGACAACGAGTTTTCGGTTTTATGAATTTGCTCAACTACTTCTTTATAGGTGATAGCATATTTTTCTGAAAGGGCCTGAACTTTCGTAGCAAGGTCATTGATTACATTTGTCGGAAGTTTGTGTAATGATTCAATAAGAGGTGTGATCCACTTCAATTCGAGCAGTTCGAAAACCTGTTTGTCGCTAAGGTTTTCAATGGTTTTTTTTGTAAGAATATGAAGAGCCGCACTTTCTGTTTTTATCTGTTTTTTCAGTTCTTTCTCTTCGGTTAATAAGTCGCCAACTTTCAGAATTTTGGTTTCATATGAATCTTCCGCAAATGTTTCGCCGTTATTTATATCAGCCTTGATCTGCTTTATTTCTCTTGTAACTCCTGCAGAGACAAAAGCGTCCTTTGCATCGTTGATAGCTTCATTTTCTTTGTCCTCTTCAGAGAGCGATTCAAGAATCTCTTCATATTCAGATACGATTTCAGAAAGTCGGTTTTCTTTCTGTTTCAGTTTCTGATAGTCATCTTTCAAAGTGGTACTCTGTACCAATTCAAACGGAATCACGCGGCCGCGCCATCCTTCCTGTACTTCTTCCTCAGTATCTCCTTTTTTCTTGCTTATCATATTCGGCTCGACTTTCCTGGCCGCATCCTTCCCTTCCGTTTGAATTATTTCAAGATCAACGGCGATACTCACCCAGTCATCATCAAGCAGCTGATACGCCTCATATTTATCTATAAGAGGTATTTGAACTAAGCGTTTAAAAATTGCTTCACTTAGAATGGTTTCTTCTTTGGATATTTTAACCTTTTCCATGTTGGTGATAAGTTCTTTCTTTAGATACGCATCGAAATTGCTGAACAACGAAGTAAAGGTATCGACAAATCCTTTTACATCAAAATGTTCGCTGATGGCCTTTTTAATATCTGTTACTTTCAAAGAAGCATATTGACTTGCCGCTTTCGAGAACAAGGCAGAGCACAAACCCGGGAAGGCCTTCCAGTATTCTTCGAGATCGTCGATTTCGTTTTTCGGGATACCTCCGAACATTGATGCGTAGATGTCCCAGCTTTCAGCCGCATCAGAAGAATCAACATATCGGGGGATATTCAGATTATAGTCATTCTTTTTATCCCGAATCTCATCCTTGCTGATCACTCTCGAATATTTGCTTATTGTTTTTCGTTCAATAACAGTATCAGCAATTTTTTTGATATCCGAAGCTCGTAGCACGTTGGTTTTGCCGACTTTCTTGAAGCCTTTGGATGCGTCAATTACCAGAACATCAGTATTGGTGCGCTGCTGCTTCAGAACCATGATAATCGTTGGTATGCCGGTTCCGAAAAAAACACTGGGCGGCAAACCGATAATGGTATCGATATGGTTGCCTTCAATAAGATTCTTGCGAATTGCGCCTTCCTCCCCTCCCCTGAAAAGAACACCGTGTGGCAGAACAATTGTCATAATTCCATCGGGTTTCAGGTGATAGAGATCGTGCAGCAGAAAGGCATAATCCGCTTTTGATTTCGGTGCAAGGCCGAAACGCGCATATCGTGGATCAGAATCTTTGTGTGTCGGGTCCCATTTTTGAGAATAAGGAGGATTTGAAACAACAGCATCTACATATAACGGGTTATATGTTTTTACAGGATCGTTTTCATCAAAGTAAGGCCAGTCATCTTCAAGGGTATCCCCATTGCGAGTCAAAATATTGTCGACTAGGATTCCTCGCATAATAAGGTTCATGCGTGTAAGATTGTAAGTATTCTGTTTTATTTCCTGTGCGTAATATTTGATTTTGTCTTTGTCATCAATATGTTTTTCTGCGCTGTGACCTATATTAATCAGCAAAGAACCGGAGCCGCTTGTAGGGTCATAAATCTGAATTTCTTTTTTGTTATTAAGATGATTCGCGACAATCTCTGACATCAAAAGAGAAACTTCGTGTGGTGTATAAAACTCTCCGGCTTTTTTCCCGGCATTCGCCGCGAACATCCCGATCAGATATTCATAAATGAAACCCAGAACATCATAATCCTGCTTTCCGTCCATAGGTATGTCTTTAATCAATTGAAGAAGTCCACTGATTGCCTTTGTTCGTACTAAAGTCGTATCTCCCAGTTTACTTAATCCAGACTGCAATGTGTCAAAAATACCGGTAAAAACTTTTTTGTGTGCCGGGTTAATCAAGCGGCTGAAAGCAGATAAGGCGTCTTTTACATTGGACTCATCAAAATCTTTTCCCAGAGAAATCCAAGTTGAGAACAGGTCCTTATAGGCTATGAAATAACCAATATTACTTTTGATGTGGTCCATGGTTTCGGTATCTTTTTCAGAAAGGGCTTTGATGTCCTTGTCTGAAAACTCTTCTTTTTTCAGAAAACGTAGCTCATTGTCAGAAAGATATTTATAGAAGATGAAACCGAGAATATAATCCTTATATTCATTTGCCTCTATTTTTGATCGCATATGATTGGCAGATTCCCAGATTTTTGCGGCCAATTGTTGTTTGTTCATAGAATTAATTCCTTTCTCTTCCGGGTAATCGTAGTGGTACTATTAATTAGTGGCTTGTTTTATACAAAGCTGTTGAAATCATATCTTCGTTTAAGAGCGTTATGGAATTTGATATCCAAAAGTTTTTCATGCTGTAATCGACCTACGAGTATCCCCGGTGCAATATTGATTTTTCCCGAGAAAGCCAGAATATCGTCTTTATAAAACAGGCCGTTTCTTAAAAATGAAGAGTATTCCTTTTGAGATAAAATGATGTCGCGTGCAAACATATCCGCTTCATCTTCTTTCTTTTTGTTTCCGGTATAGTCATCATCAATAAATATTTCTTTTTTGCTGTGAAACAGAATGTGAGCCGCTTCATGAAAAAATGAAAACCAGAATTGGTCATCGCTTTTTCTGCGAAGACTTAATGATATCATTGCTTTGTTTTGAGAAAGCCATTTTGTAGCACCATACACATGAACGTTGGGAGGTTCCGGTATAATAACCAGCGCGACACCTGACTCCTGACAGAGCTTTTTCATCTTCGGAAAAAAATCAGTCGGTTCGTCCACGGTCAATTTTTGTATTTTCGCGAGGTTTGCTTTAAAGACTTCTTCATCAAAACTTGCTGTCTCGATTGCTTGAGCTTTTAATTCAGATGCACGTAGCCATGTGGCATTTGCTTTCAGATTTATGATGAAACTTTCAGATTTCCTGTAAAGAGCCGCCTGTTTCTCATAATAAGAATCCCATGTTTCAGCTGAAGAGATGCCGAAGAACTCAAGAATTGATTCAATAATTTTTTCATTGTCTTTTGTATCAGGTATGAAACCGAATTTCTTCATCCATAAAAGAGGGAATTCATTTACCCATTGTTTTCTTTTAAGAAAAGTTTCTTTTTCCTTTTCTCTAGCTTCAAAAAGTCTGTAATTTGAATTGAGGTTTGTCCAGATTTGCGAGGATACTCCCAGGACTCGTTCGAGTTTCAAAGCGGTATCCGGTCCTACTGGTTTTTCGCCATGTATGAGCTTACTCAAATATGTTTCAGTAACCCCCATTCGATCGGCTATTTCACGTTGTTTTAATTCGCGTGATTCAAGAATCTCTTCAAGATATGCGCCCGGATGAATTGCATAATCGGGATTATAAGTGTTTTGTATGGTATTCATTTTATTATCCTTTTCAATAATCATTTTAATGATAATCGGTTACTTCAAGAATCGTGATAGCCGTAACCTTTTCCAAATCGATACCGCCATCGTCCTTTCTCGGTACAGTGTCATGATTTGGTTCAAAAATAAGACGAAATGGTTCTTTAAGATCTACCGCAAATTGTCCTTTTCTGTTCATAGATAATTCATGGCATCGTTCAGGCTTATTCTTGGGAACATGCTCTAAAGTAGGTGCAGCCATCAGAACCTGCATTCTCATTTGAATTTTCTCGAATGATTGGGGAAAATTCTTTTTCAGCTCTATGGCGCTATTGAATATTTTCTCGAGCTTTCTTGTTTTAAAATCAATGTTCATAACATAATTTCGTAATATTGACCAAAAAGGTCAAGTATTATTTAAGAAAAGTCTTTATGTTGTCAACCCACGCGAGCGCACAGGCTTTCGGCGCCCCCTCCCCCTTGCCGCCCCCCCGAGCCCCCTGGCTTACCCCCAACCCCCATCAAGCGGTATAGCGATTTAAGCGGGGGGGCTCAAAAGGGGGCTGGGGCTCAAAAATGCGTTGCCTGCGAGGCGCGAAACGAGAGCAAGCGCTGGCAACGCATTTTTGCTCAAGCCGCGCGCTCGCGTGGATCTTCCCAAGCGAGCTTCTTATCTTGCACTGATAAAATCGAAATTCTTAACTCCAACGAATCCGCGCCTGCCGCGTCCATGCGGCCGGCGCCCCTGATAAAATCCATTCGCCCCACCGGCTGCGCCGTAGGGGCTCCCTGAAAAGAATCCAGCCTTTCAGTTCCTGAAAAAATCAGAACAAAATCTGTGATTCGTACAATCGTTCACTACCCTATTACGTTAATTCTTCCGAATTGCCCTGCCCACCCACCCTTTTAAAGGTAAAAAGCAGCTCGCCTTTCCGGCTCACTGC
>Ga0209800_10001278_pt1 | contig 27649 bp, 18 predicted proteins | sample Higcelweek8metaG_FD_187174 | JGI IMG/M metagenome (GOLD analysis project Ga0209800, IMG submission 187174) | Freshwater pond sediment microbial communities from the University of Edinburgh, under environmental carbon perturbations - High... | ecosystem: Environmental > Aquatic > Freshwater >...
CGGCACCATAGCGCGAGAGTTTGGAGAGGATCAGATAGTATTGGCCTATGGACTTGAGCAGTACGAAGTTGCTCTTGTCGCTACCTACAAACGCAATGCGTATGACGAACTTGTGATAGCAACTACCCCGCCCGTGCTGATGGTTTGGAAGAACACTGCCCTACTCACACACACATTTGAAGAAGGCCAGCTTGAGGGTGGTCCGTACTTCGTGAGTACCGGTAGCAAGATCATGATGGCTGCTGGTGGTAACATAACTTACAGCGTCACTACTGACATTAATGGCGAAGATAAACTTGAGGTCACTATCACCAAAGCCGTTGAAACCAAACAGGGCTATTCCGGCGTTATCAGTCGCGCTACGGGTGTGACCACAACAGTTCTGTACGATTACTTATCGCATGATCAGCTGTTCGGTGGCCTTGGCAAGTTGATAGTCGGGTACATCAGAGACACCAGCAACAGTAGTGTGCTCGGTACTGGTCAAAACAGTAAAACCGTGGATCTGCCGGTCAAGTTCCCGATATTGGCACCACGGTTCTATGGTGCTCTTACAGCGTATCAAGCCGACATCTGGCGTGTCTGTTTCAATAGTGACCCCGACGCAGTGGCAACAGTCCAGGGGATGTCGTTTTGCGGTGATGATGGATCTGGGGCACAGATCATTTACGAAGGAAAGTCATGTGATGATTTTGTAAATGGCACGGTACACCCCGTAAGCGAAACCATTACCGTTTCCGACACCTGTGCGGGCCGGACCATTAACGTAGCTATCACTCAGAACGGCTATTCAGCAACAATCACCATATCTGCTACCGCCAAAGGGCAAACATGGGTCATGACCGCATTTGAGACCGATCCACATCTCAACATACCGGAAGCAGCAGCTTCAGGCTGTGTTTGCAGCCAGGGTTCGTACCAGGCGTACAACCACAACGGAGTATGGAGCTGTTCAGCACCGGCTAACCCTCCTGCAGATGTGCCGAACTGCGTAGTAGCGTCAGGTACGCAGGGTGACTGCACATTCACCGTACCTGCCGGTGGCACTGCTGGCGCTAACACGTACACAGTATACTCGCACAACTACTGCTACGGTGGCGCGAGCAGCTATGTGTCAAAAACCACTTATGAAGCGAGGTGCCTGTAATGACATCGTTCGGAAGTAAACGTTGGCAGATAGTGACTGATATGCAGAACCGCTTTGATTACGCAGAGTTTTTGGCAGCGTGTAATCAGGCAGGCGTGCCCGCAATGAGCCCTGCTGAGTACCTGCACAAAATCATGCTGCTTGAGTTCGGCACCCGCATGTTTCCAGAGATCACCCCGTTTGAGGCATATATCAGGTGCAACGACTGGCTGTCTGAAGGAATGAACAACTGGAACGCGGCAGAAGCCACCAGAATAGCAGACCCAACCCAGCCGCAACAATCATGCTGCGGTGGCGGTGAAGTGCGGTGAGTGAATGCACCAAGCCATATCAGGACTGCGGGTACAAAACTCATTACGGGTACTCTGACCCCAGAGGCACAAACAGCATTACTCACACCCGTGATGTCGATGTGAGCCTGACAATAGGTGGCGTGACGATAGTTGGGCATCAGGAACAGCGCATGTTCAGGCTGGATACGGCTACCACGCCACCACACGCCTACCAGATACCTGATTTTTTTATCGTGGACGGACGACTGGCGTATCAGACCGAAGAGCCAAGCCAGTGGTTAGATGTAAATAACTGCGGATGGAGAGACGGTATATTCGGCATGGTGCAGGTACTGCCGATAGCGTGCGTAACTGAGCCGGTCACAACCGTACCGCCTGTACTCAGCACCAGCGTGACGGATTACTACCGCGTTACAGACAGCTACATCATTACCATGGATCTGGACGCAGGATGCTGTTTGTACCGGAAAGACACCTGCACCATGCAGGCGTCAGGTTCATCAGGCAAGGGGATAGGCTACCTGAGCCGGTTGTCCTATGGCACCACCAGCCTTGAGGCCCGTAATGCTGTCCGTTTTAATCCTGCTGTTACGCTTCACCGTGAATTAAGAGCGGTGCTGGATGGCAAGGACATTTTGCTTTCGTCAAAAGACGAGACATTCAACCTGTACACCCAAGGATTTCTGCTGGTTTACCCCGGCTATTATCTGGACACGCTGCTGTACAACCCGCTGTCGGCTGAAGAGCAGTACGACTATGACCATGTGAATTATGGCGGTGGCTGGAAATCGGCTATCTCGCTGGACTGGAAGTTTGACGACCATCAGAACTACTATTTTAAGGCTGATCCGGTCATGAATCCAGGTGACAAGGAGTCGCTCGACGGGTCATTCAAACAGGCAGGCGATTATTTTTTTCCAAAGTGGATCAAGCTGGTGCTTGGTTACGGTTTCAGGTGGTTTTATTCAGCTGCCGCATTCGCACGGGTACAGATGGACCCCAGCATGAGAGTAGATGATCTGGGTACGGAAATACCTACATCTGACAGCGATTTATCGTACTCAGCCACCACAGTACCAGCACAGGGATGGATGGACACCAGTGGCAGTACCGGTCAAATAGTATGGAATTCGGAACGCGAAGAAGCGGTGTTTTCGGTGGTAGACGCCAGAATGGATATTACGGTGAACGGCAGATACAGCAAAGGAGAGCTGCACATGGATCTGCCGGTAGAGGCCAAGGTGACGCTATTTCCCATCTCATACGGGGAGATGACCAATGCTTGAATTGATAACGCTCTCGCTGTCAACTTACGCCGTTACTTTTGTGATAGCGTCCAGCAGTTTGTTTGAGCCATTGCGTACAAGAATTATTCGGATAACCCCACGGCTCAAGATTGGCAACCACCGGCATTTTATTGAGTGTCGCATGTGCGTGTCGGCATGGGTAGCATTAGCGATATGCAACACCGATTGGAAACTTATTCTGCCGGTCTATGGGCTGGCCTACTTCTTCGCAACGCAGGAAAGGAAATAAACGCCATGATGGTCATGCTTAAAACAGGGATCACCCAAAAGCTCAAAAGCTACTTCAAAAAGGAAAACCCGATATCAGGCAATAACCTGACGCTCAAACTGTTCACAAATGAGATAACACCAACTACCGCGCACACAGCAGCCAGCTTTGTGGAGGCTACCGGTGGTGGTTATGCCGCAAAAACGCTGTCTGCATCAGGTTTTACCGTGTCCGAGGTTGGTGGTATTATCCAGTCTGCATACGCCCAACAACAGTTTGTGTTTACCGGTCCGTTGGATTCTGGCGCACCTACTATCCGAGGGGCTTATATCGTAGATGCTGACGGGTTTGGTATCTGTGCAGAACTGGCACCGGCACCCTATACGCCGGTAAGTGCTGGCAATATCTTCGCTGTAGACCCTATTTTTCAGGAATCTACTGGCACGCCTGTAGCTGGTTAAGAAAGGGGATAGCACATGATTAAAGGGGACGCTTACACTCCATCAGTAATAACGGTTTCAGCCAATGGATACGCCAATATAAGGCCACCTGAAGGCTTTGAAATAGTTGTGCATAACATCGCCCATAGTGGTTATGCCCAGCTTGAAAAATACGACGGAACGCAGGCCGTTACTGTAGACACCGTTGCCGGAGGTGTGCCGTGGATGGGTATGTTTTTGCGCTGCACCTATGATGTCTATTACAGGGTGAAGGATCTGACCGGTGCCACCAGTTACGTTGCGTATGACGGGGTGGTATCAAAATGATCAAGAAACTTAATACATTGGTCGGCGGTCAGCTGGTAGCTGAAGTATATGCCGAAGCAAACACAACCACGCTTTTGGTACCCAACCTCGGCGGGAACAAAAACCACGGGTTTACTATCGAGATAGTCATCAAAAACGCAGCTGCATCTACATCAAAAATGCAGTTGTACGTTAATGGTGATACCACTGCTGCTAATTACGCTACTGCCACCATATATCACACAACATCGATAGTTGTAGCCAGATACGCTGGAGCTGATATTTGTAATGGCTGCTCTGCCAGTGCGGCGTTTCATAGTACCGGAGATCTGGGCAGGGCATTCAACGGTAATTTCAGGGCGGGATTGCATACCACCTATAACAGCCCATCAACAACCATTTCTGGACTAATTGACCAACATATTTCGGTCCTCGGTCCTGTCATCGCCGAGATAACCAGCATCCAGATCACCGCTGATGTAGCCAATGCAATTGCTGCGGGTTCATACATAAGAGTTTGGGCCAAGGACTAAGCCATGGTGCTTACCGACACAGGACGAATGCTGTTTGACGGTGTTACCGAAACAGGGGAACCTGTTTTCGACAGTGTTACCGCTACAGGCCTAGTCAGTAACACAGTGTCGGGCTATCGCTTTACAGGCGGTTCGGTATCGGGCGGTGCATTCGGAGTATGGACTACTACCAGCTACAGTATGTCAGGTGGTTCAGTATCTGGCGGGGGGTCTGCTTTTGCTGACGGTTGCCGGATGTCGATGGCAGGTGGAGCGTTGGCTGGTGGTAGATTGGTGCAGTCAACCGGATATTTGCTGACAGCTACTGCCGGGACATTATCTGGAGGAACCTTGTTGTTGCCACGTATGGGCACCGTTGGCACGGTATCAGGTGGCAGTATGGGGTTCTGGTGGGCGACATCGTGGGCAACGGCAGGCGGTTCAGTATCGGCAGGAGAGATGGTCCATAAACAGACCCCCATAACTTCAGCGGTCACCAGTAGCGGATCGTATGAGCTTCACCGGATGGATGCCACGTACAAACTGGAGGCGTTATGAGCAGCATAGTTGTACCAAAAGGATCTGGATTCAACGGTGGGTACAGTGGTGTCACAATACCAACAGCAACCGATTGGACCGGTACGGTATCGGTGTACAAGGATTATCCCGGAACGGCAACACTGACAAAGCCACTTGCGCAGTCTCCTGATCTGTCCAAGCTGCTGTTTTCGTTTGATGCAGCCGACATCCTTGGGCTTGATGCAGGAGTATACACGCTTGTCGGCAATATTGTCAGTGACTCTCTGGAAGAGAACAGTTACCGGATTGACTACATGACGGTCACTGAAATGCTGATCAGCGACCAGCCAATGACCACAATCACTATGACCATCGGTAAAATGGATGGTACGCCTACCGGAACGGCCACAAAAACTCTTGAGAACCAAAACGGATCTGCTGTTGTGGTCAACGGATGGCGTGGCGTAAAGGTGACGGCAACGCTTAATGACGCCTACAACATCGGCACCGATATTATCGGAGTTGAATCAATCAGCACTGAAACAAACGCAGCCGGTTACGCAGAACTCCCAGTTATTAAGGGTTCAACCGTTGTGGTTTCCTGTGCTTCACTTGGTAAGTCCGTCACCGTTGATACTACCGGCCTTGATACTATTGACATGAGCACCTTCTTCTAAGGAGTAATTCCTATGCCGACTTTTGATCCAATTGAAACCAGCAGTCAGTTCACCAGCGACCGAGTATTTGAAGTCGTGGAAAGCAAATATGCCACAGCAGGCAACTATGCCGTATGGGCACAAAACCTGCTGGAAACAGCGTTGAAGGATATCAAAGATAAACTCGATGGCAACGAGCTATTGCCAGCCCTGCAAGATCTGCTTGCTTTGGTATCTGCCATCCAGAGTTACACCCCCGGCAGCGTGGCTGCGTTTAATAATCCAGATGCGCCAGTTTACAAAGAGGTGCCGGACTACACCTCACCCACCATGGGTACACTGATGGAAGTACCAGCGTATGAGGCGCCAACCAAGCCAAGCCTGCTGGCAATACCTACCTACAGTGGGCCTGTGCTGGGTAGCATGCTGGGCATCCCCACTATAAAGGATATCAGTATACCGGATGCACCTTCAACCGCTGTAACGTTTACCAACGCTGCATTCTCTGACAGCCTGCTGACAGCAATGAAGTCACAGGTGGAGTCTGATCTGGGTGTAGGTGGTGAAGCTGCAATGTTTGAACGTCATCGCCAACGGATTACGGATGAACAGAACGATGCTCAAATAGAGGTGACTGTTCAGTTTTCCAGCCGTGGGTTTGATATGCCAACCGGCGCTTGGCAGTCTCAAAATCGCAGGGCGATAAACAACAAAAGCAAACGCCTTACAGATGTGTCAGCAGACATCATGCAGGCACGTAATCAGCAGGCTATGAGCGCTGGCGTGCAGCTGCTGGACATACTTGGCAGGCTGCATGATTCAAAGATCATGCGTGATTTTGACGCAGCAAAGAGCACTGTGCAGATGGACTTAGAAGGGTTTAAGACCATTGTTGAGGCTGCACTGACCGAGGCGAACCTGGAAAAAGCCAAAGTGGACGCAGTAGTCGCCACCAACAAGGGCACAATCGACGTCTTTTTGGGTGAGCTGCAGGGACAACTTGATCCGATCAAATCCATTGCAACCGTGAACCAATCGCTTGTGCAGGCGTTTGATACCGAAGTTAAAGCTGCTGTCGCTCCCATCAATGCAGCAGTCGATGTCAATAAGGGCATCATCGGTGTTTATTTGGGAGAAGTGGAAGGTCAAACAGCACCAATGAAGGCGATTGCAGACGTCAATCAAGCCTCTGCTTCGGCCTACTCTTCAGCAGTCCAGGCAGCTACCGGGGCAGTGCAAGCAAGTGTTATCCCGGAAGAGCTCAAAATCAAACAAGTGCAGACCCAGCTCGAAACAGCCAAAACCAAGGCCGGTATACTCTCAGACACCACAAAGATAGCCATTGAAGACGCATACCGCCATACCAGCATGTCAGTAGAAACCTTGAAGGCGGTAAGTCTGCAGGCGGCGCAGATGATAGCATCAAGTTGGAACACTGTTGGGGCAAGTGTATCGATGGGTTATAGCGGTGGTTCTTCAACCAGCTACAACGGAAACAATGATACGGTGTCTGCCAACATCAAATATCAGGTGGATAATAAGCAACAGGCCGGGGTTAAATGATAGTATATTTTAAATTGTACTATACTCAAGATGATAGTAATGTAGCCAATACATAACGGTACTCAAGACGCGGTGTATGCCGCCACTCTTCGACCCGCAATGCTTCCCTCTTTATATAAGGGGTTAGTGTTGCGGGTTTTTGGTTTTAAGGAGGTTTCTGTCATGGCGATTGAAGATAATCAAATTAAGAAACGGTTTGGGCTTACATCAAATGGGCAGCCAGATCTTGCGGCGGCTTTGGGGGCGGTTCCAGACACCGGTGATACGCAACAGAAAGGTTTTGCTGATGCGGCTGCTGCTCCAGCTGCAAACCCGCAGGAAAAACAGGGCGCAGCGCCAGCCCTTTCAGTAGCTCCATCTGTTTCTGCGGCAGCAGGCGGACTTACTATAATGGGTAATGGCTCTGGTTATCAGCCGAATCAATTCAGGCTTAACGGTGATCAGATTACAAAACTTGGGATTGGCGGGGATAGTTCCGGTAACGTGCGTACTGCTACTAACGACTGGTCCGCAAACTCTGCCAACACACAGATTAACCTGATGAAAAACGGGCTTGGTAATGTGGGCGGGACGTTATCGGTAGATAAACAAGGGCCTGCGGTTGATGTGGGGTACAGCCAATCTCGTGATGGTCAAACCGTTACCACTCGATTGGGCGGGATGAATAACGCCTTCGCCCAGGGGAAAACCTATGATGAGCAGGTTGCTCATGCCGCAACCGTGAATGAGGCGGGACAACGTGATTTGATGCAGATGAGCCCTCGCGAACGTGCAGCAGCAGAAGTGGCTGAAAATGCAAACTTCAGTAGCTTTATCCGTGGTGGTGCAAAGGGTGATCTGGCTGGTTACGAGGCCCGCAAGAATGCAATTAGTGGCGGATTGGCAAATAGCCATGCTCAAACAATAGCCAATATCGGTCTGGAAGGGCATAAGGTTCAGGCCCAATCGGCATTGCAGGGGCATGTTGTGGCCGCTAAAGAACGGGCCGATGCCATAAAGTCGGCTGCTGTTACTGCGGCAGATGCAAAGGTTGAAGCAGCTAATACGCTGGCATACCAGCACCAATATGATCTTTCCAGGCAACCTGCCCGCACGGCAGAAATAGATAGTCTGGTTAAAAACGGTATGTCCAGAGATCAGGCTGTTAATACGGTATACGGCCTGACAAAGGTTGATAAGCAGGTTGATGCATCAACCAAACGAGCCATGATGAACGGTCTGCAAAAGGAGGTAAAGCTATTAAGTGATCAGATGCTGAGCACTACTACTCCAAAGGATCGTTCTCAATTGACTCAGAAGATCCAGCAAAAACAATTACAACTTGACGGCATGATGGGGGATGGGGATGTCGTTGAAAGGCAGATAGGCACCGGGGATGGTGAGAGCCAATCATACACAGGCATGCCGGAAACAAGATTCAATACAGCCTTTAATAATGTGGTTTCCGGTTATGGTGCAGCTGGTGGTATGCGTCAACCGGCGGCGGTAACCCCTCCTAAAGGTTTTAGCGATACCGGCAGGACGGCAGGCGGAAAGCCGGTTTACACTGACGGCAAAAACTACTGGACGCCATAAGCGGGGATATCTATGGGACTCATGACTAACGTTGTTTTTGATGATGACGCTGCTACTACGGGCGGCACGTTTTCAACCGATATAAAGTTTGACTCCATTACTGATAAGGTGCTGAACCCGGCTGCAGCAGGGCTCACTGTACCGCAGGAGTTTACTGCAGGTGCAGCGGCCAATCAAAACCTGGATAAGCCTACTCCCCGCCTGTACCAGACTGTGCCGGTTGTGCCTGAGAAAGGTATTTTGGGTGTTGCTTCTGATATTATGTTGCTGCCCTACGATGTGGTGCATGCAGCAGGGCGTGGTCTGGCCGGGGCGGTGCTGCCTGCCGAGGCTGCAAACAATATTGATAAATCATGGCTGTTTCGTCAACGTCCGGCGCAAGGTGGTTTGACCAGAAACGTAACCGATAGCATTGAAGGGATACCTGCTGATGTAGCCTCACTGCCACAGGCGTTTAGCGGCATGTTCGGGCAAAAGCTGACCGGCGGTTCTATGGCTATGGATGATACCCGTGGCGCACGGCAACGCTTTGACGATACCTGGCAGGATTACGACCTGTCACAGGTACAGCCTGCTACACTGGCAGAATATAACCGCCAGAAGACAGCACTTGAACAGCAAGAGGCTGAATCAGCCGTACATCAAGGTATACTGAAAGAGCTGCATCAGGAAAACCAGCAGAAAATGCAACGGGCGATTGAGCAGAACCAACGTGGTACTGATTTTAACAAAACGCTGCGTAACACCTTGCCCAGTATAGCAGATTCACTGATAGGGGTTGGCCTGTCTGTCGTTGCTTCCCCTACTGCTGGTGCTGCATGGATGGGGGCCGGTGCCGCTGCAACATCGTATGGCGATGATATGCTGAACAATGTTGATGTTGATGCAGCAGAAAAAAACGCGGCGGTTAAAGGACTTGCTGAAGCCGGGTTTGAGTACCTGCCTCTTAAATATCTGAACAAGGTTTTTACCGGCGCAAGCAAGTTTATGCCCGGTATGCTCAAGAACATTGCTGCTGAGGTTACAACTGAATCACCCACTACCCTCGTACAGGATATGTCGCAGCGTTACTTTACCGGCACTACCGGAGAGGTACAAGACGGCCAGCCGGTAAAAGGTTCGGTTGGTGAATATCTATCCGGGGCTGAGAAGAGCAGCGAAAACGGACGGCCAGCTATTCTGCAAAACCAGATTGATACCTTTAAACAGACCGCCATGCAGAGCCTGATTATGTTTGGCACTGGTGCTGTTGGTACCAAGGTTCGGCGGCAGATGGGTAACGAAACGCTGGGAGAGGCGAAAAACTGGACTGAACAGCAGTTTGAAGAGTTTGGCGAGTTTACCGGCAACCTGGCTGCATCTGCCGTGTTGCGTCAGCAGGGGCGGCCAGTTGGTAAGGTGGCGGTACCGGACTGGATTGCAGAGCAGTATCCCCAGCAGGTTAATGCTATAGTCGGGCAGTTTCAGGAGCAATATGGTTTTACGCCAGATCTGGTTACCAAGTCCGGCGTAGTGCAACAATTGCAGAAACAGGCTGCTACAGGTACTGGCCAGACTGTAGCCCCTGGCGGTGAGCAGGGCGCTGGACAGTCCGTGGCCGGTGCCCCTGCCGCTGCCGAAGGCTTGGCTGTTCCCGGTTCACAGGCTGAATATGAACTTCAGGCTGCCGCAGAGATAGCAGCATTACAGGAACAAGAGCAACCGGTTGAAGATGATATTCCTGATTTCAGCCCGACAACTGCCCCACAAGAACAGGCTGCCGCCGTGGCCCCGGCGGTTCAGCCCCCTGCCCAACCGGTAGGGACGTTGACCAAGGCAGCGCAAACGATTACCGAGCTGGTTACTTCGCGCAGAGCAGAGCGAACCGGCCTGACCATGCCTGCAGCACAGGGTATTAACCCGGTGGTGCCGGATTATGGATCGGCTGTTATGCCTGCAGCGCCTACCGAGCTTGATCTGGCTATGCAATGGGGCCAGCAGCAGCTGCTGGATAACAGCAACACTAGTCTGGACAAGCAGAACCTGAAGCAGATGCTGAACGATGCAAACCCGCAGAAGCTAGAATTGGTCCGTTACTGGCGGGCCTTTACCGGCCAGCGTAAACAACCGGCAGCACTTGCTGCTGCTGGTGGTTTAACGGTTACCCCTCCGACTGTTGCGCAGGATAGCGCTCCCCCGACTACTCCTGCCAATATTGTTGCGCCTGCAGAGGTGCAACAACTCCCTGCCCCTGTTGCCGAGGCTACCTCCCCTCCGGCAGCAACGGGCGGGGTGGACCAGCAAGCGATGATTACCAAGGTTAATGCCAAGATTACCAATCTGCTTAATCTGGTAAAGCAGGGCAGGCATACCCCGCAATCAGCCTTTGATCTGCTGTTTGCCATGCCGGAATACAAGCAGCTGTCCCTGCAGCCGGTTGAAGTGGGTAATCTGAAGTTTGGTATTGATGGCAATGCTGAAGATCTGATCTTTGCGGCGTTTGAGCAGGCAGCGCAACAAAAAGCTGTAAATAAGGAAACCGTACCTGTCTTGTCTGAAGAGAACAATCAGGTTCTGACTGATGCCGATCTGGGGACGCTGGAAAAGGGTGAGGTAATTGTCCATTCCGGTCATGGCACCAGGTATCAGTTTGTTGGTGTTGATCAGGACAAGTCCGGCAACAAAGGACTGGTAGTTAAGCAGATCAGGCAAGACGGCACGGTAGCAGATTCAAAATCATACCTGCCCCTTTCGGCCGGTCTTATAAAGGCAAAATCAGATCCGGTTTCTAAAATTCCTCCTACCCCGGCCACAAAACCGACTGACAACGGTCGTCGTAAAGGTGAAGTGGGCATGAAGCTTGCGACTGACGAGCGGGTGCTGACCGCTTCCGGGCGTTTGACCTCGGAGTTCCCAAAGATTAATCTGGCCACCAAGCAGACCGCAACCAATACCCTTAAACGGGTTGATCAATGGTTAATGGATAACGCCATTGCTGAGGCCCGTAGCCGTGGCGATAAGTTCAATCAGCGCAAGTTTGCAGCAAACCGTGAGAAGCCAAGTCAGGCTGATAAGGATGCAGCTGAACTGTATCTGTTTGGTGAAAAGCAGCTGCAAAATCAGCCAGCATCTGCTATGATTGTAGAAGGAGGTACAGACAATGGTAAGAGAAATCAAATGGTCGCCGGAAGCCCTGAAATACAAACAGGAGGAGGAGCGGAAACAGGAAGAAGGGATCTCCAAAATGCTGCCATCCACGCCAGAGCAGTTCGTGGCGCAGTACGAGAGACTGAACGGCAGGAAACTCCAGATCCCGGACAAGTAGAACTTAAGGGTAAACAAAAAGAGCTGTATGCTGCCATCAAGTCCGCAGAGGCTAAGGCACTACAGCAGCTGATGGAAGATGTCGGACAGTTTCCTTCTGCCGGTTTTGTCACGGCATGGAAACAGCAGGGACAAAGGGGTGAAACAGAACACAAAGTGGCGTTATCGCCTGATAATGTAACTGTTCGTAAATTTGGAAATGCTGCGGTAAACCATACCTGGGCTGATTATCTTGATCGCCTGTTGCTGCATAATAATATTTTTGGCAAAACCCCCTATACCTTTAAAGGGCTTTCTGAAATTGATGGAGAGCTACACGCGGTAATTGATCAGCCGTATATTACGGGTGATCAGATTGTTAAGGCTCCGATTGAGGCCATTGATAAGGCCATGACCGGACGAGGCTTTAATCCGTTTGTTCGTCCGCAGTTTGCTGGCAAGCCTACCGAAGTAACAGGCATGGCCCGACTTTGGGTGCATCCTGAGAGTAAAGTAGCGGTATGGGACGTGCGACCGGCCAATGTGCTGTATGATCCCACCACTCAAACGCCGTACTTTATTGACCCGATGATTGAACAACTGCCAGTTGATTTTGATCTTGGCAGTCTTACCCCGCTGAATATTGCTGAAGATGGCACGGTAACCGGCTCAAGATTTCAGATGATTGACGGTGAGGTGGTACCGATTGATCAGATTCAGTCCACACCCCCTACCCTATCCCTTAACAGTAAGGGCAACATTGATCTGAAGTTTTCTGTCCGCCCGGATGATGCAACGATTGAGCGTCTGACCACTGCCGGTTTCAAGTTTAACCAAAAACAGAAAGTGTGGTATGCTGGTGATAGTACAGCGGCCCGCAAGCTGGCTGAAGAACTGGCCGGGGTGCCGGTACCGGCAGTCAAATCGGTTAAAGCTGGCAAGCCCAAAATACGCAACTTTCTGACAGAGATTAAAGAGGCAGGTGGTATCAAGCCCCAGTCTCTGGTTAATACGCTGGACAAGAATGAAGTTAATGGCGGGCGCTGGCTGCGGGTAAAAAACAAGTCCGGTTTCGGCGTTGATCAGATGGCTATCCGTATGCAGACGGCTGGCTGGACGGTGCCGGTTGATGTTGACGGTAATCCTGATACCAATGCCTTTGCCCAGCTGCTGAAGGATGCGGTGAACGGCAATCCCCCGGTGCATGGTGATAATGTTGATCAGGCGGTAACTGCCAGCGAGGAGAGGCTGCTTGAACAGATTCAACAAGATGATACAATAGATATACCAGAACTGTCTGATGATGAGCTTTCAGAGATTGCTGTTGCACCGGTTGGTGATGAAGCTCTCGTGGATGCACTATCATTTTTTGATCAGTTTATGTCAGAGGAGACAGACAATGCCGAAGTTCAATCAAGTGCAGTTGATGGCGATCAAGCAGTTGCCAAGGGAGAAACAGAGACAACTGTTCAGAATACTGGCAGCACGCGAGGAGTTGAAGCGCCGCAAGGAGCTGAAAAAAGCAGAACAATAACACCTGCTGAACTGCCCAGCCTGGATGATTTCAGCGCCCTGTTTGACCAGATGGCCGGGAAAGACAAGCCTGCTGAGGAGCCGCCCGTCAAGCCCCTTTCTGAAGTAGTCTCAACCTCCGGCGAAGTCCAAAACAAACTGTTTACTACCCCGCAAACATTTGGCAAGAAGCCCCAGACCAAGGGCAAGGCGGTTGATACCGGTGCCCTGCTGGATGGCTTTACTGATGAGTCAACCGTGCAGCCGGATATGTTCAACGCCCCTGTCCGACCCTCTGCTGAAGATTCAAAGGCAGCTATCCGGGCGATTCTGGCGGCCAAGCGTGGTGATGATGATGGTGTGGTGAAGGAAAATCAGTCCGGGTATGGCGTGGTTGATGGTGCTGATGATGAAACCTACCTGCAACTGCGGCCTCATATTCTTAACCTGTGGCAGGGGGCCCAGAATGGGGATGGTCTGGCTGAAGCGGTGCCTCGTTTTATTACCTCGCTGCTTAAAGATTTTGGGGCTGACATCAAGCCCTACGCTGAAACCTTCTACAAAGAAATCCTGAATGGTGATATACTTGAAGTAACGGGAGGTACACAAGATGTCGATAATCAGCATAGTAGCGCCGATCTGGAACGAAATAGCCAAACAGGGCTTGCGCAGCCAGTGGGCCAGGGAGCGGTTCAACCTGGAGGATTCGGATCAACTGCTGGAAGCGGATATCAAGGAATCGAAACAACTGGAAAATCGGGGAGTAAAAGACCCGCTGGTACGGCTGGCATATCTGGACGCGAAACCGCTGTTGCTGGAGCGGGACGCGATAGCACGGTACAAGGAACAGTCGTCGGGCTGGATGGATCACGCCCTGCCGGAACTGAACTCAATCAACGAAGCGGTGATTTTGTTGACGCCGGACTACAGGTTGAACCGGTCGCAACAGCAGCAGTTGACAAGGTTACTGAAAGAAATGATGCAGCAGCAGTTAAAAGAGAGCAGCAACGCCTAGCCCAAAAGGTTGCCGTTGTTCCCGGAGATCTGGAGAACATCAGACAATCACTGCCTATCCTCCTGCCTGGTCAAGATACTGATGTGCAGTTTGCTGAAAACCGCTTTGCCAAGCCTGATGGCTACGGTGTTCTGTTTACCAATGGCACTGGCTGTGGTAAGACCTTCTCTGGTCTGGGGATCATCAAGCGGTTTGAGCGTCAGGGTAAAAAGAATATCCTGATTGTAGTACCCAAGGATGAAGTTATTGCAGCATGGCTTACCGCCAGCCGCCTGTTCGGGCTGGATATGACCCGCCTTCAAAACACCACCGATGCCGATGCCGGTTCCGGTATCGTGATTACCACCTTTGCAAATTTTGGCACCAATAGCGCACTGGTTTCCCGTAGCTGGGATCTGGTTGTAGCGGATGAAGCGCAGTACCTGAACTCCAATAAATCAGGCGGTTCTACCAATGCCCAAACCATGCTGCGGGCTATTACCCTGCATCCTGATGGTGGCTGGCAGCGGTCGCAGCTGCTTAATGCCGGGCTGTTTGCCAAGTATCAGGCCGCCCACGCAAAGGACAGCACGGTTACCAAAGAGCAGCGGGAAACCATAACCAAACGCTGGCACGAGGTAGACAAGCAGACCCGTGATGCGGTTGCAGCTACCAAACCGGAAGATCGTACCCGCGTGCTGTTTCTATCTGCTACGCCGTTTGCCTACCACAAGAGCATTGATTACGCCAACGGCTACCTGTTTGATTACAATGATGGCCAGCCAAAGGATGAATACCGGGGCTACAACAGCGGCAGTAATTATGACCGCTTCTTTATGACGCACTTCGGGTACCGGATGCGGGTAGGCAAGCTGACTGAGCCACCGGCAGAGGTTAATGTCGGGCTGATGGAGCGGATGTTTAACGGCTGGCTGAAAAAGAACGGGGTACTGTCTGGCCGGATGCTGGCGGTTGAGCAGGATTATGACCGCAAGTTCGTGCTGGTTGATTCTGCTATAGGCCGCAAGATTGACGAAGGGCTGGAGATCCTGCGGCAAGATGAATACCGCCCTTTGCAGGATAGCGTCTGGAAGGCGTTTGATTATCTGCATCGCCGGTTTCTGCTGGAAGCGATCAAGGCCAAAGAGGTTATTCCCCATATCAAAGAGCATATCGCTATGGGCCGCAAGGTGCTGGTGTTTCATGATTACAATCAGGGCGGTGGTATCAACCCGTTTGATGTGCGTCATCTGGTGGGCAATGGTGAAGAGGTAACCATTAATGACCGCAAGACCACCCTGGGGGCTGTTGCCTCTGCGTTTATCAAGGCCAATCCTGATCTGGTTGAGCTGCCCTTTAAACAGTACGGCTCTGCCCTGAATACCCTGCAAGCGGCTTTCCCGGATGCCTTAACCGTCAACGGCACCAACAGCAAGAACGTAAATCTTGCAGCGGTTGAGCAGTTCCAGACTGACAACAACGACAAAAACCTGATTGTGGTACAGGCTGACAAAGGTAAAGAGGGGATCAGCCTGCATGACACCACCGGGGTGCATCCCCGCGTGATGTTTAACCTGGGGCTGCCGGTTAAGCCCACCATGTCTATCCAGCAGGAAGGCCGTATTTACCGGACTGGTCAGGCCAGTAATGCCATGCAGCGCTACATGAATACCGGTACGGCTTGGGAGCGCTACGCCTTTGCCACCACCCTTGCCCGCCGTGCATCAACCGCAGAGAATCTGGCCATGGGTGAAGAGGCCCGGATGTTGCTGGATGCCTTTGTGCAGGCATACGAGGATTCTGACAGCTACCCGGCAGGCCATGAAGGGGAAGGCACCGGCGGCAAAGAACGTGACCGGGCTGCTAACAGTGCGCTTACCGAATGGGATCGGGCGGTATCCTACTACTTTGCCAACCAGAAAAAAAACAGTAAGACCAAGGCGCAGGAGGGTGTTGATTATTTTGCTACCGCTGAACCGCTTGGTTTTAAAATGGTAGAATGGGCGGATATACTGCCTGGAGAATCTGCGGGCGAGCCGTCTGCAGGCCATGGCGCAATTGCCCGTTGGTTCCCGGAGTTAGCCAAACGGCGAGCCATTGAACCCAGCCTGCAGCTTGCCAGTAGACTGGCGCTTAATTTTGATGGTGATATTGTGCAGGGCAGTTTTGAAGACCACAATACCATTAACAAGTATGATGCCATTGTGATGAACCCGCCCTTTGGCACTGCTGGCAAGACCGCCATGGAGCATGTTGCAAAGGCTGCCCAGCACCTGAAAGACAATGGCCGGATTGTGGCCTTGATCCCCAGCGGCCCGGCCATGGATAAGCGGTTTGATAAGTGGCTGTATGATGAGAAGGTTGAGAAGGTTGAACCACTCTATACTGATGCCAAACTGGGGGCGATCTATCGGGGCGATACCTTAACCTTTAATGGATTCGGTAAAAACTTTGACATGGTTGTGCAGCATGTTGATGATACCGGTGCTGCCCGCTATGCCCGACCCCGTGGGGCCGATATGAGTCAGGCGGTTAATCTGATTGCTGCTGAAAAGCTGGAATCTACCGGCCCCCGTGAAAAGCGGACACCAAACCCGATGCAGCTGACAGCAGAGATCCTGCTGCCTTCTGTTGCCTTTGAGCGGGCCGGTACCAGTGTTAATACCCGAATCGTTATTCTGGACAAGGGTGGCGATCAATCCTTTACTCGTCGTGACTACAGTCGTGCAGATAACATTAATGATTTCTTTGAACGGATTAAAGATAGCAATATCCCCGGCAGGCAACATGCCAGCCAGCCCAATAACGATACAACGCCGGTAACGATTGACCAGGTGCAGCCGGACGGAACGGTAGCAGTTGACCTGCAATCTGATGACTTCACCCTGACCAACTTCCCCCATACCCAAAGCGGCGCCACCATGTATGCAGCCACCCTGAAGGATAGGGATGCTGCCAAGTATGCCCGTGCATTATCGCTTGTTAAAAAACATGGCGGGTATTATTCTAAGTACAGCAAGGCACCAGCTGTTGCCGGTTTCCTGTTTAAGGATGAAGCCAGCCGTGGGCAGTTCTTGCAGGCTATGGATGGGGAGGCTACGCATGTCAGTGAATCAACCGTTGAATATCGTGCCGGAACAACAGAAACAGAAATTCGTATGGCCCAAGAGCTTGTTCGAGCCGTGCAAATTCCCGGAAGCAAAGCATCAACAGACAGAACCGGGGACGTACATAGACGGCTGGAGCGAACAGGACGAAACGTATCTCAAGAGTTGCCCGGAGTAATAGCCAGCAGTATTGCCCCTACCCTTGCCAAAACCGGCGTCTATGATTTTGTTGGCAAAACCATTACTTCACCGGATGATCTGGCTGCCATAGCCCAGGTCTACCGTAACCCGCAGTTTGAAACCCTCCGCTATTTCTTTACCAAAGACGGCAAGGTGGTTGGCCAGTTGGGTGTTTCATCCCGGCTGCCCGGAGTGTCTGCTGTATTCCCTCAACAAAGTGGTGATCTTACTTCAAGCAAGTGGCTACAGCATCAGGTGCAGGCGTTTGACGCTGATGGTTACTGGCTGCTTCATAACCACCCCAGCGGTAACGTGCAGTCGTCTGATGAAGATATGCAGATTACCCGCAAGCTGGCAACCGCTGTGCCTGGCTTTAAGGGCCATGTGATTATTAACCACAACAAGTATGGGCTGATCAGCCGTAATAATGTGCTGGACGGCAAAGATGCGGTGATTGAGCGGAAGTTTAATGATGGGCCTGATCCGATCAGAATACCCGGTAAACCAAACCCGATGCTGGGACGTGAATTAATTTACCAGCGGGATCTGGTGCGTCTGGGTAAAGAGTTACAGATTGCTGACGGACAACTGCTGTTGGTAGTACAGGGGGCAAGAGATCAAGGCATTGTGGGTCTGGCAGAACTGTCGCTGTCTACCCCACCTGTCAAGATTGCTGCCTACCTGCGGAGGCTGGCCCGTAGGGTTGGCGGCCAACAGATCTTTGCGGTGGTGCCTGATAATATCAACACGTTTCTGAATGAAGCACAAAAGCGGGAACTTGGGCAGATGGCAGAACAGGCTATCCGTGAAGGATTCTTGATGGATGCACTGATTCAGGATCAAACCATCAGCCTGAACGTACCCCGTGGGCAGCGCCGGAACGTGTTCTTTGGTAAAAAGCCAGTGGGTTATGTAGTTAAGCAGAGTGCCTGGACCGATGCCAACGATGCTGATGTAACCATTACCACTGAGTTTTCTCTTAGAAAGGATTCTTATGAATTCAGTGGCGTTCTGCGGGCTGACGATATCCGCAAGGCGTTGCCTTGGGCAGAGGTGGTGCAGTCGGTTGACGAAATACCGGAAAAAGTAAAATCTGATGCTGCAAAAAAAGGGGCCAAGCTAAAGAATATAGAGGCCTTTGTGCATAACGGCAAGGTTTGGCTGGTGGCGGATAATCTAAATGATATCAGTCGAGCTAAGGTGCTGGCCCATGGTCACGAGCTGGCTCACCTGGGACAGGATGAAAAGCTGGTTGATCTGGCTGAGGAGTGGTTTAAATCGACCGAGGGTGACGACGCGCCATTTAAGCAAGAAGCTCACCGGATTTTGCAGGAAGAGGTTGTGATTCTGGGACTTGATCTGAACAAGCCGGAAGATTACCGTACAGCAGTACGGGAAGCAACCGCCCGGATGGCTGAGGATATGGCAGCCAAAGGTATGAAACCGGGCCTGATCCAGAAGATTGTCAATCATCTGCGGGAGCTGCTGCGCAAGCTGGGCAGACCGTTGCGGGTGACTGATCAGGAGCTTGCCGGTGCCGTGGCAGAGATGTTGCGGCTTGGGGAAAAGCGGATATCAGGTAGCCTGTCACAGAGTACTTTTAACAAACTGCCAACTGCTACAGTGCGTGCTGAGGCCTGGAAGTCCGCTCCGTTCTCTGATGTTACCCGTGCAACAGCTGCTTCATTTACGGCAATGCGTGATGCCCTGCTAAAAGCAAATGGGTATTCGGTAGAAACCCATGTAGAAGCGGATTATGACCACCAGTCCAGAGTTGTTGTTACATCTGTTGTCGGAAAAAATGGCCGTGATCTGATGGTAATAAGTAGAACCATCAAAGAAAAAGAAATCAAGCTGGATAAAGTAGAAAAATTGGTTGATGGAAATGAAAGAAGTGGGGCATTGCGTGATATTTATGCTGCTGAATCAGCTGCAGCTGAAAAATTTGCCGTTTCAGCATACGGATATTTTGTAAATGATATTACCGCCCGCTTGTTTGAAGAGTATTACAATGGTACACTACTTGAGTATGATGATCCTGAAAGCACGTTAAGAGTTGCTGATCTGTCTGGTTACAAGAAACAAAATCCAATATCTGACGGCTATATTGCAGCTGCCTTTTACCCTGCTGATAGCGAGGTACAATTTAATGGAAAAGACCGCATCCCCTATTACGATGGAAAGAAGAAGTATCAAAGAGCTAACGCCGGAAATAAGGAGACGAGTGGAAAAGGAGTATCTGTCCAAGCACCCGACAACAGACCCGGAAATGGAGCGATACCACAAGGGGAACGCAATAGCGGCGTGGCTGGACGGCGATCTGGACTAACCGAAGAACAGCTTACCCTCTTCTCCCTCCGCTCCGACATACAAAATGCTGTCAAATCTATCCCCTGGGAAGAGGTTATCCCTACCACCAAAGAAAACTGGAAGCGGTTCTTTAATCCGCTGGACTGGTCCCGCAGCAGGGGAGTTATCCAGGATCTGACACCGGAAGTAATGCAGGCGGCTATCGGTGATTTCTTTGCTACACCGGTCGCTCAGGCTGAACGTGACCCGGCCAAGGGGCCGTTTGTGGCAGAAGGTGCTGATCGGGAAACCGACCGGATGCAGATTATACTGGATATGTATGATTTTAAACCCGGCCAGAAGGATACCCGTAGCCCTAAAGAAAAGATCGTTGATGCCTTTACCAAACTGCATAGCGGACCGATAAATACGGAGTGGGAAAAACTGAACCAGCGCCTGTTTGCCTTAAAGGATCTGCAACGCAAAGCGTTTGATCTGATCTTTGTTGAAGGTGACGCCATGGGCAGCGAGTATGCATCTCTTGCGGTGGCCCGTCTGAACCCCCGGCTTGCAAAAGCGCCCGGCATGAATGCAGAGGTATTTGAGCTGTACAAGGATATCCGTCACCATATGGATGTTACCGTTGCTGAGGCCCGTGTTAAACATATGATGGAGCTGCTGAAACTGGTACCGGATCTGACGGATAAACAGCGGGAACGGCATATTGCTGAATACCGGAACCAGTTGCGCAAGGTGCGGGGCTGGATGACCCGTGACCACGGCAAGGGACGTTTTCAGGCAACGGTGTATCACGTCTTTACCGCAGCAGAGATGGCTGAGGACTGGAAGGCCAAAGAACTGTTTGATAAGGATGGTGAACCGTCCGGCATGCAGTATGTGCTGCCCTACTACCCCGGCAACAAAGTGATGGAGATCATTGAAAACCGGGTGAAAGAGGGCTGGCAAGAGGCCAAGGCCAAAGTTGTCACCACTGACAAGGGGCTGGTGGTGATTACCCTGACCGGTGCTGCTGAATCGGCCATGGAGGATCTCGGTTCTGTTATCGATGAGCAGATGAAGGATGCCTCTATCAAGGTGATGACCTACATGCACCGGTTTGAAACCAAGCTGGGTGCAAAGGCCCATAGAAATCTGGTTGCCAAGGATCTGAAAAAGGCGATGCCTCGTACCTATATTGATGGGCACCGTTATGAGGTGGCCCCGGTAATTGTTGCGGATGATCTGTCTGAAGAACTGTTTCAAGCTGTTAAGGGGGATATCGCCCTTGAACAGATCCTAAAAAAATCACTGGATAACGCCTTGAAGCGGGGAGAGATTGATAAGGAAAAACATACGACGCTGCATAACGAGCTGGTGCAGGATGTTGCTGAGGTGCTGTTGAGCCGTGCTGCTGGCCGGTATCAGATCAGACGGGCCCCATACCTGATTGAGGGCTACGCTACCGAAGGGGTGATGAGCCTGTATCAGGATTACATTACCGGTGTGGCCGGTATGTTGTCCAAGGCAAAGTATGCCATGAAGCAGTACAAGCATCTGGAAGAGGCCAAGGCAGAGGTAAAGCCCTGGGCCACTGCCTACGTCTTTGATACCCTGCGCAACATGGGGCTGGCGGACAGGATCGGCGGCGATGTCCGGGCGCTGGCATCATTGTGGTTGATGGGCTTTAAACTATCTTCGGCCATGATCAACGCTACCCAGCCCTATACGCTGGGTCTGGCAGAGCTTAAACGGCGCATGCCAGAGCAATCGGCAATCAAGCTGATCAGCCAGGCGCAAGGAAATATTTTAACAGGTAAAGGCCTGCAGCAGGATGAAAAGGCTATCTTTGAGACCGCTGTCTACAAGCATCAAGAGATGATCAATGCGGTAAGCGAGGTATCCGGCCATAACGAGGGATCATACACCAAGGCCGGTAAGCTGCTGCACGGTTTAGCCGGTAAGTCTCTGGCGCTGTTCCAGCAGGTGGAAATTCTTAACCGTAAAACCATGATCCTTGCCGCCTACCGGGCCTATCGGGCAGAAGGTACACCACCGGGCATTATTGATGAAGCTGCCCTGAAGATGGCAATGGAGGTGAACAGCGCCGTAAACTTTGAGATGGGCAGGCACAACCTGCCGGGGTTTGCCAGAAAATCAGCGGTTGGGCGTACCCTTTTCAGCTTGCAGCCGTATGCCTGGAACAGCCTGAATCTGATCTTTAACCGGCTGACCAGTGGTGAAAAGCGGGATCAGATTGCGCTGTTGCGCTATGCCGGGATGATGTTTCTGCTGGGTGGGGCCATGGCGCTGCCGGGTGGTGATGAGCTGGACAAGCTGTATCGCAAATTGCGGGGCCGTAGCTTGAAGGTTGATCTGCAGGAGTGGTCAGGCAGGCATGCAGCAGAGTATGGCACAATTGGCGAGATGGCAAACGGGTTTGCCTGGTACGGCATGCCCAGTCTGGCCGGTATCAATGCCAGTAACGCCATGCGGCTACAGATGCCGATAGTATCGCAACTGTTGGCAGATAACAGCGCCCTTGAAGCGGTAACCGGGGTGCCGGGTGCCTTGGTAAACAAGGTGGGGACCACGGCAATGTATCTGGAGCGGGGCGCTCCTCTGCGGGCGCTTGAAGCCGGGTCTCCTGAATTTGTTGCCGGACCACTGCGGGCAACACGGATGTATTGGGAAGGTGCCACCACCAGCCATGGCAAACGGATCTTTGATGAAGAGGGTCAACCGTTACGGTACAGTGCTGGAGATGCTATGAAGCGTGGCCTTGGCTTCCAGCCGTTGAAACAATCACAACGGAGTGCCCTGACTGAGCAGATGCGCTACCTGGAGCGGTATTGGAGTAATGAACGGAGAGATCTGATGGATGCTATCCGGTTTGCGGTGGATGACAAGGCTCGTGATGAAGCTATCACTAAGGTGCAAGAGTACAATAGCAGACTGCTTGAATCCCAGATACTGGGACCGGTGATGCCGATTAATGGTGATGCCATACGGCGAGGCCTGACCTACAAGCCGGACAAGAAGGATATGGCGTGGAAACAGCAACACAGTAATTGACAGATGCCGTGTAAAACGGTATAGCGGTAACAGTATATGACGGTACCCTGAGAGCGGCACATGCCGCCACCTTGTAGGCCCGGATGGTAAGAGATGATAGACATCTCTACTGTCCGGGCCTTTTTACGTTTAAGGAGATTATTATGAAAAACTGGTTAAAGCGTGTCTGGCCGTTGTTGGTTCCTGTCTTGGCGGTTGTGCTGGTTATTGATTGGGCTGCGCTTATGGGTGCCGTTGTGACCCTCGCAATCATTGGTCTGGCGTTTATTATGCTGGATATGATGTTCGACAATAGAAAAAGCTGGGGGATATTTTCAACATTAAATCTGGACGAAGCCATTGAAAAAACACCTCCGGGGTTGATCTGGCTTGGTTGCGTAGCGCTGACCATTACTGTGCTGGTGTTGACGGTAACCTCGGCCCATGCTGCGGAGCTGCCTGCCGGATACCTGAAACACTCGTCTACCCTGCAACAGGTACTTGACACACACTGGCCGCAGGCTCCCATGCCGCATATTATCCCCGGACAGGTAGAACAGGAATCATCGTGGAAAGAAAAGGCCACCTTGAAAACATCCAGAGAATTAGGCCGTGGTTTGGTGCAATTGACCATTGCGTATACCAAAAACGGTACCGAGCGCTTCAACTCCTACAAGGGCGCCACCGGTTACATCCCGCTGCGGAACTGGAATTGGCGTAATGATCCGTACAATGTCCGCTGTCAGTTGACCTATCTGGTGTTGCGTGATCGAGCCACTTTTAACCAAACTCGACTGATGATGGCAGATGATGCCGAAGCGTGGCGGGCGGGCCTGGTGGCGTATAATGCCGGTATGGGCAGAGTGCTGTCCAGGCGCAAAAATGCGGTAATGATGGGGTTGGATAAAACCCGCTGGGCAGGGGGACTTGATCAGGCGCACGGTTCTCCAGAAAACAGCGTGTTGTATGGTCGACCTCTCTGGAAGGCGGTAAACGAATACCCTGCTGTAATTTTCAAGAGATCAGAAAAATACAAAACTGTAGGCTGATTATGGATACCAAACAGTATTGCAGCCAGTGCCACTGGTTTGAAAAGCCTGAAAGCTGGTGTTATCTGCTGAACAACCACCGTAAACCGTTGCAGTTTGCGTGTAATCAATTTTCTGACAAACAGTAAGGGGGTGCCTGGTGGCTCTTCAAACGAGATTACGACTTTTAAGCGGAGCGCGATTAGTGCTGATTGTGTGTGCTGTATCGGCATTAACGCTACTGTTTGGCGGCCATGCCAGTGCCGAAGCTCCTGCATCATTAAACGAACATGCAGATGCAGCCTGGCGGATTGTAGTAGTGCTGCTGGGTGGTTTGCAAACGATCTTGATGGGAATAGCAATATGGATGATCAACAATATCCGTGAACTATTTACGAGAACATCCAAACTGGAAGGTAATTGCCAAACCTTAAAGGCGGTGTGCGATGAACGCCACAAAGATTAAAGAACGTCCGCTATGTGGAGAAAACTGCTTGCGCTGGTTAAAAAAGTTCAAGCGCTGCCCCAAGGGTGCGGTATCGTCAAAAGCGTTTGCTGATCAGTGCCAGTTGTATCTACCAAAGGAGTGAGGCATGGCCAGCAATGAAGTCTGTGAGAACTGTGGGTACCCGATCTGCCGGAGTTGAGATGGAGTATGTGGCCGGTGCGGCCACATCAATGGTGATTAAATGAAAACGTACAGAGTATGGATATTGGCAGTGGTGGTTGTGGGTCTTGTCATCTGGCTGCTATGGCTTTGGTACGGAAAACAGTCTGTAGCCCCGCAGAATTGGCAGCAGGCTCCACCTGCCCCGCAGGTAGCAGGCATACCAAAGGTTGACCACCCTGCCCCGAAGAAGATCAAGGTAATTCCCAAGCGGGCAGCCAGCAAAGCGCTGGATCTGCCGCAGGATATTGCCCAGGACGATAACCAGCAAGTAATTGCTACCGCCAACATTGCCCCGGCCCCGGATGGCGCAACAGCGGTAACCATTATGAATACAGAAACCGGCAACAGCACCATCCTGATCAAGGCCAAACCACGGCCTTTGTTTGCTTTTCTGCGTAGCGGTGCCGTGGGCTTGCGCTACGGCATAGCCAGCAGTGGCGATCAGCAGGCAGTGCTATTTGTTCGACAGGATGTATTACGTGTGGCCAACATCCATCTATCAGCTACAGCAGAGGCCCGGACCGTGCCGGCCAAAGGCACCAGTGAGGCGCTTGGAGCGCTGGAAGTGAGTTACCGATGGTAAGTAAAACGCTTTGTACCAGCTGTTTACAGGCAGATGTCTCCTGCCCGGTCTACCCGATGGATACGCTTAGATGTGTAGAATACCGCCCTGACCAGATCAACTGTTTTGATACCTGCCCGTTTACGCCAAAGCGAGACACAACCGCCTGTAAACATTTCTTTTACTGCAAACTGCATTGGGGGGAACATGAAAGCCTGCTTTGCTAATAACGCTCAAGTTCCGATTTCCTGTAGCGGTAGTGTCTCAGTTTGAAATATAGGCCCTGTTGAAATGCTTGAGCGGTTATGCTACGCTCAAAACATGAAAAAACGACCACGCGACATAAACCAACTTGCTGCCCTGATACTTGACGAGGCCACCAACGAAGAGCCTACTACCACTCCAAACGATCAGCCGGAAAAGAATAAAGCCGCTCAGGAATTAGGGCGGCTCGGTGGGTTGAAAGGTGGCAAGGCTAGGGCTGAAAAGCTCACTCCTGAACAGCGTAAGGAAATTGCACAAATTGCTGCCCAGGCAAGGTGGAAAAAGAAATAATTAGGCAGCTTCTTTAAATTCACGTGGAGCGTTTATACGCTCTTCAATATCTTCAGTAATATCCATAATCATTTTAATTGGGTCTTCTTCTGGGTGAATACCGTTCCAATGGTCAAGATCCAGGGTCAACTGAACTCCATCACTGACAATTTGGTTTCTGCGCATAACTGCGCTCATGTGCATTTTCTTTCGAGTTGTGGTGGGTTCATCAATATCAGCCCAAAGAGTATACTGCACACCACCCTGAACTATAGTGTAAGCATGATTTGCGCGATATGGCATGCCCGTCTTTTTGTCATATCTCGTTTCAATGCGGGCAGCTTCGGATAAACGTTCTTTTAAAATATCATACACATCCCTAGGCGTTGGGAGTTTGAGCAGACCTTTTGCTACTGCCCACTTGGCAACTTCTTTCATGTCCACATCAGTTATGCCAGTTTGTTCCTTGTAATACTTTATCACTCTTTGTTTTTCTGCGTGTTTTGCCATCTTCGGCCTCCTATTAGTCTACTGGGGCAATATTGCCCCACCCGTCCACCATTGCGTTTGAAATAATGTTATGTCTAATGTTTACTAGATATTGTCTTAATAGACTGAATTTACCGGTTTTATGCTGTAGTTGTCCCACTATAAGACCGGGATGTACATTTAATATATTAGCCAACCCAAGAACATCCCTGTCATGGAAAAATGGGGCTTTCCTAGCAATAAAGCTGTCTATTCTTTTTTGTGGCACACAAAATTCAGCAGCAGCCTCATTGGCAACGCGCTCTTCAATAGAAATATTATCTCCTGTGCCAGCACGTTCACCCTCTAATTCAGAGTCAAGCATTATTGTTTTTTGTCCATGCCCTCTCAATACATGTTCTAGTTCATGGCGCAAAACAAACCAAAAATTATCAATACGGTCATAACGCAAAGTCATACCAATTACAGGTGATAAATCATCTAACCAAAAACACACACCATCAATTTTAGCTGTTGAAATACTTTCTACAATTACATATCTAATACCGCTTTCTGTTAAAATACGTGGCACATTTCTAATTTCTTCTGGTGAAGCCAGTAGTTCATTTAGTCTTACTATTGCGTTTTTAGCTGATGCTTGAGAATATCTATTTACAAGCATTTCGTTTGCAAGTTGCTTCACCCTGTATATCCAAGCCATTTGAGCAGGAGTGACATCTGAAGAGGTATTTGTCTTCTTGGCAGCATGTGGAAGAACCTCAATTTCATCTACCGTTTCTGCTCCAAAAAAATTAACTAAAGCACTTTCCACTTTCTCTACATCTTTAATATCATTAGCTTCTAGCCAACCTCGTTTTATCATTTCAGCAATAGGCAATTGACCGAAGAGATTTGCCCTGGTAGATCGCTTTGGGTCTGGGCGCATTACAATTCTGGCTTTTGCTAGATCATATTGTTTTTGGAGGTCTAAAAAACTTTCTGCTGGAATATTAAATGTTTCACTCAACAAAATAGCCATTTCAGCCGTAACAGGGCGTTTCCCAGCCACAAGATGATTTATGCCTGTTTCGTCCGCACCTAATATAATTGCTAACAATCGCTGAGTCCAACCTCGCTCGTCTATCAGTGCCTTAATAAGCTGTCCCGGTGTTTTAAAGTCGTCAGTTTTCATAGGTTAGAGCTTATCACATGCGTGAAAGTATGTCAACCCGCAATCAGGCCATTTTGTCAAACTGAACAATTATGCTTGACCTAACATGCACTTGTGTTATTATAGATTCAAATGCATGCATGGGAGGGTGTCATGAACAAACTCAACACAGCAAAACGCGCACAGATACTTGGTATGCTGGTTGAAGGTAACAGTATGCGTGCCACCTCTCGCATGGCTGATTGCTCTATTAACACCGTAACTAAACTGCTCGT
>Ga0209800_10001279_pt1 | contig 27641 bp, 31 predicted proteins | sample Higcelweek8metaG_FD_187174 | JGI IMG/M metagenome (GOLD analysis project Ga0209800, IMG submission 187174) | Freshwater pond sediment microbial communities from the University of Edinburgh, under environmental carbon perturbations - High... | ecosystem: Environmental > Aquatic > Freshwater >...
AAAAACGTGAATTCCGTAAATTGTGGATTATCCGTATCAATGCGGCTTGTCGCCTAAACGGAATGAGCTATTCAGTATTCATGAACGGCCTTAAACGTGCCAACATCGAACTTGATCGCAAAATCCTTGCTGACATGGCTATGAACGACGCAGCGGCATTCACTGCCCTCACCGCTCTTGCTAAAGCAGCACTGTAATTCTAAACACTTCGGGGAGTTTCTCCGCGAAGACTTCTTCTCTTTTTTGTAAATTCCAACATTATTTCAAAACGACAAACCGTTCAGAGAACGATTTATTGCTCGATTTTATACCCTTTGCTTTCCAGACATTTCTGACATTCTACGGTAACTGGTGCTTTTGAGGCTTCACCTGCGGCTTTTAGATCGTAATAGTGGCACTCTTGAAAATCAGATTTAATAATATCTTCTGTTTTTCCTGCAGGACAAATCATCCCATTGATGGTAAATTCTTTTTCAGCGCATCCGCTGATGAGAAGTGTAGCGGTAGTAAGGGTAATGAATAGAATATTTTTCATGATGTGTGATCCTCTTTGAGTAGATTTTCGAATAGATAGCAATGATCTTCGGGAAGTGCTTCATAAACAGCATGAGCTAAATCACGAATTTCCCAGAGGGCTGCTTTGTCACTTCGAAGCGAAATAAAGTTTTGTAAACTTCGGGCATTAATCGACCATGTAAGTTCCGTCTTATAGCTCTCAGGAAGGCAGTATTTAGCACGATCATTGCTAATTCCCTCAATAAGTACCAGCCTTAAATTTTCGAGTGCTCTGATGCTCATTTCATCCACGATTTCAACATCACTCATCACTAAATACTTTCTCGCACGTTCTTTATCATCAATGCCAAAAGGAGCTTCGTCTTTAAGTTCTTTAAGGGTGTAGCGTGTTGATTTGACCGATAGTGATGCCATACGGTGACGGGCAAGCTCTTGAAGCAATGCACGACTGACTCCTTCAACATAGAAGTTATAGACGATATGTTCTAGCGTAGAAGCGTGTTTAAACTTATTTCCAACTCGGTCGATGAGGGCGCGGTCTAGTTCACCGCCATTATCGCTTTTGTCAAAACTCTGCCAACAGGTACGGATAGCATCGGAACAGATTACAAGTGGAGTATGGTGATGTAGGGTTACTTTCATGGATAAGTCTTTGTTAGAGTTTGAGAGAGTATAACGAAGTATGGTGTAAAAGACGCTAAAGCGTCTTTTACATTACAAATACATGTGGAACGATAAGTGGATATTTTTTCATTTTGCGGTAGATATGTTTACGGACGACTTGACGTAAATCATTCTCCAGCGCTTTCGGGTTCTCGATAAGCCCCGGTTTGAGGTTGATGAGGAAGTGTTCTAACACATCTTCCATCTCTTGAGCAAACGCTTTGTCATGACGGTCAGCTACGATACCAAAGCTGGTAACAAGCGGTTTGGAAAGGAGACGTGACTCTGCGGCACTGACTTGAGCCACGAGCATAACCATCCCCTCAGATGCCATTTTTTGGCGATCGATAACGATATCGTCTTCGATTTGGTGGTTGTTTTGGTTATCGATGTACGTTTTACCAGTTTTAACCGTTTTAACTTTACGCATCATTTTGCTGTTGACTTCAATGCAATCACCATCACTCATAAGGAGAATATTACGCTCAGGAATTCCACAGGTAATGGCGGTATCTTTGTGCTTCATAATGTGGTTGTACTCACCATGAACAGGGAGGAAAAATTTAGGGTTAGTAAGGCGGAGCATTAATTTTTGTTCCTCCATACTCGCATGACCCGATACGTGGATATCACGGTCGTTTGCGACACGAGCACCAGCACGTTGGAGATAGTTGAGCATCCCCGAAATGGAACCCTCATTCCCCGGAATCGCACGGGCTGAGAGGACGATCAAATCAGTCGGTTTGATTTTGATGTGTCGATGTTCGCCGATTGCCATGCGGAAAAGGGCTGAACTCGGTTCCCCCTGACTTCCGGTAGTAACAATAAGGACATCTTTATCGCTCATGCGATTTGCCTCTTCGGCATCGATGAAGATGTTTTTCGGAATTTTAATGTAATCGTATTGCATACATACTTCGAGGTTACGTTCCATTGATCGTCCGATAACACATACCTTACGGTTGTATTTAATCCCCGCCAAAATAGCTTGGTACACACGGTGGATATTTGAACTAAAGGTTGACATAATGATACGGCCCTCAGATTTTGAGAAAATTCGATCAAATCCAGGTGCTACCGTAAGCTCACTCGGTGTCCACTCTTTGTTGTACGAGTTGGTTGAATCGGATAAGAGACAAAGAACCCCTTTTTCACCGTAATGGGCAAGGCGGTGCAAATCAGCCGTATAACCATCTACTGGAGTATGGTCGATTTTAAAGTCACCGGTATGGATGATAGTTCCCGCTTTAGTACTGATCGCTAATGAGCTAGAATCGATGATCGAATGGGTCATGTGCATCCATTCGATATCGAAATCATTTCCGATACGGTAAACTTGACGTTTAACGATTGGGTTAAAATAACGACGGAAATCACGCATATGGTGCTCGTCGAATTTGTTACCGATCATCGCAAGAGGCAACGGTGTTCCGTAAATCGGGAACTGCATCTCTTTGAAAAAGTACGGTACACCACCGATGTGGTCTTCGTGAGCATGGGTGATGATGACAGCGACGATTTTTTTACGAATTTCACGCAAATAGGTGAAGTCAGGAACAAGAATATCAACACCATGCATCTCTTCATCAGGGAAACTCATCCCAATGTCAATGATAATCGCTTCGTTTTCCGTTTCGATAACAGTGATATTTCCACCGATCTCGCCAAGACCTCCGAGTGGTGTAATACGAACCTTTTCATTGTTATTAAGATTAAGTTTAAAATGGGGGTTCAAACGGCTTTTGTGCGCCTCTTGGTTTTGAAGGACAAAGTCACGGAGGTTGTTATCAATAGGAGTGCTAGGACTTCCGCGACGACCTCCGCGTCCACGGTCACGACCTCCGCGATTTGGCTCAGCATCAGTTGCAGTTTCTGTTCCCTCTATACGATCAGTACGAGGCGGACGATTGTCTTGCCGTGGAGGTCTGTTATCAGTTCGTGGAGGACGATTATCTTGACGCGGAGGTCTATTATCGGTGCGTGGTGGGCGGTTATCTTCACGAGGTTCAGTATTAGTACGCTCGGTAGTTGTTGTGTCAATACCTACCGAAGCATTTGTATTTCGGCTACGAAAAGGACGGCGGTTATTACGACGCTGACGATTTTCACCTTGAGGCTGCGGTGTTGACTCTGTTTGTTCATCGGACATAATATTTCCTTTGTGACGCTCTAGAGCGCGTAATATATTTTGGTATCTTTGGATGCTCTAAAATGCCCAGAAAAGGTTATTTTATAAGGGCGTAGAGCCGGTGAAAGTCAGAGGTGTCAAGCTGATGAGGTCGGATGGAGCGTTCCAGCTCAAGCGTTTCAAAGGCTTGAGTGAGAAGTGTCCCATCATAGCGCGAGGAGAGATTTTTGTGGAGGGTTTTACGGGGCTGTGTAAAGGCCGCTCGTAAAAATTCTTCAAACCCTTCATCATTACGATTCGACCGTTTAGAAATGAGCAGTACGGCAGAATCGACTTTGGGAGCTGGCTCGAATGCGGTTGGGGGGACGTGAATCACGATCTCCGCTTCACCCACACTCTGCGTAATCACGCTGAGCGCTCCAAAAGCTCTCTCTCCAGGTGAGGCAGAAAATTTCTCTGCTACTTCACGCTGTATCATGACAAGCAAGTTTCGGCACGCCGGATCGGCGAGGGCTTTGAGGATGATATTCGTTGCGATGTAATAGGGCAGGTTTGCCACTAAATCGTACGGTTCATCCAAAAGCTCACTCTTCCAATGCTCTAATACATCCCCGCAACGGAGCTCAAGAGTATTGGTATTGATAGCATCGGCAAATTGGTGCTTCAAATGCTTGCACAAGTCGGTATCGACCTCAAAAGCGGTAACACTTTTGACATCAACTAAATACTTAGTTAAATCACCTAATCCAGGCCCGATTTCTGCGATACGGTGAGGTGTATCGGGCATCGATTGGATGATTTGGGCTAAAACAGCTTCATCTTTTAAAAAATTTTGGCCAAACTTCTTTTTGGCAATTTTGGCACGATCTTGTTGCATTGTAACCATTGTACCCAATAAAGAGTAAATCCCCTATTAAAAAATAAATTGCCCCCCTTTATCGTTACCTTTGGTAATCAAAGTTATAATTTCATAATGATTGCGCACAAGGTGTCAAATGGATAATTTTTTTGCAAAACGGATTATTCCGTGCCTCGATGTCAAAGACGGTCGGGTTGTTAAGGGTGTCAATTTCGTCGGACTCAAAGATGCGGGTGACCCTGTCGAAGTAGCAAAACGGTACAACGAAGAGGGGGCGGATGAGCTGACGTTTCTCGACATTACCGCGTCCCATGAAGAGCGAGATACGATTGTTCACATCGTAGAGCAGGTGGCAAAAGAGGTTTTTATCCCTCTCACCGTAGGCGGGGGAATCCGCGAACTGAACGATATTTATAAACTTCTTGCGGTCGGATGCGACAAAGTGAGCATCAACTCTGCGGCGATCAAGCGTCCTGAGTTTATCAATGAGGGAGCTAAACGTTTCGGTTCTCAGTGTATCGTCGTTGCGATCGATGTGAAGCGCACGGGTGATCAATACAATGTCTATCTCAATGGTGGTCGTGTTGATACGGGGATTAACGCCTTTGAATGGGCAAAAGAGGTGGTTGACCGTGGAGCGGGGGAAATTCTCCTCACCTCGATGGACGCCGACGGTACCAAAGCGGGATTTGACCTCTCGATCACCGAGCAGATCAGCCGAGCGGTGAATGTTCCCGTTATCGCCAGCGGCGGTGCGGGGACGATGGAGCATATCAAAGAGGCTTTCGAGCACGGTGCCGATGCGGCATTGGCGGCGAGTATCTTCCACTACAAAGAGATTGACATCATGGATCTCAAACGCTACTTATCGGCTAACGGGATTCCGGTACGGCTCTAAGTTTTCAATGTGCTATAATTGACCCTAATAAAAGTTATGAGAAAAAGGAGGATATTATGACGATGAATATTAAAAAATCAGATATTTTAGACTACCTTTTACAACATTTTCAAGAGTTTAAAACAAAATACGATGTTGAGCAAATAGGACTGTTTGGGAGTTACGCACGTGACGAAGCCAAAGAGAACAGTGACATCGATATTTTTGTTAAAATGAAACCCTCATTATTCGATATGGTCGTGATCAAAGAACAGATTGAAAATGATCTGCACAAAAAAGTGGACATTGTCCGTGAGCACAAACACATGAACCCTCTTTTTTTAGAGATGATTAAACGAGATGTGATCTATGCACAATGATCGACTTTTGATACTGTAAAAGTGTACTTAATGGGCTATAGTGTAAATAATATGTCACAATGCAATATTTATATTTTCATGTTTTAAATGTGGGTAGTATCAAGTAATTTATAGTTTCAAAAAGGTGTATAACGATGATTAAAATAATCGATTTATTTGCTGGAATAGGTGGTTTTCGTATTGCCGCAGAGCAAGCTGGGAAAAGATATGCTACAGATGTAAAATGTGTATTCACATCGGAAATCGATCAATATGCACAACACGCTTATTTTACAAACTTCGGAGATATGCCATTTGGTGACATTACAAAAATAGACGCGAATAGTATACCAAATCATGATTTACTATTGGCAGGGTTTCCTTGTCAGCCGTTTAGTATCATTGGTAGTAAAAAAGGGTTTGAAGACATCAGAGGGACTCTTTTCTTTGATATTGCACGTATTTTGGAAGCGAAACGACCAAAAGCCTTTGTCCTTGAAAACGTGAAATTACTTGTAAATCATGATCAAGGAAGGACAATGGCAAAAATTGAAGAGGTATTAACCGATCTTGGTTATTACTTTGATAGAAAGGTTCTTAATGCGCTTGATTTTGGATTGCCTCAAAAAAGAGAGCGCGTATTTATAGTTGGTTATCATAAGGAGATAAATTATGAATATCCAAAATCAGGAAAAACACAAATAAGTTTAGAAGATATTTTAGAAAAAGATGTTGATTCAAAACATTTTGCATCCGAGTACATTACACAAAAAAGAAAAGAAAAACACACTTCTATCCATACTCCTTCAATATGGCATGAAAATAAGGCAGGTAATATTAGTTCATACCCATATTCTTGTGCGCTTAGAGCTGGTGCCTCTTATAATTATTTATTGGTAAATGGCGAACGGAGATTAACTCCACGGGAAATGTTGCGCTTACAAGGATTCCCAGAATCTTTTAAGATAGCTGTAACCGATAGTCAAGCACGAAAACAAGCAGGTAATTCATTGCCTGTTCCGATGGCTGAAGCGGTTATAGAAAACCTATTCCAATTTTTGATTAATGATTTAGAGATAAAAGAGCAAAATAGTTTTTTAGAATGCAACGTTTATGGGCATGAAAAGGGAAATTATTATGCGAGAGCTTAGTCCTAAATTAAAAACAGTGCAAAAAGTTGCTCCTCCTTATTTGTTGAACCAATTTCCAAAAGATTTTGGGTTTAAGTTGGGGAAAGAAATTGTTTATTTGCTAGCAGTTAAGCAAAAAGCCACACTAGAAGGTGAAGAATGGGAGCAAATTTTTGCAAATTGTATAGGGGCTGAGTGGAAGCCATCTAACGTTGGTCTTGACGATGTGGTACTTGGAAATACAGCTTTTGGTGCAAAAACAGTTAAAAATAAAAAACCTTCAAAAGCAAAAAAAGTGCGGTTGATTTCGGGGCGAAACTCTATCGTATATTCATTCGGTGAAACAGAAGTTGCTAAAATAGATCCAGACAAAGTAGGAGAGCAAGTCTTATCGATTTGGAATGAACGCGTATCGGCACTTAGAGAAAAATATAAACATATTCGAACGATTGTATTATTGAAATCAGATGAATTAGAAGAAGTAGCTGTTTTTGAATTTGAAACTATTCGTTACGATCCTGAACAATACACTTGGGGCTGGAATGAAAATGGAAATTTAGAAGGGTATGCAAAAAAGAACAAAACACATATTTTTACTTGGCAACCTCATGGATCACAGTTTACAATTATCGAAGAGGTTCCTAATGATCTTTTGGTGATTAAAATTAAACGCCCTGAAAAAGCAGATAGGGAATCCATTATGAAAAGTATTGGATTCCAAGAAGAATGGATTGAGGTTTATATACGGAAGGAACCTAATAATGCAAACGGTTAGTCTTGAAATTGAAGACGATTTTTTCCCCCATTTTAAAGCTATGATAGAGTGTTTTGTGAATGATAGTAAGGTGATTATTGTTGACTTAAATGATGAAAATCTTATTCAAGAAGAAGAAAAAAAAGGACAAATTATTGATTGTATGTGCCGGAAATAACGAGACATTTGATTTTGCGATACCGATAGGGGTAGGACTGATCGACAGTGCTATCAATCTCACCCGCCATTGTTTGGTTCATAAGCCCGAATTTCTCCTCTTCGTCGGGAGTGCGGGAAGCTATGGCGAATATAAAATCAACGACATCATCGAGTCTAAAACGGCGGCTAACATCGAGTTAGGGTTTTTGGATAAAAGTGCTTATACACCTATCGATAACGTTGTTTCCGCACAAACGGAAGCGATCAAAGATGTTATCGTCAACTCCTCGAACTACATCACCACGAGTGAGAGGGCGATGGAGCAAATGAGAGCATTGGGGATGGGGATTGAAAACATGGAGTTTTTTAGTGTTATGCGGGTGGCTCAGGTTTTCGGTATCCCTGCCGGAGGGGTATTTTGTATAACAAATTTTTGTGATACTAATGCTCACCGCGATTTTATCGCCAATCACGGATTTGCCAAAGTGCTGTTGCGTGAACATCTCAAAGAAAAAGGGTTAATCCATGGCTAAAAAAACTATTTTGGATTACACCAAAGCGGAACTCGCACATCTAGTGAAACCGACGTTTCGCGCCAAACAGATTTGGGGATGGATTTATCATCAGTATGCGACGAGTTTTGGTGAGATGGCAAACCTCCCTAAAGCGATGCGCGAAGAGCTGGAACGTGAATATGAGATCATGCCTCTCAAAATCGCCCGCAAAGAGTGCTCCACCGATGGGACAATCAAATATCTCTTTGAATTGAGTGATGGTAAAACAGTCGAGACGGTGTGGCTCAAGATGAAAGATGAGTCCATCGATGATGAGGGAAACATCGAACACGAAGCGCGCTTTACGGTCTGTGTTTCGACGCAGGTGGGGTGTAAAGTGGGATGTTCCTTTTGTCTCACTGCCAAGGGGGGATTTACTCGTGATTTAAGTGCGGGTGAGATCGTGGCGCAGGTGCTGGCGGTCAAGATGGATAACAACCTCGCAGCCCATCGCCGTCTCAACATCGTCTATATGGGGATGGGGGAACCGCTCGATAATCTGGATAATTTAGCGAAAGCAATTACGATCCTAAAAGATGAAGAGGGGTTGTCGATTTCAGGAAAACGCCAAACAGTTTCGACCAGCGGTTTGAGCAGTAAAATCGATAAGCTCGGTGCTATGGATTTGGGTGTTCATATCGCCATTTCGCTTCATGCGGTCGATGATGAACTACGATCTGAACTGATACCGATGAACAAAGCGTATAATATTGCCTCTATCATTGATGCTGTGAAGCGATTCCCGATTGACACTCGAAAACGGGTGATGTTTGAGTATCTCGTCATCAAAAATAAAAATGATGATCTCACTTCGGCGAAAAAACTAGTCAAACTTCTCCATGGAATCAAAGCGAAAGTGAACCTGATCTTTTTTAACCCGTATGAGGGGTCTGATTATCAACGCCCGACGCGCGCAGATATGGTGGCATTTCAGGAGTATCTGATCAAACACGGAGTATTGTGTACTATCCGTGATTCCAAAGGATTGGATATCAGTGCGGCGTGCGGACAGTTAAAAGAAAAAGAATTGAAGGAAATAATATGACCGCGATGGACTGGTTTCAAGTTGTGTTTTTGGTACTCGTTGTTGGTGTCGGTCTCGGCGGCTTTATTTGGGCCGCTTTGAAAAAAGATTAACGGAAAAGAGTATTAATTTTTTCGATCAGGTCGAGCGGATCGGTTTGAAGGCCATGGACCATAAATCCAAAGTGAAGATGAGGACCTGTTATCCTTCCGCTATCTCCGCTTAGAGCGATAGTATCTCCCTGTTTTACATAATCCCCCACATTCACATCGTATCGGCTAAGATGAAAATAGCAGCTGTAAATCCCCTCACCGTGATCGATGATGATCGTTCCTCCAGCGTAGTAGCGCTCTTGGGCTAAGACAACAATACCGCTATTGGTCGCCTGAATGGGAATGGGGGTTCGGGCTCTGAAATCGACCCCGCCGTGATAGCTTTTTAGGCTTCCGTTGTAGGTGCGGGCTGAACCGTATTCGCTCGTTATAAATGTATCAAGAGGTTTGATAAACGGTTTATTCCAGTAGCGAATAGGGGTAAAATGCTCATAAATCTCTTTCGCTTGTGCCCGCTCAGCCTCTATACGCTCCATCATTTCAGGGGGAGGCGTTACCAGTGCAGGATCGACGCTTAGGGTTTCGATGGGATAGAGGACGCTTTTAATCGTGAGAGGAATGGAGGATGTTTTCCCCGGTGAAATCCATGTCAAGTTACTATCACCGAGTGCGGCATAATAGTCGATGGGGAGAATGGCAATCCCTTGATCGGGGGTTGAGGGGTGTGATAGAACACTGATATTAAGATCGTGGCTAATGATAGTTCCTGATGGAATGGGGAGGGTTAGAATGATACTTTTACCAGTATAAGCCACTTCTCCCCAAAGGGGGAAGAATCCAAGCCATAAAATGAATAAAAAACGCATATTCTTTATCTTCCTCTATTATTTTTAAATACATTGTAACATTAAGAGGTTGAAATCTGTTTTAGTAGCTTTATAATGTATTATGTGTTACTATAAAAACCATATTTTGAATAGATGAATTGAATATTTTTTGATTAAAGAGAGTAATGAGTAACAGTTATATTGGTCGACAACCTATTGTTAACGAGCGAGGAACATTATTTGCGTATGACCTTTTTTCCTCAACACATAGTGCAGATGCTCAGGCGACAGCTACGTTGATCAATGATTTGCAAAGTGCATTTGGGATTGATCGAATACTCGGTAAACGGATTGGATTTATACGAATAGAGGATCGATTCATTTTTCATGAACTGTTTGATCTTCTTCCAAAAGAGAAGGTGATTTACGCATTACTTGAAGAGAGTTTGGTGGATCAAGTATTATGTGAAAAGCTAGAAAAACTAAAATCAAAAGGGTATCGGTTTGCCCTCAATGATTTTGCATTCATACCTGAAAATATTGAAAAGTTCTCTCCAATCTTCTCTTATTTAGAATTTGTAAAAATTGATGTTCCTCGTAGCGGTCGAATGAAGCGTGAGGATACGGAACAACTCAAAAAACAAGGATTGACCGTTATCGGTGCAAAGATAGAATCGCATGATATTCATGCTGAGTGTGTCGCAAAAGGTTTTACCTATTTTCAAGGCTATTTTATTTCAAAACCAAAAATTCTTGAAAATCCCTCTTTCTCACTTGATCAAGCGACAGTTGTTCAATTGTGGAATATGCTTCAATCAGATCCTGATATTGATCATTTAGTGAGAGCATTTGAGCTAAATCATATGGTGAGCTTAAAGCTGATACGATTTATTAATTCAGCGGTATTTTCACTCAAAAACCCCGTTTCATCAATTCGGCATGTTCTTACTCTGATGGGACGGGAGTCTTTATCGCATTGGGTTATGCTGTTGATGTTTTCAGAGGCCCAAGAATCGAGTCAAAATACGATTCCTTTAATGCTAATGGTAATCAATCGAACAGAACTGATGACACAGCTCCTAGAGCTTATTAATTCAAATGCAACGAAATCCCAAAAGGCCACCGCTTACTTCGTCGGGATGCTCTCCTTGATCCATCTTTTGTTTCATATTCCACACCGCGAAGCGCTTAGACGGCTGAATGTCACACCTGAAATAGAGCGGGCATTATTCGAGGGGGACGGATTTTATGGTGAGTTGTTAACAATGGTACGTTCTATCGAGATACTCGATTCTGAGGGAATCGAAACATTTCTCGCAAAATACGGGTTGGAGTACACTTCTTTGGAACCGTTGATAGCTTCCGCGATGGAAAAAGTAAATCAGTTTGATGAAGCGATGGGGTAAAACACGCGATAAAATTTGATTACAGTAAATGAGCTCTCATAAGGCTTGAAAATATAATGATTGTTTAAATTCTGTGTCAGCCTCTATTAACTTGTATTGCTTAATTCGAGTTTATTAACGCCCTCCCAAATATTCAACATCCATTTAATAAAATTACAACACTTAAGATTACTTTTGCTACCATAGAGAATTCCTATAAAAAGGGTTCTTTGTGGTGAGTTCAACTCAAAACTGCTATCTCCTCGACACCTCCGTTATCTTAGATGATCCATCCAACATTTTACGAATCAGTGACGAAAATCACAATGGTGTCGTTATTACCAACATCGTTTTAGCTGAGCTCAACAGCAAAAAAGACGATATGCGCTCCGAAGCGGGCTTTCAAGCACGGGAGTTTTTCCGCCTTGCCGACGCGGCATGGGGGGAACCGATCAGCTTTATAGAGCTTCCCGAATGCGTCCGAAATCATGTCGATATGGAAGAGTGCAAAAACGACCGTTACTACCGTTTGGCACTCAACTTTGACCGATCCCTCCATAGCGGTGAAGAAGCCAGCCTCATCGATCTCTTTATCGTCCACCGTGAAAATTATCGTGTCTCTCATAATTTTACGGAACCCAAAGGGATCAATGATGCTAAAATCGCCGAGATTGCCGACGATTATGATTTAACTCTCCTCAGCAATGATATGTCGTTTCGTATTGCCGCCGAGATTCGCGGGATTCAAACCCAAAGCATCCGCAACAGCAGTGTCGAAGCACCTGAACAAATCGATTTTAACTACACCTACGAATACGAAGAGACCCCTGCCATCCCTGCCGAGGTTGAGCATCATAACTTCGATCAAATCACTTTCGTCCAAAAAGCGCTCAGCACCTCATCAGAGATGTATGAGACGGGGATACAGCGTCATGCGTTTTGTTTCAATAACCAAATCGAGTGGTGCGATTTCGACCGCCGTTTCGGAGAACATTTCAGCGATGAACTTGTCCGTCCGCTAAATGTTGAACAAAAATTTTATTACGCCATGATGACTCACCCTCAAAACTACGTCACCGTTGTTTCCGGTTCTACGGGATCAGGAAAAACGCTTGTGGCATTGCAAGCGGGACTGGAACTGGTTGAAGAGGGGATAGTTGAGGGGATCGTTTATGCCCGTAACACCGTCACCTCGAACGACCAACAAGCGGAACTGGGATTTCGCAAAGGGGATGAGGAACAAAAACTCGCCTTTTTCATGTATCCGCTCTACTCTGCCGTTAACTTCACCATCGAGCACCAAAGCAAACGCTCCATCGATGCCCGTGTCGAATACACCGGAAATACCAACTCCGTCAAACGGGAAAACGCGACTGAAGTATTTATGAAAAAATACAATATCGAAGTAATGGACATCGCCCACATGCGCGGAACAACCATCTCACGAAAATTTGTCATCATCGATGAAGCCCAAAACATGACCAATGCGACCCTAAAACTCATCGGTACGCGCATGGGGGATGAGACACGCCTCGTTGTCATGGGTGATCCGGGACAAATCGACCATCCATTCCTCTCGAAACGACGTAATGCTCTTGTGAGTTTGCTGAACAAAGCACAGCATAACAACTTTATCGCGGGGATTCAGTTGAGACACACGATTCGTAGTGAGGTTGCCAACTGGTTTGATAAGAACTTCTAACCTACTTTTCTGTTTAGTCAGAAAAGTAGCAAAAGAGCATACCATGATCCAAGAACGCTCGTTCCTCTCGGCACTTCTGCCTTCGGAACGGCTCTAGGTATTGGATCATGGGGAATTTAAATTGGTAAAACGCGGATTTTTTGTGAAAGTTTTTCTTTGAGTGTCGCTTCGATAGCATACAACGTCCCCGTACTAGAACTAGCACACCCATTACACGCACCCAAATAACGAATATAGACATCGATATAATCCGGTGAATCTTTAATATCGATAACTTCCATATTACCGCCATCCATAATAAGAAATTGACGGATAGATTCATCGACTACACTATCTATCGCTTTGATCTTCTGCACCAACGTCATCGCTTCAAAATCACCGTGACTTCCCGCATCTGCCGCCGCACGCATTTTTTCTTGATCCATTTCAGCACGAACGTCTGCCAAAATATCGACGAGATAATACTCACGGGCTTCATGTCCCCCCGGTTTGATACACGATTTACAAAAGCCGCCCGCTTTCGTGTAATCGGTCACTTGCTCGATGGTTTTAAGATCATTGAGGCGGATCACTTCGCGAAGCGTCCCGAGGCTGACACGGGCACATTCACATACGATAATCTCGTCTTCAAAGCTCGACTCATCGACACCGAGATACAATCCTGCCGCTTTTTTGATAACGTCGTACGCCATAACGGAACAGTGCATTTTCTGCGGTGGAACCGCCGGCATATCGGGAGTATCGCGGAGAGAAAATTCAACATCAATGTTCGTGATTTTAACCGCTTCTTGAACCGTTTTACCAATACATAACTCTGCCATCATATCCGAACTCGCGATTGCCGTGCCGCACCCAAAACTTTTAAATTTCGATTTTACGATCACATCATTAGCGGGATCAACTTCCCAGTACAAACGTACTGCATCCCCACAGCTCTCCGCACCGAAATCGGCAACGATCAACTTATGTCCTGCAACGTCACACTCTTCTTGGGTGATCTCCCCTTGATTGTTCGGGTTATTCATCAGTGTGGTTACTTTATTTGAGTACTGATCCCAAAGAGATCCGCCCAATAAATCATTTTTAGCCATAATTTTTTCCTTATTAATGGTGAATGTGACATTCTCCGGCTTCTCCGCCGGGGGTTGGTTGTACAATCGCATATGAACTTGAAATTGCCCGTAACCGTTTTACCGCATTTTCAAATCGCTCTATTACATAGTCGATCTCCGCGTCGGTCGTAAAACGGCTGAGACTCAAACGAATCCCCGTATGAGCCAGTTCATTGTCCGCACCGATGGCGAGCATAACCGTGTTCGCTTCCAAGCTCTCAGAAGCACAGGCAGAACCCGTAGAGGCACCGATAAGGGCGTTGTTCAAATCCCACAACATCCCTTCACCCTCAACCCCGCGAATCGAGATCAAAATGGTATTTGGGGTGCGGTTGTCACGATTACCGACCACCATCACATCACTTAATCCTGCGAGAAGAGCATCTTCGAGACGATCCCGTTTAGCGCGAATACTTGCCATTTTTTCTTCGATATTCTCTGTCGCGAGTTCGATTGCTTTCCCCATTCCGACGATATAAGGGACATTCAGTGTTCCTGAACGACGTCCCCCCATATGCTCTCCCCCGTGTAAAAGCGGAGTAAGTTCTTCAGAATTACGGATATACAAGGCTCCGATCCCTTTAGGACCATGAAACTTGTGTGCGGACAAGGACATAAAATCGACGTGAACGTTCTGCATATCAACAGGAATTTTACCAACCGCTTGAACACCGTCAGTATGAAAAAGAACCCCTTTTTCTTTACAGATTTCACCCATCTCTTTGATCGGGAAAATCATCCCTGTCTCATTGTTCGCCCACATAACCGATACTAACGCTGTTTTGTCCGTGATAAAACTGCGTAGTGTATGTGCTTCGACGATACCCTGATCGTTCACCGGAAGATAGGTAACTTTGACACCCTGCTCTTCGAGGAATTTACAGGTAGAAAGGACAGAGGGATGTTCGATCTCAGTGGTAACGATATGGTTTTTATCCCCGTTAAGGATTTTATCCACCCACACCGATTTAAGCACCCAGTTGTTTGACTCAGTGGCGCATGAAGTGAAGATAATATCATCTTTATCACTTGCATTGATCGCTTTGTACATTTGATTGATCGCTTTTGTGATCGCGGGATGAGACGCGGTTCCGTAGCGATGAAGCGAATTGGGGTTACCGTAAATTTCGCTGAAAAACGGAATCATCGCTTCGGTAACGGCAGGATCGACCATCGTTGTCGCATTATTGTCTAAATAGACCTGCATAACATTCTCCAAAAAGAGGTTTTTAATAAAAGACTATTTTAGTCTTCTTTAACTTTTGGGATAATAGTGCAAACGATGTTATAGCAACCTTAAGGGTTTTTTATGTTTAGTATATCTTAAGGATAAGATCAACTCCCCATTAAGATTATCAACTGATCAATCGATTCCTGATACCCCGAAATACTTGTGGCTTCTTGGGAAAGAAACGCTTCCATTTTCTCTTTTTTACCGATAGCATCATCGAGCTCTCTATCTGTTCCTTTCACGTATGCACCGATGCGGATCAGCATCTCATTCTCTTTGAGCAATGTATAGAGGCGTCGAAATCGTCGCACTGCGGCGAGATGTTCAGGGGTAATGATATCATTCATAACCCGTGAGGCGGAGTTGAGAATGTGTATGGGGGGATAAATCCCAAAATCGGTCAATTCACGAGAAAGGACAATGTGACCGTCCAAAATAGATCGGGACTGGTCGGCAATCGGATCAGACATATCATCCCCCTCCACGAGAACAGTAAAAAAGGCGGTAATCGAACCGTTCCCCTCCTCTTTCCCCGCACGCTCCATCAATTGAGGTAACAGGGTCAACGAAGAGGGGGGATACCCTTTTGAGGTAGGGGGTTCACCGAGGGCAAGCCCGATCTCACGCTGCGCCATCGCAAAACGGGTCACAGAGTCCATCATAAAAAGAACATCTTTCCCTTGTCCTTTAAAATACTCCGCGACACTCATCGCACTGAACGCTCCGTATTTTCGCATCAGCGGAGAATCATCGCTCGTAGCCACGACCAAAACAGTGTTTTCCAAATTACCTCTGAGACTTTTTTCGATAAATTCAGGCACCTCGCGCCCACGCTCTCCAATGAGGGCAACCACTTTGATCGGAGCATCTGCCCCTCGTACGATCATCCCCATCAACGTCGATTTACCCACACCGCTTCCGGCGAAAATACCAAGTTTCTGCCCTTTTCCACACGTGAGAAGCCCGTCAATCGTTTTTACCCCGACACTGAACGGCTCATCGATCATCCCCCGCTTCATTGCAGCGATGGGTGCTTTGATGATTGATTCGAGATGGCTTCCATTGACAGGTCCTTTGCCGTCAATAGGGTTCATAAACGGATCAACTACCCGACCAAGTAACCCTTCCCCCACTTCAATCATCATACCGGTCTGATTCGGATAGACTTTATCTCCTGCACGAAACCCCTCAACAAACCGAAACGGGGTGATAAAAAAGCGGTTTCGCTCTACCTCGCTCACCATCCCCAGTGCTTCCGCTCCACTCGTTTCCGAAACCATCATCACCGTATCTCCGATACTGACATGAAGCCCTTCAGCGATAATGACGGTGGGGCTGATTTTGGTAACGGTACCAAAAACGGTAGTCAGCTTTTCGGTCCCCAAACGACCGCGCAATGATTTTAATGGCATTGGCTAATAACGATTGCCACTGGATGAGTTAATGAGACTGAAAAATTCCATTCTCGTCTTCTCATCCCGTTTAAACAATCCGCGCAAGGCACTCGATGTTGTCGTTGAGCTGATCTTCTCAACCCCGCGCATCTCCATACACATATGGCGCGCTTGTATAACAACCGCGACCCCTTTAGGACTTATCGCCTCCATCAACGCATCGGCAATCTGCTCAGTCAACTGTTCTTGGATCTGCATCCGTCTCGAAAATACATCGACAACACGGGGAATTTTTGAGAGACCAACCACTTTTCCATCAGGGATATAGGCGACATGCGCGCGACCGATGATTGGGAGGAGGTGGTGCTCGCACGTCGAATAAAATTCGATATCTTTGATCAATACCATCTCGTCGTTTGAGCTTTGAAACATCGCCGAATTCAAAATCGCTTGAGGATTTTCTTTGTATCCACCGAACATAAACTCATACGCTTTTAAGACACGTTCAGGAGTTTTGAGCAATCCCTCACGCTCCACGTCTTCACCGACATGGGTAATTATCGTTTTGACCGCATTAATAAAGTGCTCGTTCTTATCAAATCCCATAGTTTCTCGTTCCTAATAAATATTGCTATTACTTTATCATCTCTTTGCTTTTATTTTAATTCAGCGTAGCATTAACCCTTTTTGGATATTATTGCCACCATTTACTCTCATAAGAGACGCCATAAAAGGGATTCAATGCAAATTACAACCAAAAAAATCGACTCAGCAAACGCGAAAATTAACGCGGCTATCACACGTGGAACTATCGATTCAAACATCGAAAAAATAGCTAATCAGCTCTCTAAAGAGGCAAAAATTGCCGGTTTCCGTAAAGGGAAAGTGCCTTTGAGCGCGGTTAAAAAACAATACGGTGAGCGTCTAGTCCAAGATGCAGAAGCACAAGCATTGCGTGATCTTTTAAACGCAGGTCTTAAAGAGATGGCGATCGCAGCGGACACGTTGATCGGTGAGCCTCAAATCGCTAAATTTGAGAAAACTGAAAACGGTATCGATGTTGAAGTAGTTATCGCAACCCGTCCTGCAATCGAACTCGGTGATTACACCGCAATGGTTCCTGATGTAGAGAAACCTGCTATCGATGATGCGGTGATCATGACACGTATCGAAGAACTCGCTTCAGCACAAGCTCCTTTGGTCAACGTTGATGAAGATCGCGCACTTGTGAGCGGTGATACTGCATTGCTTGATTTTGAAGGTTTTGTAGACGGAGAAGCATTCGAAGGTGGAAAAGCAGAAGGGTTCTCTCTTCGTCTTGGAAGCGGCCAATTTATCCCAGGATTTGAAGATCAAGTTATCGGTATGAAAAAAGATGAAGAAAAAACCATCGCAGTAACCTTTCCTGAAAATTACGGCGGAGCAAAACTTGCGGGCAAACCGGCTGAATTCAAAGTAAAAATTCACGCTATCCAAGCTAAAGAAGCGGTAACTGTCGATGAAGAATTGGCGAAAAAAATGCTTCCAGGATATGAAGATGCTAGTGTTGAAATGCTCAAAGAAAAAGTAAAAGAACAACTCGAAACCGAAGCGATGAGCGTTAAATATAACGACGAGCTCAAACCTTCGTTGATGGAAACATTTGTGGCTGCATTCACTATCGATCTCCCTGAATTCATCGTTGAACAAGAGATGGATATGGCTCTCAACAAAAAAGCACGTGAGCTTAGCGAAGCACAACTCGAAGAACTCCGCAATGATGCAGAACAAGTAAAAGCAATGCGCGAGAGCTTCCGTGATGACGCGTGCCGCGCCGTTAAAGCTACCTTTATCGTAGACGCATTGGCAAAAGCAGAAAACATCAGCGTCAATGAGCAAGAGTTGATGCAAACCATTTACTACGAAGCAATGCAAATGGGTCAAGATCCTGCTGCGGTGTACAAACATTACCAAGAATCAGGCTACCTCCCTGCGATTCAAATGGCGATGATCGAAGATCGTGTGTTGAGTAAATTACTTAACGACAAAATCAAGTAATCACGATGAGCTACATCCCATACGTTATCGAGAAAACAGGACGCGGCGAGAGATCATACGATATCTATTCTCGTCTTTTAAAAGACCGTATCATTATGCTCAGCGGCGAAGTGCATGATCAGGTTGCCTCATCTATCGTAGCACAGCTGTTGTTTCTCGAAGCCGAAGATCCGCAAAAAGATATCTATTTTTATATCAACTCTCCGGGTGGTGTCATCACTTCTGGGATGGCGATTTATGATACGATGAACTACATCCGCCCGGATGTAAGCACGATCTGTATCGGGCAAGCAGCATCTATGGGGGCATTTTTGCTCAGTTCGGGTGCAAAAGGGAAACGTTATGCCCTCCCTCATGCACGTATCATGATCCACCAGCCTCTCGGCGGTGCTCAAGGTCAAGCAACCGATATCGAGATTCAAGCCAAAGAGATTCTACGAATGAAAGCCGAACTCAACGAAATTTTGGCTAAAAACTGTGGACAAACTGTGAAAAAACTCGAAAAAGATACCGATCGTGATAACTTTATGTCAGCCGCAGAGGGTGTAGAGTATGGTATCATTGATGAAGTATTGGTTCAAAAAGAAAAAGAAGAGAAGTAAGGGGTAAACCATGGCAGCTCTCAGCAATTTCAAGCGTCAACGACCAGTTGTACCTAAAAGCAGTGACGAGAGTACCTTTATCAGTACCAGTTCACTGAACGATCCAACCAGTGACCTTGAAATTTTTGCCAAAGAAGTTTTAGATGCCCTTATCTCTGATAATCTTCCCCCTACTCCTAACAATTTTGCCCTCTATTTTGACCGTATTTTAGAAGACAAAAGTGAAAGCCTACGACGACAAATCGGCTCTGTATTAGAGCTTGAAGAGGATAATCACGAAGACACTAGTATTGAGCTTGAAAAAACTCTCAAACAAGGTTTTTCTTCGGTAAAAAGCATCTTACAGCTCAGTGCAACACTTTATAAAAATATCTCTTTGATGGAGAAAATTTTAGAAAAGCGGCAAACAGAGATGAAAGAGGTCTTCTCTCTGAATAGCGCAAATGATTTACTTGTTTCATTAGGTGATGATGTTGGAAAACTAAGCTCTATTCTAAAAAAACAAGTCACACACATGAAAGTGATTTATGATGAGACAGCAACCATTATCAAACAAGTTGAAAATGAGACTATTTTTGATAATCAGTATGGTGTTTATAACAAACGTTTCCTTATTACTAAGCTCGAACAAGAATGTCATCTTATTGATGAATTTAAACACAAAAGTTCTCTTATTACCGTTCGTTTAGCAAAAGCGACGGGAGAGAATATACAAAGTGAAAAAGCGCAACAACTTATGGTTCGTACCGTAGCACGACTTTTACTTAAAACCTCTCGCCGAAGTGATATTGTAGCTCACTACGGAAGCGGTGTTTTTGCAATGGTTCTCAAACATACTGATATTGAAAGTGCAAAACGGGCATCTGAGCGGCTTTTTGATCTTGTTGCATCCAGTAACTTTTTCATTGCCGAACAAGAGATTCAGCTTCGTATCGCTATAGGAGTCACAGAACTAAATGTCGCCACTGGGGTTGATCAAACCCTTCTTAGCACAATTGAAGCTATGGATGCAGCGGAAAACAATCCAAAACTTCGCTACATGGTATGTACCGCGTAAGGTTTTCATGATTCTCTCGATTATCACCTATCCAAACAAACAACTCAAAGTCCGCTCATCGGAAGTAACTAATTTTGATCCCTTACTTCACCGTTTTCTCGATGATATGTATGAGACAATGATGAGCTCTAATGGTATTGGTTTAGCCGCTATTCAGGTTGCTAATCCCATCCGTGCTCTCATCTTATGTATACCGAATAAAGAGGGGGAACAACTCGAAGAGAATCTCCTAGAGATTATTAATCCGATGATCCAATCGCCGAAGGGCAATGTTCTTTATCAAGAGGGTTGCCTCAGTGTCCCTGGTTTTTATGAAGATGTTGAGCGCTATGAAACGCTCACTTTGCTTTACCAGAACCGTCATGGCGAACCCTGTACATTAGAAGCTAATGAACTCTTAGCTATTGCCATTCAACATGAAATTGACCATTTAGAAGGGAAGCTTTTTATCGAAAGACTTACGTATAATCGTCGCAAAAAATTCGAAAAAGAGTACAAAAAAGCACTCAAAGAGAAAAAATGGCTCTCTTGAAATATTGCATTTTGCAATATATACCCTCTTTTGCCCTCTATTTGATAGAATATATGTTAAATAATATTTTGGAATATTCTCATGAAACAACTACGATGTGCTACATTTGAGGGGATTGATGCTGAGAGCGTCGAAGTACAATTTACTGCTACTAAAGGGCTGCCTGCTTTTAGTATCGTTGGTATGGCAAATACTGCCATTACTGAGTCCAAAGAGCGTGTGAAATCGGCTCTTTTAAGTAATGATTTTACTTTCCCACCAAAACGACTTACCATTAACCTTGCCCCGAGTGATCTACGTAAAGAGGGGTCGCATTTTGATCTACCCATAGCAGCACTCATCGCACTGGGTAATTTTGAGGGGGATTTATCCGAGTGGTTTGTATTTGGTGAACTTGGGCTTGATGGAAGCGTTACGGAAAATACCCTTCTTTATCCGATTATCCTCTCCTTAGCCAATCAAGGTGGTATTACCCGAGCTATTGTCCCCAATGTCAGCCTTCACAAACTATCCAAAATCCCAAATATTACTTTTTACGGAGTTGATACCTTAACTGAGACCCTCAATTTGTTACGTGCAGATACTCTCCCTGAAGCAAAAGCGCACTTAAGTACTTTTGATTTTGATCATTTAATCCATGATGGAAGAAACTACTATTTTCACCAACACTACCCCCTCGATTTTATGGAGATAAAAGGGCAAGAACACGCCAAACGCTCTGCCCTCATTGCCGCGGCAGGAATGCACAATCTACTGCTTGAGGGCTCACCTGGAAGCGGTAAATCGATGATCGCTAAACGGATCGTTCATATCATGCCACCGCTACATAATAATGAAATACTAGAGTGTGCCAAGCTCGAGATATTAGAAGGCAAGGAGCCAACTTTCACTCCGATGAGACCATTTCGTTCACCTCATCACTCCTCAACGGGGGCAAGTATCTTCGGAGGGGGAACGCACAAAGCACAAATCGGGGAAGTGGGTTTGGCGCATGGGGGGATCCTTTTTTTCGATGAGCTACCCCATTTTTCCAAAACCGTACTCGAAGCACTCAGAGAGCCTCTAGAAGATCGTCACATACGTATCTCTCGTGTCAATACTAAAGTCACATACAATGCCAATTTTCTCTTTGTAGGCGCGATGAATCCCTGCCCTTGCGGTAATCTTTTCAGCACTACCACCGCGTGCCGATGCAGTGATTTGGAGATCAATCGCTACAAATCACGCCTCTCCGATCCCTTTTTAGATCGTATAGATCTGTATGTTCAAATGCACGCGGTAAGCGCGGAAGACAAACCGAGCGTAACATCCCATCAACTTCATAATAAAGTTAGAGAAGCATTCTTACGGCAAAAAGAACGAGGGCAAAAATCACTTAACGGAGCGCTCAGCGATGCGGAAATAGCACAATACTGTCCATTAAATGATGAAACGCAACTTCTTATTGATCAGGCGATAGGAAGATTTGGGTTATCGTTTCGGGCGGTGAGTCGTGTACTAAAAGTGGCACGAACAATCGCGGACATTGAGGGCTCTATGGATATAGGGAAGGCTCATTTACTCGAAGCACTTAGCTATCGCAAGAGATAATAAAAGGTCGAAAAAAACGACCTTAAAAAGTTTTAAAACGTTGCAACAACCCATGTTGTAATAAAATAGCCACCAATGAGCAACCAAGTAAACATTACCCCTGCCGTATAAAGCGGTGCCATCCCCAACCCTTTGAACTTAGCAAATCGTGTCCCCATACCCAAAGCGGTCATTGCCATAGTTAAAAGGAACGTATCGATAAGATTAATATTCTCGACGACAGAGGTGATAAATACTGAAATCGATTCTCCCGCATGGGCAAGACTGTACTGAGTCAACAGTGAGTTAACCCCTGCCATACCGATAAAATAGACGGCGAACCATGGGATAACGAGTTTCACCCCTCCCCCTATGCTACCGCTTTTTTTAGCGGCATACGAGAGATAAATTCCCAAAACGATCAGCATCGGAGCGATCATAATAACACGGGTCATTTTCACGATCACGGCTGCATCTGCTGCCTCTTTACCGTAGGCTCCGCCGACGGCAACGACTTGAGCTACTTCGTGAATTGTTCCGCCGACAAAAATACCGAACGTCTTATCATCCATTCCCTCAAAGACTCCTGCACTGTAAAGGGCAGGATACAAGAACATAGCAATCGTTCCGAACAATACAACCATCGACACGGCAATCGCCGCTTTATGCTCTTCTGATTTGAGTACCGGTTCCGTTGCCAAAACAGCCGCTGCACCGCATACGGATGCTCCTGATGCGGTTAGCATCGAGGTATCGCGGTCCATTTTAAAGATTTTTTGTCCAATATAGGTTCCAAGGATAAAGGTCGTAGAGAGCATGATCAACGAGACCATAAATCCCTCTATCCCCACCTGTTCAATCTGTTGAAACGTAATACGAAAACCGTAAAATACGATCGCAAAACGGAGGATTTTTTTACCCGAAAAGGTAATCCCCCCCTCCCAAACGGAAGGGATACGATTGTGCATCGTATTGGCAAAAAAGATCCCCAGAACAATCCCCACGACCAAAGGAGAGATCCCTAGATTTTTAATAACCGCCAAATCGGCGATCATCGTCGCGGCTGCAGCAAATATAGCGACAAAAAGGATACCGCTAAGGGTGTCTTTTCGCTTCGCGGGTGAAAACGGCATAGATTCTCCAATAAAATAGATTATGACATTATAGGACGAATCACAAAAATCACAAAATATTAGGGAAGGACAATTATGCATCACTCATCAAAATCTCTTTTCATTTTATCATAGTTAAATCTATATTTCGAGATAATCATTTACTTTATCTGCACACAGGGATAGCCGAAATGAAGCGTAAACAAATTTACAATCCAAACTCCACTGAACATGTAAATGATCGCCAGATTTTCGGCGGCAATCCTACTGGTATCTTCGAGCTTAATAACATCAAATATCAATGGGCATATAACCTCTGGGAAATGATGCTAAACAACACATGGTTTCCCAAAGAGGTGGACATGACCCGTGATGCAATCGATTACAAATACCTCACTGAGATGGAAAAAACGGCATACGACAAAGCCCTCTCACAACTTATTTTTATGGACTCTCTCCAAACCAATAACCTGATGGACAACGTCAACCCTTACGTTACAGCCCCCGAGGTAAACCTCATTTTAGTACGTCAAAGTTTCGAAGAGGCTCTTCATTCTCAAAGCTACGCCGTTATGGTTGACTCGATCAGTCAAAACTCTGAAGAGATTTACGATCTTTGGCGTCGCGACATGATGCTTAAAACCAAAAATGACTCGATTGCGGCGCGCTATAACGATCTCGCTAACGATCCTAGCGAGAGTGCTTTCGTCAAAGCGTGTTTCGCCAACCAAATTTTGGAGGGGATCTACTTCTACAGCGGATTCACCTACATCTACACCCTCGCCCGTTCGGGTAAAATGTTAGGCTCCGCGCAAATGATCCGTTTTATTCAGCGTGACGAAGTGACTCACCTCGTGTTATTCCAAAACATCATCAACACCCTCCGCCGCGAAAGGGCAGATCTCTTTACCGAAGAGCTACTCGAAGAGGTTTACGATATGTTCCGAAAAGCAGTTGAGCTCGAAGTGGCATGGGGTCAATACATCACCCAAGGGCAGATTTTGGGACTTACGAACGACATTGTGGAACAATACATCCAACATCTCGCCGACAACCGCCTCACCGCCGTCGGTATGAGACCACTCTACAATGTCGCTAACCCGATCAAATGGGTCGATGATTTCTCTAAATTCAACGACCAAAAAACCAACTTCTTCGAGGGTACCGTAACCAACTATTCCAAAGGAAGCCTCAGTTTTGACGATTTCTAAAAACCGCCCCCTTGTCTCTTTGTGCTTTGAAACCGATCAGGATTTCAATCAAAATCTTGACAGACTTCTCGCACTCGTTGATCAATCTCCCGAAGATGCTATCATCGTCGCCCCCGAACTGTGCTTGAGCGGTTTTGCGTATGATCGATTTGAAGCGGCAGCAGCATTTACCTCTATTGCCCTCGAAAAACTTCTCGGGCGTATCAAAAACCGCCTCTTAATCTTTACGGCGATTACATATGAGCATGGGTACTTTTATAACATTGCGTATGTACTTCATAAGGGTTATATTCTGCACACTCAAGCAAAAGCGAAACTTTTTACACTCGGGGCGGAACACGAACACTTTAAACAAGGAAAAGAGGAAAATATCCAACCTTTTATCTTCGATGAAATTAAAATCGGTATTCTGATCTGCTTTGAACTCCGATTTAAAACCCTTTGGCAACAGTTACAAGGGTGTGATATTATCGCCATCCCCGCACAATGGGGAAAACTGCGAGCCGATCATTTCCAAACACTTACGAACGCATTAGCAATCATGAATCAGTGCTATGTAATTGCTTCTGATGCTGACAATCCTGATACAACCGCTTTAAGTGGCATTATCACCCCTTTCGGCGGTGAACTCCGTAACAACGGTTCTGAGAGTTTAACATCCCACTATGAAGCGCGGACGGTAGAGTCTATGCGCCGATACCTCAACGTAGGAATAGCATGAGCATTGATAAAATCACCATTATTAAAACAACACGGATGGCGGACGAAATTGCTAAAAAATTTCCCCTTCGCCCTATCATTAAAAACGCAATTATTCACACCAACCGTGAAGCATTTGTCCCTCTTTCCATGCGTCATAACGCCTATCGTCTTGATGCCCTTCCTATTGGGGCTCAGCAATATATTTCATCACCTTTAACGGTCGCTAAAATGACTCAATATCTCAGTCCTGAGGGGTGTGATAGCGTTCTCGAGATCGGATGCGGCAGCGGCTATCAGGCAGCTGTCCTTTCAAAAGTTTTCCGTCGTGTTTTCACGATTGAGAGGATTGAATCACTTCTTTTGGAAGCCAAAGAGCGTTTTCGCCACCTCCATCTAGGCAATATCCATACCCGAACCGATGATGGGCAAAACGGGTGGGAACAATACGCCCCGTTTGATCGAATTTTATTTTCGGCATCAGCACGCGCCATCCCAAAAAAAATATTTGATCAGCTCTGCGAAGGGGGCGTTTTGATTGCTCCTATAGATAAAGGTCGCGAACAAGTTATTACACGCTTTACAAAGCAAGGAGGAGTCATCCATGAAGATACCCTCGAAGTATGCGATTTCGTCCCTGTATTAGATGGGGTGGTTCGAAAATGAGTCTTCCCGAAGCGTTTCGTGAGCGTTTAGAGCGTATTGTTCCACGTGAACACTTTGAATCCATCCTCAAAACTTTTGATGCCCCCAAACAGGTTACGTTTCGGGTAAACACCCTCAAATCAACACCCTCAGACCTCGAAGCTGAGCTCAAATCTGCCGACATTGTCTTTGAAAAAGTAGAGTGGATGGAGGGGGTCTATCGTATTTCCCCCGAAGAGAAACTCCCCCTTACCCAGAGTGACCCGTTTTACGGCGGACGTCTCTACATCCAAAACCTCGCATCTATGGTCGCACCTATGCTCCTTGCGCCACAACCTGATGAGACGGTGCTTGATCTTGCCGCTGCCCCTGGTGGGAAAACGCTGATGCTTGCAGGGATGATGCAAAACAGTGGATGGCTCTCCGCCGTGGAACCTTCACGAGAGCGTTTCTTCCGCCTCAAAGCCAATCTCGATGCTCAGGGAGTCACGAACGCCCACACGTATATGACTGATGGTCGCAGTATCGGGAAAAAATGTCCTGAGATGTTTGATCGTATCTTGCTCGATGCGCCGTGTTCTTCTGAAGCAAGATTTAAAACGCATGAGCCCAAATCGATGTCGTTTTGGTCGATTCACAAAGTCAAAGAGACCTCCCGCCTTCAACGCCGGTTACTTCTCTCCGCATTCGATGCTCTTAAGACAGGAGGGAAGCTTCTCTATTGCACCTGTTCGTTTTCTCCCGAAGAGAACGAAATTCCTCTGCAGCATCTCTTGGAACGCCATGGAGAGCATTTAAAGAGCATTCCCCTCAATTTGCCCTTTGATAATATCCAAAAACCTCTGCAACGGTGGGGAAAAGAAGTTTTTGATGAACGGATTCAAAATGGGATACGAATTTTACCGACCGATACCATCGACGGGTTCTTTCTCTGCCTACTTGAAAAGATTTAAAAATTTTCGACCTCGTAGCTATAATATTTATACATACAAAAGGATGATATAGAGATGATGGATTTGAGTATCGATGAATGGACTCAAGAAGAATTTTTACACAACAAAAAAGAGCTTGAAGTAAAGGGTGTGAAAGTACTTCTGATTGATACGATTTTAAACCCTATCGAGGGTGCCGATACAACCCTTTATTCTCCACCTTTGCTGAAATTAGAACCAGAGGGAAGTGTATTTGTTTTTTATTGCGACAGCGGGAAATCCTCAAAAGAGCGCTTAGGGGAGTTTCGAGCCAAATTTCCAAACCACGTGTGTATCAGTTTGCGTGGCGGGAGAGGGTATTGGAGACGGAATTTGAGGGTATAAATGCATTATGTTACTCCCCATAAACAACTCTACGTTAAAATAGTAAAAATCATAGAACGACAAAGGGGTAAACTATGTCCGAGTTCTTAAAAGCGATGGCATTTCGTCATGCGTGCAAAGCGTTCGATACTGAA
>Ga0209800_10001282_pt1 | contig 27603 bp, 22 predicted proteins | sample Higcelweek8metaG_FD_187174 | JGI IMG/M metagenome (GOLD analysis project Ga0209800, IMG submission 187174) | Freshwater pond sediment microbial communities from the University of Edinburgh, under environmental carbon perturbations - High... | ecosystem: Environmental > Aquatic > Freshwater >...
AACGTAAACAATGGGGGAGAAATAAAATGAAAAAATACAAACGCGAATACAAAAACACCAACGAAAAAACCAACGAAAGAAACGGAATTGCAGGATTCAACGAAGAGGATGGCCACATAGGGCCATCCCTACGGGATCAATGCAAAACAATACGGTAGGGATGGTCCCTATGTGGCCATCCTCTTCCTCCCGCATATATCAAATGCAATATTCCGGTTAATCCGCATGCACAAAAAAATCCAATCGTTCGCATACGGTAAATATTACGATCTGAAAAATTATACATAAAAAAAGGCCTGCCGATAAATCAGGCAGGCCTTTTTTAAAAAAATGTTGTTGACAAACAAAAATCAGTTGTGTTCCAGTTCAAGAGTCACAGTTGTCAGATCACAAACCTCTGATGGGCCGAAGTATTGAATCGGACCCGGATACTGGAATGCATCTTCAATGATCCAGTCTGCACGTTTTGATGCAAATGTCAGGAATGGTTTCTTGTCAAGTTCAACAAGAGCTTTCCTGATAACCGGTTTGTCTTTTCCGTGACGGCGCTCAAGGTTCATCATCATGGTCAGGGGAATTCCGCCAGCTACCCATTTGTCAGCTGATTTGGTCAGGTACCGAACAGACGAAATATATCCGCTCATTCCTGCGCCGATGAGTGCTGATGCAGTATAGCCGAGGCTGTAGCAGTAGTCTGCATCAAAATTCGATGGTGCAGCGCAGCGGCCTTCGTAGCCCAGGAAGTGGTTCTGGCAGCTGAAACTGCCTTTGTATTCACCTTTTGCTTTCCATATGCGAAGAATGTCTCCAACCATATCTATAAGGAGACGTTCGGTTTCTATTCTTGACACCTGAACATTACCATGAGGATCGCGGTCCATGAGAAGCTGCATCTTGATTGATGCAGGCATTCCTGAAAAAGCAAGCGCTGATTCCGCGCTTATTTTACTGCCGACAAACTGCATCTTGTCGTCATCGGAAAGTCTGTCAAAATATTCACTGTTTGCTGCAAGAAGATCATTGAGCTCGTCAATAAGATTCTTGACTTCAGGAACAAATTCAATAAGGCCTTCAGGTACAAGCACAACACCAAAATCTTTACCTGCATCAGAACGTGTTTTAACTGCTTTTGCAATGTCGGTAACGATCTGTCGCAGAGTCATCTTTTTTTCTGCGACTTCTTCAGAAATAATCGCATATGTCGGCTGTGTCTTGAGAGCGCATTCAAGACCGATATGTGATGCACTGCGGCCCATCAACTTGATAAAATGCCAATATTTTTTCGCACTGTTTGCATCACGCTGAATATTGCCTATGATTTCCGAGTAAACTTTTGTAGCAGTATCAAAACCAAAAGATGTCTCAATCCATTCATTTTTAAGGTCACCATCTATAGTCTTTGGACAACCGATAACCTGGATACCTGCTTTTTTCTTCAGCAGATACTCTGCAAGCATACATGCATTTGTATTTGAGTCATCACCGCCTATAATAACAATTGCATTGACACCGAGAGCTTTACAATTTGCAATAACTGTGTCAAACTGCTCTTCTTTTTCAAGCTTTGTGCGGCCGGATCCGATAATGTCGAACCCTCCGGTATTTCTGTATTCGTCAATAAATGAATCTGTAAATTTAACATATTTGTTCTCTGTTAAACCGCTAGGGCCGCCCTTGAAGCCATAGAGCTCGTTCTGTGGGTCCATTTTCTTTAATCCGTCATAAAGACCTGCTATAACATTGTGACCACCCGGAGCCTGACCGCCGGATAGGATTACTCCGGCTTTGATTGATGGTGCTTTATCTGCTGACGGGCCGTCGAAGGTCACCACAGGCAGACCATAGGTATTTGGAAACAGTGCTTTGACCTGCAGCTGATCTGCGACAGATTCAGTCGGACCACCGACAGATGCTTTTAAATTACTTCCGAACTGTGCTAAAACTTTTGGAAGTTTAGGCTTATAATCTGCACGGGCTTTCTGCAAAGGAGAAATATTTTTTTCCATGACTCATTCCTTTTCAATTATTTAAGGAGTTATGAACTGTACGTTTAACATATAGAATGGATAAAATAAGCTATTTCAGAAGCCGAAACAAAGTATAAAATGTGCCTTACAATACATTTATCATCAAATACTGTTTATAGCCTGACTGCTGTCAGCTTCTGCAGTGAATAGTGCGGTACTGCTATTTCTTTATATTGTCAAGAATAGGATTTATGGATTTATTAATGGTTAAGTATATTGCAGACCCGATAATTGTTTTTGTAAACGCAGAATCATCAAGGTCAAATGCTTTTTTATGAAATGAATTCCATGAATTGTATGCACTGCTTTTCCCCGGAATATCCGTTGTAAATGATTCGTTTAAAAGCTCCTGATTTTCAGTCATATCAAAGAGTTTTATTGATATGGATGTCCGTGCAATTACTGACTCCCGGTATGAATCATTGTCTATTGAAACCGAAGACCGTTTTATTAATTCAAATTTGTCAATTCTACCGCTGATATAGAATCTTGCGTTTTGTGATTTTGCTGTTTCTGCCGGATCTGCGGCAATCGAGTCTGTAATCATGATGACTGTCTGAGTAAGATTTTTTCTGAGAACTGCGCCCAGATATCGTGTAATCTCCTGGCCGATATTCCAGGATCCTTTATAACCTGATTTATTTGTAAATTGAGTGATAAGGCATCGTGACTGATAATTACTTTCAAGGTCAAGACGATCATTTTTACTGTTTTCGATCTGACTTGCTATTTCTTTATCAATGACCGGTTCCGGGACCCACATTTTTATTGAGTCAATATCACTTTTAAGTACTGCCTCCGGGGTTGACGGATTGCGGTCAAGTTCAATCTCTGTCTGAAATGGAGTTCCAAGAAAAACTGAAATGTTTTTCGAAATATTTTTTACCATAAGAAGTCCATTAATCATTTTAACAGTAGTTTTAGTTTTTAGATTGTCAACATCCACAAGAAAAGATGTTCCTCTTATTGATAATACAGCTGTCGGTGTATATATTTTCATTTCGTCAGATTTACTTGAGGGAAGTATTTTCTTGACAATAAAAAAAGTTGCACCGAACATTACTGTAATATTCGACACAATGTCAGGGCTGCCTTTTTTCTGAAACAGTGTAACCAGTATCTGTGACTTTTTATTTACATAGGAGCTGGTACCGTCAGGCCAGGCAAGTACTGCAATTCCGCTATCCGCAACCCTGATAAGATCATTGTTGAAAAGTTTTATGTTCTTTGCTGCAAAAGTCCAGATAATCGTTCCGGCTCGCTGAATTTCAACAGTTCCGGCCAGTGAATCAATTGATACTGATGGTTTTGCATTAACATTAAGCAGAAAAAACAGTGTTATCATAAACAAAGAACAAATAATAGATCTATTTTTCATATTTTTTTCTCCATTGGTACCTGAATTATAGATCGAATACCTGTTTGCTTCAAGATTAAAAAATTTCTGCAAAGTAAAAATAGGGGGTTTTCCTTGATCTGGAAGCGAATAAGGGTTATTTTTAACCTTGATTGCTGTGCTTATAGGGTAAGCGATACACTTCTTGCCCTGAAAGATTCAGATTTTCAGATTGATGTTCAGATGTTTGAGCTTTTTAAATTTCTATAACAGATCGCCGGGTTTGTATATGGCGGCTTTCTTAAAAAGTCTTGGCTTACTGAAATAATTTTCTCAGGAGTATAAAATGTCGATCAAATTACGCAGTTCTGCAACAACATCAGGCCGCTTAATGGCAGGTGCACGAAGTCTATGGCGCGCAAATGGAATGAAAGAAGAGCAGATAGGTAAACCGGTCATAGCTATTGTAAACTCATTTACACAATTTGTTCCAGGACATGTACATTTACATGACATAGGGCAGTATGTAAAAAAGCAGATAGAAACACAGGGCTGCTTTGCTGCTGAATTCAATACTATAGCGATTGATGACGGTATTGCGATGGGACATGATGGTATGCTTTACTCACTGCCTTCACGTGAACTTATTGCTGACAGCGTTGAGTATATGGTGAATGCACATAAGGCAGATGCAATGATATGTATCTCAAACTGCGATAAAATTACTCCGGGAATGCTTATAGCTGCCATGAGACTTAATATTCCGGCGATTTTTGTTTCAGGCGGGCCTATGGAGGCCGGTATTATTAAAGGTAAAGAGGAAAAGTACGATCTTATTGACGCTATGGTAAAAGCCGCGGACAGCTCGGTTTCCGATTCTGAAATTTTTGAGCTTGAACGCAATGCATGTCCGACATGCGGTTCCTGCTCCGGAATGTTTACAGCCAATTCAATGAACTGCCTCACTGAGGCACTTGGTCTTGCACTTCCCGGAAACGGTACTCTTGTTGCGACACATAAAAACAGGTTCAGGCTTTTTGATGCTGCGGCGAAGCGGATTGTTGAAATTACAAATGCATATTATAATGATGGAAATACAGCTGTTCTCCCAAAGTCAATAGCGACATATCAGGCGTTTGTCAATTCCATGTCACTCGATATTGCAATGGGCGGGTCTACAAATACAGTTCTGCATCTTCTGGCAGTAGCACATTCCGCAGGTGTAAATTTTACAATGAAGGATATTGACGCATTGTCGAGAAAAATACCTGTATTATGTAAAGTCGCTCCAAATTTTCAGAAGTATCATATTCAGGATGTCAACAGGGCCGGCGGAATCATGGGAATTCTCTCAGAACTTGCCCGCGGCGGTCTTATAGATACAAAAGTCAACCGCGTTGATTCATCACTTGAAATAGTTCTTGACCACTATGATATCATGAGCAAAAACTGCTGTGACGAAGCTGGAAAAATTTACAAAAGTGCACCTGCTGAAAATGGAAGAAATCTTGTCATGGGATCGCAGGAAACATATTATGACAGTTTCGATACTGATCGTGTGAGCGGCTGTATACGTAATGTCAAAAACGCCTATTGTAAAGATGGCGGTATCGGAGTTCTTTTTGGAAATATTGCAGAAAGCGGCTGTATTGTAAAGACTGCAGGCGTTGATGAATCAATATTCAGATTCAGCGGTAAAGCGCGTGTGTATGATTCTCAGGAAGAGGCTTGCGAGGGGATTCTTAATGAAGTCGAGGCCGGGGATGTGATTGTCATCCGTTATGAGGGCCCCAAAGGTGGACCCGGTATGCAGGAGATGCTTTATCCGACATCATATATCAAGTCAAGGCATCTTGGAAAGCAGTGTGCGCTTATCACAGACGGACGGTTTTCCGGCGGAACATCCGGATTGTCAATCGGACATGCTTCTCCTGAAGCTGCATCAGGCGGTAATATCGGGCTTATTCAGAATGGTGATATAATTGAAATCAACATACCTGAACGTTCAATAAATGTCAAGGTTACTGATTCAATTCTTGATGAACGCCGCAAGGTTGAACTTGCCAAAGGAACAAATGCATTTAAACCTGTAAAGCGTGAACGTGTGATTTCCCAGGCATTGCGTGCATATGCCCTTTTTGCGGCCTCTGCTGATAAAGGTGCTGTCAGAATTCTTCCCGGCGAATAATGAATATAAGGAAATTGTCAATGAGAAAAAACGCACGAATACTATTTGATAACTGCATGGAGAAGTATGCATTACTTCAGCCATGCAGTCAGGAAATTATCAGTGCATTTAATGCACTTGTAAAGTGTTTTGTAAATGGCGGCAAGGTACTTGTCTGCGGCAATGGCGGCAGTGCTGCAGATGCTGAACATATTGTCGGTGAATTTATGAAAAAATTCAGGATTCTGCGTCCTGTTGATAAGAAATTCAGGGACAAATTTATGTCTATGGGATTTGATAATGCAGAGGGGATTGCATCAAGGCTTGAACAGGCTTTGCCTGCAATATCACTTGTCAGTCATAGTTCTCTGCTCACTGCTGTTGTAAACGATGTCGGTGCGGACATGATTTTTGCACAGCAGGTCTATGGATACGGCAGGGCCGGGGATATACTTATGGCACTGAGTACTTCTGGAAACAGTGGAAATGTTGTATCTGCTGTCAAGGTTGCCGCTGCGCTTGACATGGTTACAATAGGATTTTCAAATGTTACCGGGGGAAAAATGAAGTCTCTGTGTGATATAACTATCTGTGTTCCTGATACTGTCACATTTCAGATACAGGAACTTCACCTTCCTGTATACCATCTGCTATGCGCAATGGTCGAGGAAGAAATTTTTGGTCAGGATTAATTCTACTTTGTTAGAATAACACACTGATCGTTGAGCGGAGCCGAAACGATCGCTGTTTTTCGAATTTTCACTTGCTCATTTCGACTCCGCTCAATGAGCTTGGAAAAGTTATTTTCAGTATTCTAACAAAGAAGAATTAATATACTTATTAGAATGCAGTATTGAATGAGAGAAAAAAGCGTGGGTAAAAAAATATATGGCTGATGAACCTGTAAAATTAAATCCGGCAAATCCTGAACGGGTGCGTCTTGTAAATCGTGTTGTCAATTTTGGACTGGCCGGCAATATACTTCTTGCTGTTCTTAAAATCGTGATTGGACTCGTAGGCCACAGCCGCGCACTTCTGGCTGACGGTGTCAATTCATGCTCTGATGTTGCATATTACATTGTTGTCAAGATATTCACATCAATCGCAGGAAAACCTGCTGATAAGGAGCATCCATATGGACATCATCAGATGGAAAGCATTGCAGCAGTTGTGGTCGGGGCATTTATTATTACAACTGCGATTGCGATTTTTTGGGATTCTGTCAATACTGCGTTTGATCTTGTTTCAGGTACTGAAAAATATGAATCAAAGCTCCAGCTATTGACATTTGGTACTGCGGTATTTACTATACTTCTGAAAATGTGTCTGTATTTTTATACAAAGGATGTTGCAAAGAAAACAAAAAATGTAAGTGCAATGGCACTTATGTACGATCATAGAAATGACATTTTTGCATCAATTGGAGCAGCAATCGGAATCGGACTTGGATGGATTGGGGTTCCGCTTGGCGATCCGATCGCTGGTGCTGTAGTTGCACTTATTGTTCTGCGCACAGGTATCCGCATTTTACGTGAATCATCAGATGAACTTATGGATACAATCCCCGGAGATGCGCTTGAAAAGCAGATTGCAGCGGTTATATCACCAATTGGAGATGTACTTGAAACTGAGGAAATAAGCGCGCACAGATTCGGTCCTTACCTTGTTGTCAATATAGTCGTTGGTGTTGACGGTACATTGACAGTTGCCCAGGGCGACAGAATAGCTACAGGAATTGAAAATGCATTATGTTCCGAGATTGAAATGCTTCAGAAGGTCTATGTGCATTATCATCCGGTAAGAAATTAATTATTTATTATATTGTAGTTGACAAGAGAATGTCAGCTCCGGTTTATTCAGCTGATGCGTTCACTTGAATTTTTCAGCTTAAAAAACATTTATAAAACTTATTGTAATAGTAAAGATATTTTCTGCACCGGGAAAAGTACTAATAATCATAATGTAAAGTATTGGAGGGTTTTATGAAAATTATATTGCCAGTTGGAGACAATAACGGCCTGAATTCTGCTGTTTTTGGACATTTCGGCAGTGCTCCGTTTTTTGCAGTATTTGACACTGATTCACAGAGTGTAAATATAATAGCTAACAGTACGAGTGAACATGAGCATGGAAGCTGCATGCCGATTGAAGCACTGATGGGGCTTGGCGCAGATGCTGTATTATGTAAAGGCATGGGTATGCGGGCAGCAGACAATCTTATAGCTTCAGGAATAAAGCCGTATATTGTTGATGCCGATACAGTGTCCGATGCTGTTACAGAATTTAAAAATAGTAGAGTAACGGAACTGAATGCTGGTAATGCCTGTCAACATCATGGCTGTCATCATTGAGTAAATTAATTCTGTAAAGACAAGATACTTCGAGTCTTTGAGTCTGGGTAAGTGATGGAATGAATTTTCAGTGATATTTATATTAAAAGTAAAGGTGTTTGAAAAATGCATGAACCATGTGATCCGCAACGTCTTGCAGAGACACTGTCGCAGATTAAAAAAAAATATGTAATTCTATCTGGAAAAGGCGGTGTAGGGAAGAGTACTGTATCTGTAAACCTTGCTGCTGCACTTGCATTAAGCGGTAAAAAAACAGGTCTCCTTGACAGTGATCTTCACGGACCAAGTGTTCCGAAAATGCTTGGCATTGAGAACGAGCAGCTTGGTGGTGATGATACGCATATGATACCGGTTGAGTGCTACAACGGGATGCTTAAGGTTATGTCTATTCAGTTTCTGCTGCGAAATCTGAATGATTCTGTCATATGGCGCGGACCGCTCAAGCACAGTGTCATTTCACAGTTTATCGGGTATACACTCTGGGGTGACATTGACTATCTGATAATAGATTCTCCTCCGGGAACCGGCGATGAACCGCTGTCTGTGATACAGACTGCAAAGCCTGATGGTGCTATAATTGTAACTACACCTCAGGATATTGCAACTTTTGATGTTAAAAAGTCAATTGACTTCTGTGACAAGCTCGGGCTTAAAATCACCGGAATAATTGAGAATATGAGTGGCTTTGTGTGTCCTCACTGTCATACAGAGACTGCTATTTTCGGTAAAGGCGGCGGTGAATCAATGGCAGAAGAGGTCGGTGCTGTATTTTTAGGACGCATTCCGATTGATCCATCATTTGTCAGCCTGAGTGACAAGGGACATGCTTTTGTTGATAAAGGTGAAAAAAATGCGACATTACAGGCGATGAATGCCATTATTTCAAAGATTACTGTGTAATAATTTAATCAATCTGATGGCCGGATAGAAAAGAATCTATACGGCCATTTTTGTTTTATCTCTGCATATCCTGATTTGTCCTTGTAATTATGATAATGTCAGGATTTTTTTTCTGATATGAATCTGTTCAAAAATTTACGAATGGAACTGTTTTTGCTGAAAATGTCATGTGCAATAATAATTCCTAAAGGAATAAGTATTCCACGCAGTGCTCCTACACTTCTCAAACGCATTCCATTATTAATTTTTTTTCTGGCCGTTTTTTTATGTGTAAATATTGCGGCACTCAGCCGCTTGAAAAACGAATTTACCGGTTTTTGACCATCATCTGATGGCATATGATTCCTCCTGCGATTAAATGATATTGCATTATGTATAAATTTGGATTAATCTTCTGATCTGTATTCTATTTCCTGAACGAAACGCTTTACTATTACTTGTGAACCTTTATATTGAACAGGCTTGAATTTCCACTTTAAAAGTGTCCTCTTTACTTCATCCGACATTGATTTATGTGGGGATGATTCTATAGCAACATCTGTTACTATACCCAATTCGTCAATGGTTAAAATTGCCTTTACAGTCCCTGTAATTCCAAGATCCTGAGCTATCAGTGGATATGTCGGATCAGACCCGTAAATTTTTACAGGTTTTACACCGGTTGCTCCTGCATCAACAGTTCCTATCACAGTACCCTGTTGTGTAATTAGTGGTGATACGGTCTCATGTGATGCAACAATTGATGCGGATGTATCTGATTTTACACCGCCATGTGGGACACCCTGTGGAATTACCGGTGCATTATCGGCTGACTGCCCCGATGCGGTAAGTATTTCGGGGTTTGATGATGTTTGCAGAATCTGTTCGGTGACAGTCTGCGGTTCAACAGAACTTTCCGACTTCAGGCTTTGTGATCTGTTCAATTGTCTTGAAGGTGCTTGTTGCCTGGGCTTCTGTACCTGTTCTGTAACCTGGGGCATACCTTGCTGCAATTCTACAATGTTAAACAATTTTTTCTCAATTGCAGTTCTTTTAGCAGGAGGAATTGAAATAAATAAAATTATAAATACAATATGAATGAATAGTGAAAGTGCTGCTAATAGATAGGTAAGTGCTTTGTCCTGCAATTCATATTCATTTTCCATACTTAAAATATACAATAATGTTTAAAAAAAAATTATTAATAATACCTTAACTTGATTTATAAGAGGTTCACTTAATTGATTGCTGGAATAGTGTGAAAATGTAAACTACTTATTATTTGTAAGGAATAATCCCACGGAAACGTTTATGAAACCAGCCGAAATAGTGCGTGGGGTACTTTCTGATCCATGATGAAATAATCTCATTATGCTGTTTCTGGTACATCTCAATTGCCTGATTGTCATTAAGTCCGCTCATATCCAGTGCAGGTACTTCCTCTATGTATATGTCATAGGAACCATCCTCCTGCATAATTGAGTATGCTGCGGCTACAGCGCAATTTGTCTTTTGCACAATTCCTGCAACCGTTCTTACTGTGTTTGCGTCTTTACCAAGAAACGGTATCATTGTTCCATGTTTACCACCATGTTGATCGATAAGAATTGCGACAATGCCTTTTTTCTTTGTAAGAGCTTCTATCATTTTTCTGAGAGCATGCTGAGTGAATATTGTTTTTACACCAGTTGATTCACGTTTGGCTGTAAGCCAATTGTCAACGTACCGGTTTTTCATCGGTTTTGCGATTACATGAAGCTCATTTACCTGCTTGCCAAATAAATTAGCAAGCATTTCCCAATTGCCTATATGTGCGAGAATTGCGATAAGACCTCTGTTTTCAGCCTGTTTTTTTTCTATAATATCAAATGAGTGAAGACGGTACGGTGGAACTGCAGATGAAATCCGCAGAAAATCACTTATGTACCGGCCCATCTGCCGATAAATACCGGGAATTAATTTTTTAATTTCCTCTTCTGTCCAGTATTCACTGTAACTCATATTTCCATATATGGTTTTTTCATAAGCTTTAAACATGTAAAGAATCCTGCCGATGAATGTACCGATTCTCAGCGTGATAAATCTGGGAAGAATACTGAATATGAATTGTATAATTAATAAAAGAAACAGTTCAATTCTATATGATAGTGAATGCATCTATTGTTACTCCTGTCTTATTTGTACTTTGTTAGAATAACACACCGCTCAATGAGCTTACAAAAGTTACTTTAAGTATTCTAACAAAGTAGAATTATTTGTGCCTATAAAATACCATTCTCCCTGATAAAAATCACTATCAGATATGATTAATATCACTTTTAGAGCTGATTAATTTATGAGAATTTTATAAATTTTATAAAAACTGAAAATCATACCAATATTAATACAGACAGTGTTACAAATATCCTTATATGACGGGAAAAAAATGTATTTTCAGAAAAATACGTTAAAGGAGTAAAAATGTTTGATGGGATCGTTTTGTTTTCAGGAGGACTTGATAGCACTATTGTTGCACATATTCTTAAAAGTCAGGGACTGAGAATATTGGCAATTCATTATGTGCTTCCGTTTTATTCCGGTGTGGGTTTTACACATAAGAAAATAATCAAGGCTGCCGCGAAACTTGATGTTCCTTTGCAGATAATAGAAGAGGGTGATGACTTTGTTGAGATGATCCAGGATCCGCATTTTGGATTCGGCAAAAACGCAAATCCCTGTGTTGACTGCAGAATCCGCCGTCTTGTACATGCAAAAAAGATCATGGAAGAACATGGTGCGTCATTTATCGCCACGGGTGAAGTGTCCGGGCAGCGGCCTATGTCACAGGGCCTGAATTCACTTAATGCAATTGAGAAACGCACATGCACAAAAGGAATACTTTTACGGCCATTATCCGCTAAACTCTTTCCTCCGACAAATGCAGAGATAAGTGGTCTTGTCAATAGAGAACAACTGTTTGGCTGGGGAGGAAGAACAAGAATTCCGCAGCTTGAATATGCGGAGAAATTCAATCTTGAATTCATGGCGCCGGCAGGTGGATGTCTTCTTACAACAGTCGGCTCAGCACGCAGGTTTCATGAATTTGCAGAACATACACCGGATTTTACGCTCAATGATTTTAAAATGCTTGCATATGGCAGACATTTCCGCATAAATGTTGCAAGTAAATTTGTCATAGCGAGAAATGACTCTGAAAATAATATATTGGAAAAAATATTATTACCTGACAACAACTATCTTCAGATGGTTGATTCTGCCGGGCCGATGGGGCTTATCAGAGGTGCATATTCAGAGGCAGATCTTGAACTATGCGCATCCCTTCTTGCCCGTTTTTCAAAAGAGAAGAAAAATACCGATGTAAAAATCGCACTGGTTGAGAATGAAATTATAACAAAAGAAATATCTGTAAAGCCTGCAGATGAGTCAATTTGTGACAAACTGAGAATATAAGAATAAGGTTGAGGTTGAGGTTGAGAACGTTGACAATTTAATATTTCTTGTTCTTATCTTAACCTCAACCTCAACCTTAACCTCAATTCTTCCTCTGTTCCCACTTGATTTCAGGAATTTTCTTTATTCTGATTATAAAATAATAACCCGGATTCAGGCTTTCAGGTCTCCACTGAAACTGCATATCCCAGCATTCAAGGTCGCAGCTCACGTTTATACTATTCTGCATCCATTGATTTTCAGTGAAATTATAGGTGCTGCTCCAGTTCATTGACCAGTTTGGCGTAAACTTGATATTCGCCGATGCGCTCAGACTGTACTTCTTATCAGGTATAAACATTTCAGTCTGTGATGAACGCCGCATTGAGAATGAGTATGATGGTGTAAAGCCGAAATCCCAGCTCTGTGCTCCTGATGATTCATGGCGGTCTTTATCGAATTTTATTGCGGCAGTATCAAGTTCGAGAATATTTCCTCCCCAGAATTTTCCATGTACACCAATTGATCCGGTTGACAATGTCAGAGTCATATCTCTCATTATCGGTGCGCTCAGCGCATTTGTCTCATCATAGAACCAGAATGATGATGTATAGTTCAAGCGGACCATTTTTATACCGGTTGAGGCTTCAAGGCTCAGATCTCTCCACTTTTTTTCTTTTGCTTCAAAATCATAACCTGTTGACAATGAGAAAGAAAACAGAGTGACTTTCTCTTCTGCAGGTTTTTCACCTTCTTTAACAGATCGTAATATTTTCCCATCAAACTGGTTGCTTGCACTGATATTTACAATCTGCTGCTGCTCATGTGCTCTTTCATAATCGATACCGATGCTGTGAAATTGTTTGTCAAGATCTTTTTTCGGCTTGAATGTGTATCCTATAGATGGAGAAAACGTATGACGGATTCCTGCAAGGTTAAAAATACGAATGGGAAATATTCCATAAAGACTCGTTGATAGATTGACTCCTGCATTCCATGAGGGAACATTGACAAGAGTATCATTCTTCTCTCTGCGTATATCCTTTACATTTGTTTTAACTCTTGTAATTTTAATGCTGTCAGGAATGCCGTATTGATCTACTGAAAGAGTATCACTCTTTACAAGTTTGTAGTCATCTGTGTAGGAATTATCTTTAAATGGTTCCTTCAAGGTATATGTCACAGTATCAAAGGTTGTATCTTTTCCGGTAACTGATGTATCCATGTAAGCATCAAAAGATGACAGTTGCGCATTCAGTGAAGGATTGACAGTTATATATTTGAAAACTTTCAATGGCGCATTCACTGAAATGCTGTTGCTCAGACCGCTGTGATATGTTTCGGATGGTTTCGAAGTTAATCCGGAATCAACAGTGTGCTTTATCAGACCTTTGGCATTATAAGAATAGTTGATTTTATTATACCAGTGTGATGAATCTTCTGAAACGTCGTCCCTGAGGGGAATAAGTGCTCTTGACGGAAGATTAAAAGAAATTGACGGGAGGTCTTCTGAAACAGCATCGGTTCTGAGGTTTTGTGTACGTTGCCATGAAATATTACTGCTCGCGTTGATTTTTTTAAAGGTATGGGAAAGTGACATGTTTGCAGTCAGATTCTTGTTTATCAATTTGTCAGAATCATCGGAATAATCTGTATCAAAATCCTTATTGGACAAAATACTTCCCTTGCCGCTTAGCGTAGTAAGTCCATCAGGAGTCAGCTGCTGATTATGAGTATAGTCAAGTGCCCATTGTCTGGAACTGCTTGCGAAATCAGAATTCAGCGAGGCGCGGGCATTAATGCTGCCGTTTAATTTGTATTTCAATGCATAACTGCTTGCCCCGTAAAAAACAAAATCCTGAAACTCCGCAACTCTGCATTTGGCAAGAAAGTCGATATAATCGTTTGGCGCATAATAATAGCCTATGTTGTCAATATATCCACCGCTTGTAGGGGTGCCCCCCCATGATGGAGTTAGAAGTCCGCTTCTGCGGTTTTTTTCGATCGGAAATACAAAATAGGGAAGTGCTGCGACTGGTGTATTGCCGATATTCAGTACTACAGGTTTACAGATAATTTTATCTTTTGGAATAACTTTGATTTTTTTTCCATAAAAGAAAAAGTGTGATGAGTCAACCACTTCACAGGTTGTATAATCACCGGCCTCCACATATACCTCATTTTTTGGTGTTTTAACTATGTGTCTGCCATTAAAATATCCGTCATCAAGATGCGTTGATGCATATTGGACACGACCGCGTCTGCTTTTTATATTGTAAACCATCTGCTCGCCGACGACTGTATCATTATCGTCAATAAGCATTGGTAAACCTGATGCTGTAAAAAGACTCTGGTCAATATTGTAAACAATTGTATCGGCAATGAGTGTCATTTTCTGATACTTCATCTTTGATTTACCGATAAGTGTAAGAATTTTCATATCTGAATCGTAGTCAATCAACTCTGCTTCGTAATGAACCGTATCTTTAATCTCCTGAGATTTTTTTTTAACAGGAGCAGTCTCTTTCTTAATATCTGATAATGTATCAGGTTTAACAGGAGCAGTCTCTCCATGAAGCAGTCGCGGCAGTACCAGAAGTATCAGAGTGATACAGACAGGTATGTATTTAAATATTGACAATGGGAAAATGTTTCTCACAATTTATTTCTTACAGTAATCAAAAGTTGTTTTATGTAAAGCAAACCAGCTGCTTGTTGAATAGAAACAAAAATCATAGCCCATAATTTATATGAACTATGATTTTTTTAATACTTAAAATCAAATTAACTGATAAGATCTGTTCTTGAAAAGAAGAAACTTACTTCCTGAGCTGCTGTCTCAGGAGCATCAGATCCATGTGCAGCGTTTTCACCCACACTTGATCCGTAAAGTTTTCTAATTGTATTGGGTGCGGCTTTTGCGGGATCTGTTGCACCCATGATTGTGCGCCAGCGTGAAATTGCTTCCTCACCCTCAAGCACCATTACAAAAACCGGTCCTGAAATCATGAATTTAACAAGCTCTTCATAAAAAGGTTTTCCGCGGTGTATTTCGTAAAACATCTCTGCCTGAAATTTCGACAGCTGAAGCTTTTTAATTGCAACAACTGAAAGACCACTCTCTTCAATCATGCTTATAATTTTGCCGCTGACTTTTTTTTTCACAGAATCGGGTTTTATAATTCCGAATGTTTTCTGAATTGCCATCTTAATCTCCTCCTTATTATTTCAGTGATGTTAAACATTGTTGTATATTACCACTTAAATCTGTATGCTCAGGATAACTGCAAAACTACCAGGAGCAGCTCCTGCACGTTATACATATTAATATAGTTTCCGGATTGGCTTTCCTGGTGAAAATGATACAATCAAAGTTAAGCAAAACTAACAGCTTTCAGGAGATTTATAATGCGACATCTGATATCTTTTTGTCTGAGTACTCTTCTGTTTTATTCATTAATTGCAGCACAAACAAAAGAATCTGTTTCAGGAGTTAAAGATACACTGCAGAAAGAGGTGAACAAAATTGATCAGAAAGCAAATTCTGCAGTAAAAGACTCTGTTATAACGAGTGATAAAGCCGCTGATGTTCCGGATTCCTCTTCAAGTGCAGATTCAACTGTAAAATACTCATTAACAATTAAGACAGTTCCTGACAGTGTTGTTATAGTTATTAATGACAGTGTGGCAGGAATAAGTCCATTGACTATTACAAGTCTTGTGTCAGGGGAGTATACATTTGTTCTCAAAAAGAAAGGCTTTTATCAGAAAAAAGTGACAACCTTTGTTGATTCTGCAAGTGTAAAGGAGCTGAATCTGGTACTGCAGCAGCCAGGCACAATTGTGGTAAACAGTGATCCTGCCGGTGCTGATGTAACGGTAAACGGAGAGAAAAAAGGACTTACGCCGCAAACCATAACACCTGTAAAACCTGGTGAATATTCAATTCAGCTGAAAAAAGATACGTTCAATACTTTTCAGAAGTCAATTACAGTGCTCAGTGGTAAAACTGATTCCATATTCTGTAAAATGGTGCCCGATACTGCGATAACAAATTCATACATGCGTTCGCAGAAAAAAGAAAAGAGCAAAAAAACAAAGGTGACATCAATAGTTCTTGCTGTTGCGTTCTGTCTATTTGCAGGAATAGTGACTATTATTGACTTTTCGGGAAACAAATGAGATTAACTGTCAATTTTTATCTTAGTCTGACTGCATGTCTTGTTTTTGTCTGCAGCAGTGTCTGTGCTCAGACGGTTAGCGTTGCCGGCGGAACTTTTATAATGGGAAACAGTGACGGTGAGGCAGATGAAAGACCTGAACATACTGTCGCAGTGTCTGATTTTAAAATGGATTCTCATGAAGTCACTGAAGCGCAATATGATTCATGTGTCAAGTCTGGCAGATGCAGCCCGGCTCACTACTCCGACGGTCGATGCAGTGTCTGGAGTAACGGAAGTTTCAGAAATGTCTATGTTCCGTCTGACAGAAGAGATCCTGCATTGCCGGTTGTATGCGTAACATGGTTTCAGGCAAGAAGTTATTGTCAGGCATATGGTAAAGATCTACCAACCGAAGCGCAGTGGGAGTATGCTGCACTTGGAGGAAAACGTGTAAAGTTCTCATGGGGCGATCAGGCTCCATCAGATGCTTATTGTGTTTCCGCATCAGATATGAAACCTGGAAAAGTCTGTTCAAGGGCCGCAAATGCTGCCGGCCTGTTTGACATGACGGGAAATGTCTGGGAGTGGACAGGTGATTTTTATTCTCAGGATTATTACTCGTATTCTGAATCACATGATCCCAAAGGCGCTTCAGTTGGTCTTTACAGGGTAATACGTGGCGGCGGATGGTACAGCAGTGCTCTTCATCTGCGTGTATCAGACAGAAACTGGTTCTCCCCTGATTTTCCAGAAGTTAGTCTTGGGTTCAGATGTTCAGGTAAATAGTGGAGCCTGACAATCAGCAGGTTTTACCTGTTTGAACCGATATTTAAAACATGTAGATATTTATATGGTGAATTCATGAATTATAAATTCATTTCAGTACTCGTTATGGTGTCTTTGTCTGCAATTTTTTCAAGTGCGCAGAATGTTTACGAAGTAGCATCTGATGGGCGTAGAATTCAATTGGATGGATTTTTGCTCGAATGGAAATCTGATGCATCCAGGCCATTTGGAAAAAGTGGCGAGTGGGGTTGCGATGCTGTAAAAACAGTAGAGGGACTCAGTGGTTATTGTAAATCAAAGGTTCCGCTGTCATGTGAAAACTGGAAATTTGTTTTTTTATCAGGAAAATCTGATGATAAGAAAATTGAAATGTATTTTAACAGCGCATCAGATACCATTAAAAGCCCTTATTATCAGTATGATCGTGAGCTGTATGTATCATCAGGTAAACTTGTCACTGAGTGGGTGATTCCGTGGTCTCTTCTTGAAACTGACAGCAGCGGTTTCTATAAACTTGACATTAAGGTAGTAAACAGCTGTGGAGATTCACTGCCTGTTTTAACAATCAGAGGGAATAAAATACTTTCAGATACAAAAAGTTCATGGAGTGGAACTGCTATCCGGGCTTTATTGATAGCAATTCTAACTATGGTTTTTATTTTAATGCGAAGAAAACTCAGGAAACGAACGAATCAAAAGGTATAGCTTCGTCAATTAACATGATGGGAATATCTTCACGTATCGGATAGATGAATTTCCTGTCTTCGCGTATGAGACCTGCATCAATGGGTTCCTTGACAATTTCGCCGCCGCGATTTTTGACTGTAGTCTGTGCGATCTGTTTATTGATACGGTCAATAGTTTTCTGGTCTGCAAGTGTCAGATCCTGCTTTGTTTCCGGACAGCATAAAATATCGAGAAGTTCTTTGTCTACCATTACTTTTCTCCTTGAATGAATTTGAGAAAACATACATTTTTTAACTTATAACTGCAATACTTTTTCATAAATGCAGTGTTTTTTGTATTCCGCAGCGTATGATTACTTAGTATTAGGTGATGCCGGCATGTATTTTAACGGATTCTCAACATACATATACTGGAATAATTGCTTTTTCAGAGCGGACAACATAAATGATATCAGGAATTTTGCATTTTGCTGATTATTTGAAGATGCTGCCATCGGCATGGGTTTTCAAAAATTTTATCAAAGGTGATGATTCTTCACGTAAGATTCTTTCATCGAGTATGATTGATGCTGAAGTAAAAAACTTCACAGAGCCCGATAGTCTGCGTCTGCAATTCAGGTCGCTGAGTATCGTTGATCAGCTTACATGCGCACTTATCTATCTTACCGGTGATGGCGGGTTCAAAGTTGAAACATTTACCGGTTTTAATAATGTCCTGGTAAGTTCATTTCTTGTCTACGCCAGCACAAATCAGAAAAATGAAATCAGACTGTTCGGGTTTCATGAGTTCAGGCAGCCGCTTTTACATCAATTTGTTTCTGTTATTTCTGATGCATCAGGCGGGCTTGCAGATTCTAACGAACCGGTTTCCATGTGGGGTTGCCTTTGTGTCAATGATGTCACACTTGTTGCCTCCATGGCTGCGCAGAAGCTTTTAAAAAAACGTAAAAATGGTTCACTCAACCGGACATCGTCTTTACAACTAAAGAAAGTTACGGGCACTTCAGTCCTGGTAAAACAGGAAACCAATGATTATTTAAATACACTTATTATTGCCTACTGTATTAAACGTCAATTAATAATTGAAACTGAAACTGAATATTTTATAAATACACGGGAATTCTCCAGATGGCTTGAACTACCTGTCAATGAACGGCTTAAAGATATTGTAGACAGCACTCTTATATTCACTGGCAGGATCTGGCTTGGGCTTCTGAATGAGCTGCTTGAACATAATGTACAGCTTTCAACGGCTGTTTTCCCTCAGGAAATGCAGGAACAGATACAGAATATTATGACCGGACTTTTATTTGCCGGAGTTGCAGGCGTAAGGAAACATGGAAAAGATATAGTAGTATGTAAAGTAAACCTGATAACTGAAAACAATGAAAATACATCAAAAAGTGTGCTGATTCTTCCGGATTATTCAGTAGTGATTGCGCAGGAAACTGATGCGCGCGAACTTAATAATTTCATGCAGACAGGCATCATTGCAAGTTTTGACAGAGTATATAAAGGTATGATTGACAAACAGGTACTTGGAGATTCTCTTTGCAGAGGAACTCCGGGAAAATTTATTCTTGAGTGGCTTGGAAAATGGAATGCACCTGCAAATGTCATTGAAACAGTCCGTGAATGGCTTCGCGAGTTTTATCGCTTGTATATAACCGAACGCAGTATTCTTGTTTCATCGGACGAAAAAGTTACTTCACAGATCAGTTCTTTCTCACCTTTGAGTGATCTTATAGAGCAGGTTCCGGTACATGCGGTATATATGATAAAAAAAGGTAATGAACAAAAAGTCAAAGATATTCTATCAGGTATTGGTTTTGACTACCGTATGCCGGGGCAGGACTATGAGTATGAAATCCCAGCGCTTATTACATCTGAACAGATTGCATCCCTGCCTGATAAATGGGTCCCGTTTACTGAAACAAAAATTGAGGAAATCGATACATCCGCCATGCGTGGAACCAAATATGGCAATGAACTGAAGACTTTGGATATCAATGAAATAATGCATGTTATTGATTATTCAATATTGACCGGACAAAATCTGTCAATTGATTATGATGGAAGTCCGTATATAAAAGACGGTTTGTACACTATAAAACCATTGTCCTGCGAAAAGGGAATTGATCCTGCGCTTGAAGCGGAGATCACACGGACTCATTCACGTAAACGTTTTTATATTAAAAAGATTAGAAAAATCGGAGTGATTTCTAAATGAGTGCAAACTTTGTTCATTTACATAATCATACAGAATACAGCTTTCTGGATGGTGCAATCCGGATAAAGGATCTTGTTAAAAAAGCAGTTGAATTTCAAATGCCGGCACTTGCAATTACAGATCATGGCGGGCTGTTCGGCGCTGTGGAATTTTATGAGGCCTGTAAAGCTGCAGAGATAAAACCTATTCTTGGGTTTGAAGCCTATGTCGCACCTAATTCACGTTTTGATCGGATGTCAAGTAAGGATGAACGTTCCTATCATCATCTGATACTTCTTGCAGAGAATAATACCGGCTGGAAAAACATCATGCGGCTGAGTACTATCGGGTATCTTGAAGGGTTTTATTATAAGCCTCGAATAGACAATGAGGTACTCCGCCAGTACTCCGAAGGTATTATTGCAACATCAGCATGTGTTGGAGGCGCTATTCCTCAGGCCCTGCTTGAAGGAAAGAGGGATAAGGCAAAGAAAATAGCTGAAGATTATTTGTCAATTTTTGGCGAGAGAAATTTCTATTTTGAGCTCCAGGATCACGGAATTCAGGATGAAAAAATTGCCTTCAGTGAAATGATTTCTCTTGGCAGGGAAATGGGAATTCCCTTTATTGTGGCTAATGATGCACATTATCTGCGCAAAGTGGATTCAAAAGCTCATGAAGTGCTGCTCTGTATTCAGACTCAGACTACAATGAGTGATCCCAACCGCTACAGGTTCTCATCGGATGAGATGTATTTCAAATCTCCAGATGAGATGAAAACCCTGTTTCCTGAAATACCGGAAGCTTTGACAAATACACTTGAGATTGCTAACAGATGCGAAGTCTCAGTTAAATCAAAACCGCAATTGCCGAATCCTGAAGTTCCGAATGGATTTACAAATCCGGAAGAATATCTGTCTGCACTTGCTAAAGTGGGAATGAAGGAAAAGTACAGTGAAATCACTGCTGTACTTGAGGAGCGGCTTGAGTATGAGCTTGGCATAATAAATTCAATGGGATTTGCCGGATACTTTCTTATTGTCCGGGATTTTGTTCTCGCTGCTCAGAAAATGGGAGTTATGGTAGGCTGCCGCGGATCTGCCGCAGGAAGCCTTGTAGCATTCGCCGTCGGAATAACCAGTGTTGATCCGATAAAGTTTGATCTAATCTTTGAGCGATTTCTTAATCCTGAACGTATATCCATGCCCGATGCCGATATTGACTTTGCAGACAGGGACCGCTATAGGGTCATTGAATATGTTGTGCAGAAATATGGCCGTGATTCAGTTTGCCAGATTATCAACTTCGGCCGTATGAAAGCCAAGATGGTTGTCAAGGATGTCGCACGGGCAATGGGAATTGCTGTTGCTGATGCAAATAAACTTTCAGGACTTGTTACAGAAAAGAATCTGGAAAAGTCAATTGCTGCAAGCAGTGAACTTGGCAGTACGATTAAATCCAATCCGCTGTACCAGGAACTCTTTGGTCATGCGGATGTTCTTGAAGGCTTTGCGCGTCAGGCAGGAATGCATGCAGGGGGCGTAATCATTGCCCCGAAAGAAGTTGTTCACTGGGCACCGCTTTTCAAACAGCCAGGCTCTGATGTGGTGATGACACAATTCGACATGAATTATGTTGAAAAGGTAGGCCTTATAAAGATGGACTTTCTGGGGCTTCGCACTCTTACTGTGCTTCAGGAATCAATTCGTCTAATAAAAAAATACCATAATGTTGATATTGACTTATGGAAACTTGCTGATTGTGATGAAGAAACATACAAACTTTTTGGAAAAGGCGATACTACAGGAGTTTTTCAGTTTGAATCGAATGGAATGCAGGACTATCTGCGAAAACTGAAACCTACAGGTGTTGAGGATCTGATCGCTATGACAGCTCTTTACAGACCCGGTCCTATGGATAATATTGATGTTTACATCAAAAGAAAGCACGGTCAGGAGGAAGTTGTCTATCTGCATCCGATGCTTAAGGAAGTGCTTGAAGTCACAAACGGGGTTATCATCTATCAGGAACAGGTGATGCGTATTGCGCAGAAAATGGGCTGTTTCTCACTTGGTCAAGCAGATGTTCTGCGCAAAGCAATGGGAAAAAAGAAGCTTGATGTAATGGAGGAGATGAGAAAAAAGTTCGTTGAAGGGGCCTTGAAACAGGATATTAAAAGTAAAACGGCCGAAGATGTATTTGACTTAATGGCTAAATTTGCTGAATATGGTTTTAACAAAGCACATGCGACTGTTTATGCACACGTTTCATATCAGGCAGCGTTCATGAAAGCACATTACCCGCTTGAATATATGACTGCAACCCTGACATCATGGATTGGAAGCACCGAAGAGTTTCTGACAATGAAAAATGAAGCAGAACGGATGGGGATCAAGATTCTGCCGCCTGACATTAACAATAGCGAAGGCAATTGCAGTATTGACAACGGCAATATCCGCCTTGGAATGGAAGCTATTAAAAATGTTGGAAAAGGCTCGGATTCAATAATTGATGCAAGAAATAAAAACGGTAAATTCAAGTCCATTTTTGATCTCTGCAAGTCAGCTGATTTGCGTATTGTAAACAAGAAATGTCTGGAGTCTCTCATCTGTGCCGGGGCATTTGACTGTGTCCCTGGAACACGCGGACAGTTGTTTGAGACAATTGATAAAGCACTTGAATATGGCGGCAGTTTCCAGAAAGAAAGGTTGTCAGGGCAGGTAAATCTTTTTGATAATCTCTTTGCAGCTGACTCACAGACCGCGGTTCAGACAATGCCTGAACCCGTTCTGCCTGATATTGAACCCTGGCCCTACAACGTATTGCTTCAAAAAGAGAAGGAAATTCTTGGTTTTTATGTAAGCGGTCACCCGCTTGACAGATATTTTGATGAGGTCAGGGGGTTTTCAAGTATATCTCTTAAACAGGAGGCCCTCGCATTAGTAAAACATGACACAGCGGTTACTGTAGGGGGTATGATCACAAGTCTTAAAACACACACTCAGCGTGATGGCCGCCTGATGGCGTTTCTTGAACTTGAGGAGTTTGAAGGATCAATTGAATTACTGATTTTCGGGGATGCATACGAAAAGTTCAAACACCTTCTTGCTGTTGACGCAATGGTATTAGTGCATGGTCAGATAAGTAAGCGGGAAGGTGAAGAGAAACCAAAATTAAGGCTTGAAAACTGCATGTCTCTGTCTGAAACCCGTGAGAAGCTGACAAAAAGTATACATATAAGATTAAATACAGCAGGTCTTGAAAAGGGATCTTTACAGGATATTTTTAAAAGTTTCAATAATGCAAAAGGTGAATGTCATGTAATAATTCATTTGGTGACATCAGAGAAAAATGAGTATCGGATAAAAGCAAAAAACATAAAAGTATTACCTGATCCTGAAATTTTAAAGATACTTCGGGAAAAAGTTGGAAAGGAAAATATATGGATAGGGAAATCGGCCGCATAGGAATCATAAATAAAATAAGGGACACATTTATACTTGTATGGGCAATTATGAGTGCTGCTTTATATGCAGGTTTATGCATACTTTTAAGTCCGGTAGCTCCAAAATTAGCCCGTTATGTTGCCCGGTTATGGAGCTGTCATCTTCTACTGATCGCCGGAGTAAAACTGTCAATTAATGGGCTTGACAAACTGGATAAGAGTAAAAGGTATGTATTTATCGCAAATCATCAGAGTGCTCTTGATATTCCTGTCCTGTACGCAGGAATAAATCAGGCAATCAGTTTTATAGCAAAAAAAGAGCTTTTTCTGATTCCCATTTTTGGATGGGGAATGGCCGCTGTCGGACATGTCTGGATTGATCGTTCAAACGCCAGAAAAGCACGTGATTCAATTAATAAAGCCGTAAATCATCTCAGGAAATCCAATGTATCACTTGTACTGTTTCCCGAAGGTACAAGGAGTGTTGATGGTGTCATAGGGGATTTTAAAACAGGCAGCTTTTCGCTCGCATTACAATCGGGGGTTCAGGCAGTTCCATGTGTAATTCACGATTCACGCAACTGTCTGAAAAAAGGTGCCTCATTTATTTTACCTGGAACTATACATCTTGATATCTGTGAGCCGATTGATCTGGATGAGTCAACAATGTCAAAGGCTGATGTAGGAAAAAAAGTAAGGGAAATTATCTGTGAGGTTGCTGCTAAAGGTCCCTCAGATATAAGTAAATAATGAAAACCGCAATATGTGTTATATTTATCCTAAAAGTCGCAGTTAAAGTTTGTAAATGATATCTAATTTAAAGAAAATCAATAAATAAATCTGTTTTAATTATTCACTTAATAAATGAACTCATTTGTAAACGCATCAATCCTCGCCCCCTAAATCCCCCGTAGGGGGACTTCATGAAAATCATGATCTTACAAGTCCCCCTGCGGGGGATTTAGGGGGCGAGATACAAGGTTTACAATCTCATTTGCGTTTTTTAGTTATTTGTATTAGATATGTTCTCATGAAGCTTTGAGTATCTCATGTGATTTTATTTTTGGATATAAAAGAAGAAAGGGGCTTGCGCCCCTTTCCACCTCAGGCTTTCGCCTGATACCCCATCATCATCACACACATCTGCCATTCTACAATGGCATAACACCTGTCTTATAATAGTAGCAACCGCTGTGCCAATTATTTATTTCTGTGATAATCAACAAAAAATGCTGAAATTTAAATGCAAACGCATGCAATCAATGTTGAACTTGTTTTTCTTTGGAAAATTGGTTAAATAAAAAAGTGCATAATTAAGTAAAAATTCCCGAATGTGGGGTTTTGTTCGTATTTGTATTACAAAAAAACGGGTTTTAATAATTAAACACCAACGGTTAAACCGTTAGTATTTAAAAGTAAGATTCTTTTTATAGAAGTTAATATAATGAGCGATTGTATTGCTTAAGATTCAGCTGTTATGTTCAATTCCGCCTAATTGATCAGTAATAGTGCGGGCGAAAGCTGCAAGGGATGGGTCTCTTGCACCCATTAGAAGTACACAGTCATTTTCAGATGCATTCTGCTTCACAAGTTTTATAAGCTCATCTCTGGTTTGTGGCGCACAGGCAGTAAATGAAATATCACCAAGAGCGTTTATAAGTATGTCAGATGATATGTCTTTCTGTGCAGTGCCGCCTGCGTAATATATTGGAAGAAGATAAAGAATATCTCCTTTTTTAAATACAGATCTGAATGCTTCAATGTAGTCATCTTTCAGAAACCTCGTGGGGCCGAATCCATGTGGTTGATATATGGCAATAACCCGTGATGAAAGATTGCGGGCTGCATTTACTGCAGCTTTTATTTTTTCAGGATTGTGCGCGAAATCATCAACAACATAAATCTTTTTATCTGTCTTGTAAATTGTAAACCTTCTTGCAACACCCTGATAGCCTGATACTGCTCCGCAAAGAAGTAACGGGTCGCATTCTGTTAATTCGCAGACTGCAAGTGCTGCACACAGATTCGACATGTTATGTGCTCCGGGCAGAGGAAGTGAAAATGTGAGTCCTTTGCGTTTAATAGTGCAGGATAATTTATCAAGCTGATATGAATCAGGCGTGTAGGATGCATTGTTATAAACACCAAAAGTTTTAGCGCTGCCAATTGATGCAAGCCAGGTGTCATCAGCATTGACAATAGTCACTGAAGAGTTTTTTGAAAATGTACTGAACAGTTCAAGCAGTTCAGGTATAGTCTTATGATCTTTCGAGACATTGAGAATAACGCTGATAGACGGATAATATTTGACTAATGTACCGTCACTTTCATCTGCTTCAATAACAAGGTATTCTGATTTACCATAATATGCATTACCGATAAGCCCTTCATTTTCAAGACGGCGCAGGCTTGCTCCGCTGATAAGCGATGGTGCTTTCCCTGATGCAGTAAGAAACTCAAAAACCATTGCTGTTACAGTTGATTTCCCGCTTGTCCCGGCAATCGCTATTGTTTTTTTTGAACTGACAATTGCAGCTAAAATGTCCGAGCGGTGGAAAATGGGTTTGTTATATTGACGGGCTGCTACTATGTCCGGATTGGACTCTTCGATTGCAGTTGAAATACAGATTGCATCTGTTGCTTCATTAATACCTGTCCCATCCTGACTGAAAAGGCTGCATTCAAGATCTGTAAGTTTATTTTTAATAATTGCTGTATCTTCACTGTTAAGAAGACGGTCTGATCCGCTTACTGAAACACCAGTCCATCTCAGATACTGCGCGATTGCACTCATTCCGCTTCCGAGTATTCCGGTAAAATGTATTGTACTGAATTCTTTATTATTAATCAATAACGACAACTGTACCCTCCTCGACAGAATTAAACAGTTCTATTATATCATCATTGCGCATGCAGATGCATCCGTGCGACATGGGTGTACCAATAAGATCTTCCCTGTTTGTACCATGAATATAGATGTATCTTTCAAAAGAATCAACGGGTGCTCCTTTGTTGACACCCGGCTCGAGCCCATCAAGCTGCAGTATCCGTGTAAGAATAAGATTCTCTTCTGTCATTTCCTCATGACAATTGATGCCGGTATCAACCCTGCTTCTGAAAATTCTCCACTTTGGTGCATCATGCCCGATTTTATTGATGATTTTATGAAGTCCCTGAGGTGTCTGATTTGAGTTCTCAAGGTTTCCAATCCCGAATTTTGATGTAGAAATGCTGTATTCTTTAACTGTATGTTTCTTTTTAATAAGATACAATTTCTGATTTTCTGTATCAATATGAATTATATGCGTTGGATTCTCATGTAGTATTTGTTGCACTTTGTTGCGTATTATTGGTATTTTATGATCAATCATTGTATATGTCCATTGATGAAGAGTAAAGTAAAATACAGATCATGTCTATAGACGCGTTTTTAACAAAATAATATAATGATATTAAGAACAAGTAATAATTGTATATCCTGCCTCTTTAATTAAAAGTAAAGGAACGATCACTATGACAATTGATGCACCGTATCCCGCAAATAATGAAGACACCTGGAGATTGTTTCGTATTATGGCTGAATTTGTTGAGGGATTTGAGACTCTGTCAAGAATAGGTCCATGCGTTACTATTTTTGGATCAGCCAGAACTCCTAAAACTCACAAATATTACAAACTGACAGTTGAGACTGCGCGTCTTGCGATCAGGAATGGCTACGGCGTAATCACAGGTGGTGGTCCCGGCATTATGGAGGCTGCAAATAAAGGTGCATCAATGGAGAATGGGCGCTCAATAGGACTCAACATTCAACTGCCATTTGAACAGAAGCCAAATCCATATGTTAAGCTCCTTCTTAATTTCAGGCACTTTTTCTGTCGTAAAGTCATGTTTCTCAAGTATACATCAGCAGTTATTATCATGCCTGGCGGTTATGGTACAATTGATGAAATGTTTGAGACATTGACACTTATACAAACTCAGAAAGTGGGTACATTGCCTATAGTGCTTATGGGAAAAGAATATTGGAAAGGTCTGACAGACTGGCTTGAGAATACAATGCTTGAACATAAGTATATTGCTGATGAGGATATTGCGCTTATGAAGATCACTGATGACCCGCTTGAG
>Ga0209800_10001284_pt1 | contig 27561 bp, 23 predicted proteins | sample Higcelweek8metaG_FD_187174 | JGI IMG/M metagenome (GOLD analysis project Ga0209800, IMG submission 187174) | Freshwater pond sediment microbial communities from the University of Edinburgh, under environmental carbon perturbations - High... | ecosystem: Environmental > Aquatic > Freshwater >...
TGAGCATATACTTCGGCAGGAGTTGCACGTGGTTTGCTGAATTCCGCTGTCGAAGCAGGATTCACCGTCATTAAGGGAACGCCACCAAACATTACAACCAGGTCGAGGTAGGTAAAAGCTCTCAAAGCTTTAGCTTCACCAACCATAACTTTCATACCAGTGGTAGCTTCCGGATTAGCTCCTACATTATTTATGATGGTATTACACGAATTAATTGTGCTGTAAAACCTTGTCCATATTGTTGCAAATCTTGAGTTATCGGAAGTAATGTTGAAATCGTCAAGATATTGGTACTCAGGAGTATCTCCAGCGTTTGGTCCTGCACATTTTGTATCGTCAGCAGGAAGGTTTTTAATAAAATAGACACTTGCCCATGATCCGGAGGAGTAGTTTTCCTGAATTTTGTTGTAAACACCCATGGTGGCCATTTTCACTTCAAGATCGTTTTTCAGGAAATTGTCGCTGGAGAGTGACCCTACCGGCTCTACTTCCAGGAAATCTTTACTGCAACCTGCAAAAGCAAGTACAATAAGTAAACTCAGGCTATATATTATTTTTTTCATGTTTTTTCGTTTTTTTTAGATTAGAAACTAGCTGAAAGACCAAATAAGAACTTAGCAGCAATCGGATACAGACCTCTGTCAACTCCCTGGCTCTGGTTATTGTTACTACCAGCTTCAGGATCTAAACCTTTGTACTTGGTGAAGGTAAAATAGTCGTCGAGTGAAACATAAGCCCTGAGTGATCCAACTCCGAATTTAGAAGTCAGTGAATTTGCAAGAGTGTAACCAAGTTGTATCTGTTTGATTCTCATATAAGCTCCGCTCGAAACCATAACATCGCTGCGGTAAACATAATCGCTGCTGTTGTCAGCTCTTGGTGAACTTGCTCCTGGATTTTCCGGGGTCCACCTGTCTTCGAACAAATAAGCAGGTTTGTTTGATAAAGCCCTGTCAGTCCGATACCAGGCCATGAAAATATCATTGCCCGAAACACCCTGCAATGCGAGGTTAAAATCGAACCCTTTGTATCCCATAAAGATGCTACCACCATAAACTAAAGTTGGATGAGGACTACCAATTTGTGTTTGATCAGAAGGGGAAATTTTACTGTCCCCATTCACATCAACTACGATAGGATCGCCTGCCTCGAATTTTGTTCCGTATATTGCATTGTAGGCTTCGGCTTCAGCCTTGCTGTCGAATACGCCATCGGTTTTGTATCCTTTAAAATACCAGATTGGAGCTCCTTCTTCGAACCAGGTTAAATCATAACCCCTTACATTGGCGCCACGAACCGGTGCGTCAACATCTAAAGAAGATACTTCATTTTTCAATGTCGAAAGGTTAACACTTGCTCCGTATGTGAATGCATTATCCTGGTTTATATAGCTTAGTTCAAACTCTAAACCTTTATTGCTAACGGTTCCGGCATTAACTGATGGCATACCACCACCGGTTGACATTGGGAATGTGCCCGGTGCAATCAGATTTTCTGTGTTTTTGCTATACCAGTCAGCTGTGAAAGCTAATTTATTATTCAGTAACCTGATATCAATACCTATATCTGCCATTTCGGTTCTTTCCCATTTCAAATCCTTGTTTACCAATTTCGCTATTTGTGCGCCTGTTTGGTAAGTACCGGTTGCATCAGGATATTTGATACCTGCAAGTGTCCATAATTCTTTATCCTCGTTGCCCGGAAGGTTCGATTTGCTTCCGTTTGCTCCCCAGCTTGCTCTCATTTTTACATAAGTAACCACACCTTTGTTGAAGAAATCTTCGTTGCTCACAACCCATCCGGCTGATACTGCAGGAAATACTGCATATTTAGCATCGGTTGGGAAAACACTTGCTCCGTCCCTGCGGACTGATCCTTCCAATAAATATTTACCTTTAAAGCTATAGGAAAGACGTCCGAACATGGAAGCCATTGTATTTTCAGTTGGAACGCCACCGGTTCTGTCGTACAGGTCGGAAGTGGTTGATCCCTGATTTGCATATGGATCACCTTCAGCTACCAGCGGTGCTGAATAAAGTGTGTATGCAGGGCCTTTATATTGCTGAGCTGAATAACCAGCCAGAAGGGTTAATGAATGGTCGCCGAAATCTTTTGAATAAGTAGCGAAATTTTCCCATAACCAGGTATTGTATTTATTAAGGTTATCGGTAACATTGGTAGTTCCATTCTGATTTTCAGTCGAAAAATAATAAAGCGGACTCCACATATGTTGATTCTGATAAGTTAAATCCAAACCAATCCGTGAAGTAAAAGATAAACCGGTAACTGGCTTAATGGTAAGATAGCCTGTTCCCAACATTTTATCCTGCTCAGTGGAGTTATGGTAAGTAGTAAGAACTGCCAAAGGATTGGCCATTTCACCGGATACATTTTCAGTTAATCCGAAATAATCGCCATTTTCATCTTTTAAAATTACATTTCCTGCATCTAACAGAGTTTGTACATGTTCAGGAGTGCCTGAGTAAGTAACTGGTGTAAACGGATCAATCAATAAAGCGCTGTTTACCAAGCTTCTGTATTCGTCGTCCTGACCAACGTTTTCCTGGTTCGAATGGCTATAGCTGATGTTACCACCAACTTCAAGCCATTTTTTTACATCACTTTTTATATTCATTCTGGTAGTGTACCTGTTGTAATTAGCTTTATCACCACCAACTATACCATCCTGTGTTAAATAGGAACCTGAAACCATATAGACGGTTTTGTCATTTCCACCCGAAAATGACAAATGGTGTTTTTGCATTGGTGCGGTTTGGAAAGTTTCGCTTAGCCAATCCGTATTTGCACTGAAACGATCTTTGGTAGCCTGTCCTGATTCGGTCATCCATTGTTTATATTGTACTGCGTCCATCAATTTCATATCAGTACGTACACTTTGCATGCCATACTGGAAATCATAATTAACCACACCTTTACCTGATTGACCTGATTTGGTGGTAATTAAAATAACACCGTTGGCACCTTCAGTTCCGTAAATTGCTGACGAAGCAGCATCTTTCAATACTTCCATTGATTCAATATCACCCGGATCGATATTATTGATATCACCGGTTTTCATTCCGTCAACAATATACAACGGGTTTGAATTTGAATTTGAATTAACCCCTCTAACCCTGATTTTTGAACCTGCTCCCGGTGAACCTGAAGTTGGCAGTACCATTACACCTGATACTTTACCCTGGATGGCCTGGTCGGCCCTGGAGGTTGAAGTGGTTTTTAAATCTTTAGCTTTAACCGATGAACTTGATCCGGTTACGAGGCTTTTCTTTTTAACACCATAACCTACAACCACTATCTGGTCGAGAGTAGTAGCTTCGGTTACGAGGGTTACTTTAACTGGTTCGCCGGTAATGGCAACTTCCTGCGATACCATTCCGATGAAAGATACAACAAGAGTTGTTGCAGTTGCCGGTACCTGCAGGGTAAATTTTCCATCCAGGTCCGTAAGGGTACCTTCAGTTGTTCCTTTTACCATAATAGTTGCTCCGGGCAGTGTGGCATTGCTTTCGTCATAAACAACACCTTGTACGGTTTTTGTTTGCTGCGCAAAAGCAAATGAGAATGCACTCAGCCACAAAATGCCGGTTAGCATCAGCACCTTGACTTTTATGCCGCAGTGCAGGTAATTGTAGAGATTTTTTTTCATAAATTGAATTTGGTTGTTTGGGTTAGTAATTAAGGATTTGATTTGGTTTTGAATTATTATAAGCTGGTTTCTTTCTGAGGATTGGATTTTTGATTCATACAACTTATATCAATTTTTATTCATGAGGTGAGGATGCAAAAATATGGTCAGAACTTATTGTGTTCTACAAACAGATTTTCCGAGAATAATGGTATTTTGTCCTATATTTGCCAGATTAAAATAAATAGGATATGAAAACGGATGTTTTTTACGAAAAACTGACAAAGGAATCTGAATTCAGTATCAATTTCCTTGAGGTTGAAGTTCCCTGCCTGGATGTTCCCTGGCATTATCATCCGGAAACAGAAATTATTTTTATCGAAAAAAGTACCGGCTCCCGCTTCGTTGGCGATCACTCGGAACCATTCGGCGAAGGCGATGTTGGCATGATAGGAGCCAACCTGCCTCATGTATGGAAGAGCGATTCCATTTATCAGAAAAATATTCCTGAACTTAAAGCCAGGGTTTTGGTGATTCATTTCCGCGATGAAATTTTTAAAGGGCCGTTAGCTGCCTTACCCGAAATGAATGGAATCAGTCAATTGTTGCATTTGTCGCAATATGGAATAAAATTTATTGGCTCAGCACGCGAAGAAATCGGGAATCAGATGAGAGCGATAATAAAAGCAACGGGAATTGAAAAAATGCTGAAGTTGACCCGGATGTTAGACTTTATGGCACAGACAGAGGAAAAGCAGTTACTGGCCAGTACCGGGTATTCCAAAATCCGTAAATCGGTTGATTTCGATCGTTTCGATAAGGCGTACCGGTATATGATTGATAATTTTCAGCAAAATATTGCCCTTGACGATGTATCGGGTATTGTAGGAATGACTTCAACTTCTTTTTGCCGGTATTTTAAAAAGCATACAAAAAGATCATTTCACACAGTGCTGAATGAAATAAGGGTAGGCCACGCCTGTAAATTACTGTTAGAGGACAGGATGAATATTTCAGGTATCTGCTACGAAAGCGGGTTTAATAATGTTTCGAACTTTAATGAGCAGTTTAAAAAGATAAAAGGTGTTTCGCCCAGCCAGTACCTTAAAATGAGGCTTAAATCGGCATAATAATTTTGCTTCAAAAAATTAGAAGGTGCGACATGGCGAAGGGGCGAGGGGCAAAAAAAGAGGGGAGACAAGGCGAAGGGGCGAAGGGCGAACGAACCTATACTAATGACCACCGGCAATTTACCACTATCTCATATTGTGCAACAAAAAAAGCCAACCCTCTCAGATTGGCTGGATTTGTAATCCCCTAAAAATAAAAAAACCCGCTCACCGCAGGCCACACTTTCTTATAAATAATCTTTCAAATAGGAACTATCCTATTTTTCCTCATTCCTTTTCTTAATCAAATCAGCAAGCGGATCTTTGCAATCATCAGGAACTTCTTCGTCTAATCCAAGTTTCTGAAAAGCTGCTACCTGTTCGGGAGTAATAGGAAAAAGATGGCCGGTTGAACGGAGCATAATTTCAAGCTCAAGTTCAAATGCCTTTTCTTCAGTTGTTAAGCGGGTCGCCTGCGTTTTCGGTTTTCTTTTGTTCATCCTCGCAAAAGCTTTCTAGTTTCTGGAAAGCTCTACGCTTGATCTGCAGCAGGTTATCAAGAGTGATCTTCCATTTTGCACAAAGATACGCAATTCTGTCTTCGCTTAGGTATTTGCGTCCTCCTTTAATACTAAAATATTCCAGCAAGATATCACGCTCCCTGGGCTTAAGTTTCACCCATACTTTATCATAAATTTCCTTTCTTCTTCTGTACAATTCTTCTTTGCGGTCTTTCTTCTTTTCAGCTTGCAGAAAATCATCAGTATCTGTTTGATAAATTTTCAGTTCTTCAAGATGATCATGATAGTCCGGAACAACCAGGTTAAATTTTTCAAATTTCCTCTTCTCAACAGTAAGTTTTTCTTTCTCAACTTCAGCAATTCTAGAAAACCATCCAATCAATAATTGATCTTGAAGTTCTTTAGAAACTTTTCCAAGAGATTCTTCAAAAGAATTTGATTTTAAATAGATCTCTTGCATAGATATTCTATAAACATCTTTTTCAAGACCTATAATTTTATGAAAATTATCTTTCTTGCAAACTGATTTGCAAGCGTTCCATAAAACTTTTTCATAGCGAGCTTGAAATTCATAATATGCCCTTAATGAAGTTCCTGTAAATTCTTCATTATTAGTCATTAAAGAGAATAACTGAGCAATCGGCAGTGATTTTAAATCAATTTGATTAGACATTTTATTTCAATTTTTAGCATTAAAATGGTCTCGAAATTGGTCTTTAAAAAGGTCATTTTTCATTGTTTTCTGACCTTCTTTATATAAAGTTACAGCTTTTTTCGCAAATAAAAAATGCTGCATTCAAAAATTTGGAGTACGAGGTGTAAATCCTTTTGCTTTCCAGCAATAACAAGGATTTCAGCTAATTTTTGCATATTATACGATTTATTTTAGATTAATCTTCCTTTTTTAGAAAATATTTTTCATTTCCATGTTTGATTTTCCTTCCAAATTCTCTTTTTCACTCATATTTTTTCACTCATCTGATTTTATTTTATTGATTAGCAACACACTAACGAAATCAAGCAATTTTATATAATCTATTTTCATTGTGATTATGCATTTAGATGAACTTTTTTTTAATTATTGTTCTTTCAACTTAATATTGCCAGATGAGAAATCAAACTAGACGTTAATTGAAATAATCTCTCAAGAAGATACATTTCTTTTTTCTGTTCTTCATTTTTAGTTTCAAGAGTTATCATTTTCAATGCTAGTTTTAAATTTTGACTGGATTTCTGCTTTTTCCCGATGCATTTAGACCACAAAGATTTAAGAATTATTTTTCGAAAGAAAAATTAAAATAGTATTGCTTTTTAAAAAGTTTATTTCATTGACCTTCAATGAAAGCAAACTCCTAACTTCTTTTCTTCTTTTATTAATTTATGTTCATCTATCACACTTCACTTGGTTTTACTCCACGAAAACAAAAAAACCACCCAGAAAAATGAATTCTGAATGGTTAGCTTTTACAAAGGTACAACATTGTCAAGTATTTTGGTTGTCCTTATTTGGGGAAACGGCCCTCCTTTTTACTCAGTTGACCATAAAAACTAGTTTTTAATAGTGGGTAAATGCAAGTGTATCAAGCTAATGCGTACTGAAAATAAATCGCTGCACATGTGCAGCGATTGTTAATAACCCAATGCTAAGTTCAGCCTTTTGACACATAAAATGGGTTGAAAACTGGATATATAAATCCTCATCTTATATCTTCGCAAAGCTTCCTTATCTTCACCCTGTTTACTCTATTCCCAACCTAGTTCACTCTATTCCCAACCTAGTTCACTCTATTCCCAACCTAGTTCACTCTATTCCCAACCTAGTTCACTCTATTCCCAACCTAGTTCACTCTATTCCCAACTTAGTTCACCCTATTCCCAACTTAATTCACTCTATTCCCAACCTAGTTCACTCTATTCCCAACTTAGTTCTCTTTATTCCCAACTTAGTTCTCTCTATTCCCAACTTAGTTCACTCTATTCCCAACCTAGTTCACTCTATTCCCAACCTAGTTCACTCTATTCCCAACCTAGTTCACTCTATTCCCAACCTAGTTCACTCTATTCCCAACCTAGTTCTCTCTATTCCCAACTTAGTTCACTCTATTCCTTTTTTGTGGCAAAGGTCGGCAGCTAGAGAGATTTAGAAAAGATATTCATGCCCATAGGCTAATTTTTGAATTTCAGGGCAGTATCTGCTCAATCATTGTGTAGTTTTAAAATCCGGATTCATAGAGTATGGCGAAAAAAAGCGACCAATAACCGGATCGTAAAGCCGCGCATTCATATTTATAATTTTAAACACATCGAGACACTTCTACCTGGAAATTGAACCGGCTTGGATTACAAATTTTCATCAGCGGGTAATTCTTCACCAACAATGGATTTTGTGCCGGCACAAATTACAAATGAAGAGTGTTCGAAACATTTAAAAACAGCATTATTGGAAATGGAAATTCAGGCTTATAGCAATAATTCAACTGTAATTTTTTGCATTTTTAATGCACTTTTCACTCCTTTAGCATATGTTTCGAACACTCATGATTACAAATTAGCGCCAGCGAGGGCTTTACCCATGATCAGCCGATTACGATTAATAGATATTTCTTATTTTATAATTCTTTTGCTTCCTAAGATTTTTTCGGCAAGTAGGAATATTTTCCGTAGTTAAACCCTTTTGTTTTATCAATAAAATGATAAATTATTAACAATTTTTAAAATTTTGTAAACTTATATGATATTCTGAGAAAATTAATTACTTTTGAATTACCATAATATACTAATTTACTTCTACGTTATGAAGAAACCATTGTATTGTTTCTTGAATACTAAATTATAATAAAAATTGAAATAAATTATCTTATGTGTCTGTTTATCAATACCTTTCCTCCCCCCAAAAAAAAGCCAACGTGCTAACCCAACAAAGCTCTCATCTACTTTCCCCCTTGTATTGCAGTTTAGTTACTTGAGTGTGTCTTTACTACAGGTTTTGTTTAAAAAAATAATGCTTACTAAAACGGTATTCCTATCCTGACCAATAAAATTAAGTTCAATTTTGATATAAAAACAAATGAAATTTATTGATAAAAATTCTAAACTGGAATTGCTGAAAAAGTTAATTAAAAATGAAAGCACTGGCAATGTAGAAGATATAAGCAGACGAATTTGTGTTTCGAGAAGCACACTTTTAAGATATATTGATGATTTGCGTTTAATGGGTTATAACATTAGCTTTTGCTTTCAGCGCAATACATATTACTTTATAAGGAAAAAGGATGATGAAGAAAAAAATGCCACTAACTAAAAATTGGCACCGCGGTGTCAGTTTTTGACACCAGCAGGCATATATATTTGTATTGAAAATAAACGTATTGCTATTTAATCACGAAATGCGAATTTATAACCAGGCAAATTGTACTGCACATCCTCACCGACAAATAAGGCTTTATACATTGTTATGCCTGTTTGTGAAGGATGTGCCGCCGTGAAGTTATTTTACTGAAAATCAGGAACAGTTCTTAAAAGCTTTCGTTACAATAAAAAACGCACACACTTATTAGAGCTAAAAAGTAATTATTAATCTTGAAAAATTCTTGCACATGAAAAAAAATATCTTAAATGCGTCATTGTTCGTTATTCTAATAAGCATATTAACCCTAAATATAGGCAGTTATGGAGGGAATATTGCTATTACGAGTATGAAAAATAATTCCACAGTAATCAAAGCTCCTGAAGGCAAATGGGTTAATTGTGATAACGAAGGAGGGGTAGGAATACCTTTCTTTGATAGGTGTTGTAGTGATTGTGCCCTTCATTTTAATGATTGGTATTCACATAGTGAGTGTTTTAAAGCAAGCACAGGAACTCCACAGGATTAAGATTTATTTTTGCAACTGGACGGATCGAAATTCATGCTTAATGGGTCTTAAATGAGATGAAAAAAATATGACCTACGACTAGTTTATACTTTTCTTCATCTCATTTATTTTAAGGATTTAGTAAAAAAAGCAGATAAATACAAGCATTCTGGAAAGGAATCCTGGCTTTTAGGATGATTAATTGAAAGATTAAATAGACTTTAGGTTATACTCTCAACAATTCGTCATTCTTTCAGATGGTTTAATACTCAAAAAAATGTTAAAAAAGTAAAAGTTATGATTTTTTTTATAACTAATAAATATCGAAAGCGATTCAACAGGTATAGTGATGATTTCATTTTCAAAAAAATCATAATTGTATCTCTAAAATCGCTATTCTTTGCTTCTTTCCCAAACTGCTTGCATTTTCACAAAGCGATCCCGTATAAATTTACCTTGTTTATAATATTTCTTTTGGGTGGATGTCAGGAAAAAAGCAATATTATTAGTGAATACATGAACATCTACCCCGATATTTCAGGCAAAAGAATAGAATTTCCGGTTAATTTAAGAGTTATTAATAACATTGTAGCTCCAGATGATTTATTAACGTCGGGCAAAAAAATTGTTTGCACTGGTGACATGGATTGTAGTCCTTGCGTTTTAAGGCTGATAGAAATAGAGGAGTATATAAAGTGCAATAAAAATCTGTTGAAAGATATTGAAGTTATTTATATTGCTAAGGGAGAAGAATCTGAATATTTTAGTTATCAAATACAGCAAACTCAATTCTCGTTCCCTATTTATAAAGACTCGTGTTCAAGTTTCCTTACAAAGAATGGATTAGAAAATTATAATAAGGATGTATTCTTCATTAATGCTAATAATGAAATAGTTCTTGTTGGTGCACCTTTTAAGAATCCTATGCTTCAAGATATGTACAAAAACTTAATTTTTGAAAAATGATAAGAATGACATCGAACTTCTGTATAGCACTTTGTTTCATAGCCTTTATTCGTTGTTCTGATACAGAAATGAAGAGTAAGGTTATTATTGCATCAGGATTCCCAAATACAAAATCTCTATCAGGATCTAAGATTAATGGAATAAAAACCGATTTTTATCCGCTAATTGTTGGGCTTAAAGATGATTTATTGTTGTTTTGTGACACAGAGCATAAAACTCATTTTTATGCTTACAAAGTGCCTGAATTTGATTATTTGGGCAGCTTTGGCAACCAAGGGAAAGGGCCATCTGAAGTGCAAGACCCAGTTTTCTGGGGTCAAATTATTAACGATAAAGGAACAGAAAAAGCATGGATATATGAAATGAATAAGATGAAATTATCACTATTCGATATTAGTAAAGCTTTATCTTCTTCTAATTACAAACCTGAATTTTCAACTATTTTCCCTCCACAAATCGGAGAAGCTGTAAACATAATAACTATTGATTCAAATTCTGTTATAGGGAGCGGAAATCAGTCATATGGTGAGTTTTTTATTTACAATTCAGTTACAAAAGGGATTTTGTGGAAGCCTTTCGTTGAAAAGTATGGAGCTGCCTTTAATTGCGAACAACCCGAATCAAGACCATTGGAATATAAGAGAGGAATTCTGAAAATAAAACCTGACGGGTCTAAATTTGTAAAAGCATTTATTTACTTGCCAATTATTGATGTTTATAATAACAAAGGTGATCTTGAATATTCGATTGTTCTTGATAATTTCCATAAACCCAAAATAAACAGAGAAGAAAATAGCTTTAAAGGATCAACAATGCTGTTTTTTGAAAACGTATACCTAACCGACAACTTCATTTATGCTTTGAATCGAAATTGTACACTTGAAGAATATAAAAACAGTAATAATGTTGAAATTTTTGTTTTTAATTGGGAAGGTGAGTCTATTAGTAAGTATAAATTAAACGAAGGAATTGCATCGCTTGGGCCATTTGTGGTCAACGAGAAAGCAGGAGAAATTTACTCCGTTAATTTTATTAGTGAAGATAATTTTATTCGCAGATTTAAAATGGCAACTGACGAAAAATAAAGATTGAATAATTATGAAAATGACAAAGAACTTGTTTTTATTAATATTTGGCATCCTCATTGTACTAAATATTATAATGGTATTCAGATTTAATAATTTGAATAAAAATTATTCAGAAATAAAGTTTCTCTATGCTGTAACAAAAGAAAACGATTCGAAAAATTCTTCCTTATTAGCTGAAATGAGACAAAATTTATTAACACAAAATTTAATAGAACAAAAAATCAACGATGAAAATATTTTATTGATAGATGAAAATCTAATTGCATTGAATATGAGTGATGTAGTAAAAGATGGTAAAAATCTATTAGTCTTTAGATTCCATGAATCTAGTTGTTATCCGTGCATAAGAAAATATTTGTCGCGACTCCAAAATACCATTAAAATAAAAGATAATGTAATAATTATTGCTTCTTTTGTTGATACTGAAATCTTTAATAATAATTTTAACACCTTGGGGATAAAAACGTACTTTACAAATGCGAAACTTTGTGATTTCGATACAGAAGAGAAACCATACTTCTTTATACTAAACAAATCATTGACTCTTCAAAATGGATTTATTCCAATAGAAAAAGATCTCCCTCTGATTGATCAATACTGTCGTCTAATAATTGAAAACTAATAATATAAAAAATGAAAACTAAATTTTCCCTAATTCTATTTACCTTCTTTCTTTCTTTCTGCATCAATGCGCAGACAACCAAACTAACAGGAAAGGTAATTGATTCCATTAGTGGAGAACCTTTACCATATGTGAATATAATGTTGCAGAACTGTGAAATAGGTGTTACGGCAGATATAAATGGTAATTTTGAATTAATTATTACCGATACTTTAATTACGGATACTATAGTTTTTTCACATGTTGGGTATCAGACAATAAAAGAAAATTTCAATAATTTGTCCAATGTTATTAGTTTAGCTCGTCAAGCATATCTTCTTTCAGGCGTTACTATTATAAATCACTCCAAAAAACCTAAGGCAAAACTGGTAAATCGTTTTAAACCGAATGAATGCTCTATAAGGTATTCAAACCTAAACAATATGAAGAAGTGGATTCCTAACAGATCCAAAGAGCCCACAATTGAAGCAATTAGCTTTGAATATAAGGAAGAATATGGAACAAATGACAAAATTAAAGAGGTGTGGGTTTACTTGACATCCTTTAAAGATTCATGTACTTTTAGACTGCGTCTCTTAAAATCTTCGACAAATGTAATCCCTTCAACGGACTTGATATATGACCCAATCCTTGTTAAAGTAACTAATGAAAAACAGCTCTACAAAATAAACATTGAGAAATACAATATCCGTTTATCCGAGCATACAATTTTTGTAGGTGTTGAGCTATTAATACGCCCTGAAAATTCTTCAATAATTATAAACGAAGGCAAATCCGTTACAATATATTCGCCATTTCTAAACTATTTTCCTACAAAGGAACAAAAATATCATTATTGGATATATTCTCAAGGGAAATGGTCTAAGATCACTCAAAAGGTTCCACAGTATACAAAATCAGTGCGAGACATGTTTTATAAGCCAGCAATTTCATTGTTGCTAATATCATAAAAATTGATCTTCCTCTGGGGGATTTACTTTCGTTGAGACATGTTAGTTCTCCACTATGCTAATGAGATAGCTATGTTCGATTCTTTAAGTTGTAAACAGTTCATCATTGCTCGAGAAAAAAAGATCTTATGTGCACCTTCCTCCCCGAAAAACGGCGCCTTGAGTTACTCGAAAAACTTAAAAACGTGAAAGAAACTGATAACCCGGTGCTGATGATTATTAAAACTAAAAAATAATTATTCGCCTGAAAAAGCATAAGACATATAAATGAAAGTTGATTGCATCCAAAATACCTTGATATACATGTTTTTGCATGCAGCGGAATACGTATTATCTTATTGAAAAAAAGCATGACGAAAAAAGAACTCTTAACTATACATTGGCACCGCAGTACCGTTTTATGACACCAGCAGGCATATATATTTGTATTGAAAATAAACGTATTGCTATTTAATCACGAAATGCGCATTTATAACCAGGCAAATTGTATTGCACATCCTCACTGGCAAATAAGGCTTTATATGTTTTTATGCCTGCTGGTAAAGGATGTGCCGCCGTGAAATCAGTAATGGATAGAGACTAGTTTTATGATAAAAGATAATCTTACAAATAAGTCGAAACGAAGAAAAATTTAAACATGAAAAAAACTATTTTAATAATTTTAGTAAATATAAGTGTGATTCTTGCATTTATGATAAGCAAACCTAAAGAAACTATGGCAGCACCACCAAGAATCTGGTTTGACCAGTGGCCACGATGCCCTGAGTATGGCCCAAATTACTATGAGCATCAGTGTTGGTCAGGAAATTTGTATACATCGTGTCTTCCAGCACCTTGCACATACACTTTAGGAGGGGATCCTCTTGGCCAATAAAATAATTACATTGAACCGACTTATCATACATTTGTAAAAATGTGTAATAAGTCGGTTATCTGCTTGTACGAATTAATCAATCTATAAATGATATAAAATGAATTCTTTGAAGAAAATAATAATCTTTTCATTAATTTCATTATTTGCATGTGCGAGTAATAAAGAGAAAGTAAAATCAAATGTTGAACGAATCCCAATTGATCTGGACAAAACTAAATTCTGTGATGACTGGGGCTCTATTATAGAGGATATTGACTTCATTCCTTTAGAGACTCACAAAGATGCAGTAATTGGGAGAATTGGGAAAATTCAGTTTCAAAACAATACAATTTTAATTAGAACATCTGATCATAAAGTATTTGCTTTTTCAAATATTGGCAAATTGGTATTCCATTTTTCAAATATTGGCAAAGGTAAAAATGAGCTTCCTTTCGTTTTAGATTGTTGCTTTGGGCAAGATAAACAACTTTATATTTTTGGATCAGATAATTATTTAATAATCGACACTGCTTATAATATAGTTGCTGAAAAAAATTTACCTGTTTCTGAGTGTACAAGCATTGGCAATTCTCCGGTTTCCTGGTTGGTAGAAAGTAGTAATGTTTTTTTTCAATGGTACAATTCAAACTCTGTATCACCAGGAAACGAAAAATTTTGTCTTTATATCACTGATAGCAGTGGAAAAATTTTGTCGAAACACTTCCCATACGATCATTTTACCGGTGAAGGGAGTTTTCCGCAAAGTACTGGCAATATACTGGTTGCTCCTCCTAATCTGAACGACACTATTTATTCTTTTAACCAAGGTGCCATTAATCCGATGTATTATATTGATTTTGGAGACAAGAAATACATCTCAGGCACATACAAAACCGAAACATCTGAGGATTTAAGATCTCCACACCATTTGAGTTCATTTTTTGTAAGGAATGGACTATGCGGCGAAATTCTTGACCCCGTAATGAATGACGAATATGTGATATTTAAATTCTCTTCCTCGAAATATAGGATTAATTGTATATACAACAAAATCAGTAAGAATGTTTTGTTGACTACTTGCTATTACAATCAGATAGAAAATCTTTTTACACCATTGCACATATTTGCCTCTTTTGATAATTATTTTGTCTCAAGTATTGATGCCTGGAAAGTGCGTCAACTATTGGACGGAAGAAAAACCACCTGTTCTTTCCTCCCCGAAAAGCGGCGCCTTGAGTTACTCGAAAAACTTAAAAACGTGAAAGAAACTGATAACCCGGTGCTGATGATTATTAAAACTAAAAAATAATACCTGTATATGAAACAAGACAAAATATTTACGTGGTTGCTTATTGTTTTTAATGTAGCACTTATTGCAATAGTGCTTTATATGAAATATGGCAACTTTAGCAAAGGCGTAAGCATTGATGAATACAACAAAGCGGTAACATCGCTCAAACAAACCAACATGATGGTCAAAAATCTGGCACAATTCCAGCTTTTTTCCGAAAACAGCACACTGCCCGATACAATCACAATGATTAACGAAAAAGGGAATGTGATTAAGCTTCAAAGTCAACTCACCAAACCAAAACTCATATTGCGCTACTCCGAACTTAATTGCCAGACTTGTGTAGATGCTATGATATCAGAAATAAAAGCCAATAAATCAATCGACAGCAATAATATGCTTATGCTGGCATTTTACAAACAAACATCATACCTTTATCAATTTAAACGAATTAACAGAATTAACATGCCTGTTTACAGCTTGCAAAAAGCTTTACTACCCGATACATTAAACGTACCCTATTTTTTTATGCTACACCCCAATTTAACCACCAGCAATGTTTACATCCCAGAAGAAGGAGATACTGCAGGTGTTAAATATTATCTTAACTTTATAGTCAAAAAAATTAATGAAGATAGCAATTAGATTTTTTAAGATATTTCTTGTTTTGTTAATTGGCATTATGTGGTCGTGCCAACAACAAGGTGGTGCAGAAAAAGAACTAAATAATTCAACAGGCAAATCCCTTGCCGATACCACCCTTGTTCCGGTTGCAATGGTAAAGCTAACTACATTTTCAAGCCAAACATGGAGTAATGGTACCATAGAAGCCATGCAAAAAGCTGTAGTTACATTTCCAATACAAGGCAACATAGTTGCTATTGCTGTTAAAAACGGGCAACAGGTAACAGCAGGCCAGGTATTGGCAAGCCTGGATAATAACAGGCAACTTCAGGATGTAAAACAGGCACAAATAGTATATGAAAAATCACTCCTCGAACTCGAGGATCAATTGCTTCGGCTTGGATATAATTTAAATGATACTGCTTCGCTCTCTATCTCAACATTGAGTATGATTAAGCTACGCTCAGGATTTAAGGAAGCTGAATTACAGTTAAGCAAAGCACGCTACGAACTAGGGTTAACCACAATTAAAGCACCTGTAAGTGGTATAGTAACAGGTCTGCAAGCTCAAAACCACTCACCCACATCGGAGTATAAAAACCTATGTACACTTTTGAATAACAGGTTGATGAAGGTTTCGTTCGCATTACTCGAAAGTGATGCCGGCCTGGTAAGGCCCGGTATGCCTGTAAAAATATTTCCGGTGGCTTTGCCTGGCAGAGAGGTTACTGGCCGCGTAAGCGAAATTGAACCAATTATTGATAAAAACGGTAGCCTGAAAGTGTGTGCCGAGGTGCAAAATCCTTCCAGCCAGTTGCTCGATGGTATGAATGTGCGCGTTGTTGTTGAATCAATTGTAGCTAACCAATTGGTTATTCCAAAGTCAGCGGTGCTGGCAAGGCAAGGCAGGCAGGTTGTATTTACTGTCGAAAATGGATTGGCGATCTGGAACTATGTAACCACCGGTTACGAAAACACAAGCTATTACACCATAACCGAAGGCCTCACTGAAGGACAGATTATAGTAACCGGCAATAACCTTACAATAGGGCATCAGGCACCAGTAAAAATACTGGAAAATAATTAATCAATATGTTAATCTGTGGCAAACAATAAGCATTTTAGTGCTTACACCATAAATATAATTTTTATAATACTGGCTTTAGCGGGTTTGGCATTAATTCCAAAACTCACTATTAAGCTCAATCCGAAATATACTGCTAATTCGCTAACTGTAAGTTTTTCGTGGCCCGATGTCAGCCCGGGAGTTATTGAACACGAAGTTACTTCGAAACTCGAAGGAGCTTTTTCCACCCTTCGTGGAATTGAACATGTCATTTCTGGCAGTTCCAAAAGCTATGGCTATATATCCCTCGAAACTAAAAAAAATACAGATATTGAAACCTTGCGGTTTGAGGTGCTTTCAATAATAAAAGATCTATGGCAGCGCATGCCCGAAGGCGTTTCTTACCCTCAAATATATGGTGGTTCCGAGGGGAATAGCCAGCGGCAGTTACTAATTTCGTATGTACTTAAAGGCAATTCTGGTACAGCAGAACTACAGCAATTTGCCGAAAAAGCCATACAGCCAAAACTCGCTGCTGTTAAAGGGATTAATGCTGTTGAGGTGTACGGGGGCAGCCCATACGAATGGCATTTTCGCTACGATTTAGAAAAACTAAAAATATATGATATCACTCCCGGACAACTATACCATGCTATAGTATCAGCCAATGAAGCATTGGGGGTAGGGCAGGCCAATACTATCGACACGAAAGGCGACAAGGTTATTGTACCTGTTATTATTACGAAATCAGGCATAGATACAAACACTGATGAATGGAGAAAAATACCCGTTTCGAATTTTCATGGCACTTTGATTAGCCTTGGCGATCTCGCTACCCGTACCATCGAACAGCAGCAGCCCGAAAGCTATTTCAGGATTAATGGAATGAACACTATTAATTTAAATATCTACTCGGAAGAATCAGTTAATCAACTTACTGTGGCCGACCAGTTAGCAAGGGTTGAATCATTGTTAAAATCAACTTTTCCAAAAGGTATTTCGCTTGAAAAAATGTATGATTCAACTGAATATCTGCGTTCCGAAATGAGCAAAACCTCGCGGCGGTTACTTGCAGCACTTTTAATACTCCTCGTATTTATTCTTATTGTAACACGCAGTGTGCGTTACCTGCTCATTGTTTCATTGTGCCTGGCTATAAACCTGGCAATAGCTTGTATTTTTTATTTTATATTCAAGGTGGAAATACACCTTGTTTCTATTGCCGGAATAACTGTGAGCCTGAGCATTATTGTTGATAATTATATCATGATGACCAATTACCTGTTACAGAAACGAAGCATGAGAGGGTTTACAGCTATATTGGGGGCAACACTCACTACACTGGGAGCGTTGGTAGTCATTTTCTTCCTTAACGAAAGTGAACGGGGAAACCTTACTGATTTTGCCATGGTGGTTATTATAAACCTTGCTGTTTCGCTAAGTGTCGCTTTGTTTCTTATTCCTGCACTCATCCAGCGTTTAAAGGTTAAAAACAGGGTACGAAAAAACTACATAAAACATAAAAGGCTAACTTCAAAACTCAACAAAGGGTATGTATGGTATATTATTAAATTTCGCGAATGGCGTTGGGCAATGGCTCTGCTGGCAATACTCGGATTCGGATTGCCAATCTATTTATTGCCCGATACAATGAAAAAGACAACAACAGCTGCGCAACTATATAATAATACATTTGGCAGTGACTTTTACAGAGAAAGCATTAAACCATTTTCCGATAAGTTAACCGGAGGTACTTTGCGGTTATTTACACAAAACAGTCTCAATAAATATACTGGTTATCGCGAGTCGCAAGAAACAGTTTTGTATATCAACATCAGTTTACCCAAAGGAACTACTATATTACAAATGAATGTTTTATGTGTTAAGCTGGAGAAATATCTGGCAGATTTCAAAGGTATTAGCCAATACCAAACAAGTATTAATGGTCCACAGGATGCAAGCATAACAGTGTATTTTACAAAACAAGCTCAACAAACATCAATTCCATACCAGATAAAATCCAAAATGATAGAAAAGGCTGTTGAATACAATGGTGGCGATTTTGGCATATATATTAAAAACGACGGGTTCAGCAACGCGCTTTACGAATCGTGGCGAGGCGCTCGCATTGCACTTACAGGTTATAATTATAGGGAGCTTATTAATCTGGCTCAAATATGGAGAGACACTCTACAGATGAACCCCCGGATTCAAAATTTTGCCATACTCAGTGGGCAGGGGAACCAGTATCAGGTAACTGAACAACAAAAAACCCTAGAAATAAATAAAAGTTTGCTTGCTGTTACAAATACCTCATTTCTCAATTTAAACAACGAATTAAATAACCGGTCTTTAAATACAAGTCAAATCGGCAGTATTAAGAAAAACGGAGTGTATATCCCGGTGCGTTTTGTCTCAGCTCAATCGCAAAATGACGACTTATGGCAATTGTTGCATACTCCTATAACTATGGGAAATGCACCAGTTAAACTTGAAAACAACTCTACTTTGTCAACCATTACGACTGATGGATCAATTTATAAAAAAGACCAGGAATACATGGTTACCTTAGCGTATGATTTTATAGGCCCGGATGAACTGTCGAGGCGCATACTTGAACGGGAAGTAAAAAGGATAAATGATAAATTACCTCTGGGTTATAAGGCACAAATTCCAGGTTACAATTATTTCGGGATGGATGGGGCCAAAAAAGTCAATTATTGGCTCATTGGTCTTATCATTTTAATTATATGGGGAATTTGCGCAATTATTTTTGAGTCCCTGATACAGCCCTTTGCAGTAATTTGTTCCATACCATTATCGTATATTGGTGTGTTTTTAACATTCTACCTATTTGATATAGCTTTTGATCAGGGTGGGTTTGCTGCTTTTATACTGCTTAGCGGCATTGTGGTAAACATGTCGATATACATGTTCAACGACATTAATCATTTCCGCCGAAAAACAAATCTTGCACCCTTAGCCATTTATATGAAAGCTTTCAATTTTAAAATAATTCCAATATTACTAACATCTATGGTTACCATTTTAGGTTTGTTGCCCTTTATTATTTTCGACAAAGGAACAACATTCTGGTATGCCATGGCAACAGGCACTATTGGGGGACTATTGTTTTCAATACCTATGCTGGTGCTATATTTACCTTTGCTCATCAGTACGAAAGAAAAACAGGCAACATATGCAGGGGTGTCAAAATAAACAATACTTTTATTATGAATAGAAGAATAATGCTTAAGTATGGTTAAATATTTAATTCAACGGCCAGTTGCAGTTTTAGTAACATTTACAGCCATTTGCATAATTGGTTTTATAGCATCGCAACAGTTATCAATTTCGATGTTACCGGATATTAAAATCCCGGAAATTACAGTTCAGGTTACCCAGGAAAACACTAACGCTAATGATCTGGAACGAAGTATTATTTCCCCCCTGCGTTCGCAGCTTCTACAAGTACCCGGCCTATCCGATATTCAAAGCGAAACGCGTGATAATACATCTCAAATCCGGTTAAAATTCGACTATGGCACAAATACTGACTATGCTTTTATTGAGGTAAATGACAAGGTTGATGCAGCAATGTCAAAATTACCACGTGAGGTAAGGCGGCCCAAAATTATAAAAGCCAGTACAACTGATCTACCTGTTTTTTACTTAAATATCAGCCTTAAGGATAGTGCAAATGACAATAGCATTAAGCGGTTTGGCGAGCTTTGCGAACTGAGTTCAAATGTAATAAGCAAACGGCTTGAACAATTACCCGAAGTTGCTATGGTCGATATTAGCGGCTCCATAAAATCTGAAATATATGTGATACCCGATGAATCAAAAATGCAGAGTCTTAACCTGACAGCCAATATGTTACGTACTACCCTGGAACAGAATAATATTAGTGTTGGGGGCATTACGGTAAGGGAAGGGTTACTCCAGTATAGTCTTGTTTTTCGAAACGAATTACGCACCATTCAGGATATAAAGAAAATAATACTTGTTTCAAATGGTATTGCAGTACAATTAAACGACATAGCTGAAGTAGGAATCAGGCAGCAAGCTTCACAGGGAGTTTATTTGTCGCAAGGCAAGCCAGCAATATGTATGGCATTAATAAAGAGCAGTGATGCCCGGGTCAATAAAATGAAAGAGGAGGTTGCACATTTGCTTGATAACTTCGAGGCAGATTATCCCGGGATTAATTTTGAAATTAGCCAGGATCAAACATTCCTGCTCAATTATTCGATCGATAATCTCCGGCAAAATTTACTTCAGGGATGCTTTCTGGCAATACTGGTCATGTTTCTATTTATCAGGGATTACCGGAGTCCTCTGCTCATTGCTATAACCTTGCCAGTTACACTTACCTTAAGTCTGCTGTTTTTCTACCTTTTCGGAATATCTATCAATATTGTGTCGCTTTCCGGATTGATCCTGGGAGTAGGTATGATGATCGATAATTCAATTGTGGTAATTGATAATATTCTGCAACATCATGAAAGAGGATCCAATTTAAGTGATGCTATTGTTAATGGGACAAATGAAGTAATTGCCCCTATGATTTCATCAACCCTTACCTCTTGTGCCATCTTCATTCCATTGATTTTTTTAAGTGGTATTGCAGGAGCATTGTTCTTCGATCAAGCCATGGCAATTGCAATCGGGCAAGGAATCTCTTTGATGGTTTCTATAACATTAACTCCTGTAATTTTCAATCTGACACATAAACGCAGAAACATAACCCGAAATATAAAATTCCTCGAAAAAATTTCCTTTTTTGACATGGAGCAATCCTATAGCAAAGGATTTGATTTGATATTCAAATATAAAAGAGCAGCGTTTCTGGCTTTAATCTTATTAATGTCTACCGGAATTTTTCTGTTTATAATAATAGACAAACGCCAGTTGCCTGCCTTACCGCAGGATGAAACTATTTGCACTATCGACTGGAACCAGGCTATTCATGTGGGAGAAAACCGTATCAGAATTGAACGCTTGCTTGGAAAAGTGAATAATCTTACTGTTCAGTCCAACGCTTTTGTTGGAGAACAGCAATTTATCTTTAACCGTGATATTGATTTGCTGGCCAATGAGTCAAAGATATATTTCAAATCAAGATCACCCGAAGAACTTGTTCAACTGAAAGAAGAATTTTCTGAAACTGTGAGAACAGAATTCCCCGAAGCCGGCTTTTCATTCGGAAATCCTGCTAACCCTTTTATGAAATTATTTTCTACAGGAGAAGAACAATTGGTAATTAAAATATCATCAGTTAATCGGGGTGAATTGCCATCACTGCCAATCATTCAAACCCTTAACAGTGAATTGAAAAAGAATTTGAACGGCATAGAAGGAAATGTACCAACGCGCCTGCAATGTATGGTATCACTAAAATCCGAATTATTATCCTTATACCAGGTTAATCCGGATGATATTTTTACATCACTAAAAGTTGCATTGAATAGTTACAACATTGGTACTTTAAAGGCAGATGACAGAATGATGCCAATTGTCATAGGTGCAAAACCCAAAATATTGAGCGATATTCTCTCCACAACATTTGTCGAAAATTCAGATGGAAATAAAATCCCTTTAAGAACCCTTATCTCAGTTGAGAATATTTATGATTATCGCACCATATACGGGGGTAAAGAAGGAGTTTTTGTACCATTGCCGTTAAAAGTTTCTTTCAGTGAAACGCAACATATTATTGATAGAGTAAAATCGGTTACGGCTAAACACAAAGAATTGGCAATCAGTTTCTCGGGTAGTTGGTTTAAAAACAAAAAACTGATTAGCGAAATGACTGTAATACTGTTAATATCAGTATTACTTCTATTTTTTATTCTGGCTGCACAGTTCGAATCTCTTACTACACCTTTGATAGTTCTTATCGAACTTCCTTTGGACATTGCATTTGCAATAATCATCCTATATCTCGCAGGTAACTCTATTAATGTAATGTCACTAATAGGTTTTGTAGTAATGGGAGGAATAATTATTAACGATTCAATACTGAAAATTGATACCATTAACCAACTTCAAAAACAAGGGTTAACAATTATGGAGGCAATACACGAAGGTGGAAGGCGTAGGCTAAAACCAATTATCATGACAGCTTTAACAACAGTAATTGCTTTGGCACCACAAATGTTTGGCAGCGATATAGGGGCCAAACTTCAACTTCCCTTATCACTCTCTATGCTTGGAGGAATGACAGCTGGAACAGCCATAAGTCTGTTTGTTATACCATTAGCATACTATTATGCTTTTAAATGTCGTGAAAGAATTGCAAAGTACTTTATCCGGTTGAAGTAAGATTCCAAAACTTATTAAAATGAAACAATAAGATGTATTCCTTTAAAAACACTTTGCTTTTTTTTAGTCTTGCCTTATCTGTTTTTACTTCAAGAGTAGAAGCTCAGGTAAATACTATGCAAGTTAGTATGGACCAATGTATTTCATTCGCTATTGGCGGTTCAACCGACAGTAAAATAGCATTAACTCAAAAACACAGGAGCGATTGGCAATACCGATCCTATCTGGCCGAAACCCGTCCTGGCATTATGCTCGAAGCTACGTTACCGGCTTACAATAACATAATAACAAATGTTTTACAGAATGATGGTACATACAAATATCTTCCTCAAACAAATATGGAATTATATACAGGTTTATCGATATCTCAAAAGCTGGGCTTAACCGGAGGAAGTGTCTTCTTGCGATCAGATTTGTATCGGTTTGATCTTCTTGGTGATACCAGTAAAACCACTTCATATTTGTCTTCTCCTCTATACATTGGTATAAACCAACCACTTTTTGGATTCAATCAATATAAATGGAAGAAAAAAATTGAGCCTGCGTTATATTCTGAATCTCAGCTCCAATTTATTGAGAATATGGAAGAGATAAGAGTAAAGACCGTTAGAATGTTTTTCGATGCTTTAACGATACAGCAACAACTTACAAACCTTGAGTTAAACAGCTTAAATAATGACACACTCTATTCAATAGGAAAAGCAAGATTTCGAATTGGAGCTATTTCTGAAACAGAACTTATGCAACTTGAATTACAGTCGCTTAAATCAAATAATGACCTTGAAAGCAAAAAAATAACGCTTAAAAATCAACTCCGCCAACTTTTAGTTTATCTGAAAATAGATAATTCTGTTATATTACAATTGATAATTCCCGAAAATGCGCCATTCGTTCAAATTGATGAAGGTATTGCCTTAAATGAAGCCTGGAAGAACCGGCCTGAACCGTTATCCTTTAACCGCAGGTTGCTGGAATCGCAAATGAAACTTGATCAGGCTAAAAAAGAAAGTGGCCTAAATATGAACCTTTATGCATCATATGGGGTAACCCGAGATGCTGCTGTTATTAGTGATGCGTTCAGGAATTTTGATAATCAAAAGGTTGCTACGTTAGGACTTTCTCTTCCCATTTTGGATTGGGGAGAAGCTAAAGGGCGTATCAAAATGGCTCAAGCAGAGCTGGAATTGGAAAACGTGAGAATTGAACAGGAAAAAAATGCATTCGACCAACTAATTAGGCAAAAAGTTGATGAGTTTAACGAACAGCAACTTCAACTAAGCCTCCTGAAAAAGAGTGTCCAAATTGCTAATAAAAGTTATAATCTGATTAAAAAAAGATACTTGTCATCACAAATTTCTTTACTTGAATTATACAATGCTCAGAGTGACAAAGATCAGGCTGAACTCGCATTAATTGATGGTATACGAAATTACTGGCAGCTTTACTATGAAATCAGGCAAATCACGCTATATGATTTTATAAAAAACAGTAAAATAGAATATGCTGCTACTGAACAATAAAAAGCACAAAAAAAAGAATATAACCCCAAACCTCCTGATTATTATAGTATTAGTCTTGACTGAATCAATCGCAACATTAAATATAAAAACCTATTTCTTCTCTTTCCTCGGCGCGAAAATATATTCGAACAGCATTATAAACAGGAATGTAAACAATGTGCTTACAATTACGCGAAGCAGAGTTTGCCAGAATTCGTCGAAACTGAAAACATCAAGTATGTTCAGAAAAAGATGGTGGGCAAAAATCATTAAAAGGGCATAAGCCATAAACCATTTTAAACCCATTTGCTGTAGTTTGGGTTGGGTGGTAATATCGTAATCGGGTTTTTCGCCTACAAAACTGATAATCAGCGGCCTCATAAATCCTGCAAATACACTGCTTGCCGCATGCAACCCCAGTGTTCCGCTGAAAATATCAACCGTTAAACCTGTTGCAAATGATAAAAGCAACAGAAGCCATCCCGGAGTTTCGAAAGGCAACAATAGTATGAACAGGATATAAACATACGGGTTCAAAAATCCATAGAAATTTACTTTGTTCATAATCAACACCTGAATAAGAACAAGGGCGATAAAACGAATGATATTTGTAAGTACCAGCCTATTCATTTTTTATCCCTTCCGTACTTTTTTCGAGTGCTTCCTGCTCATCCTTCATCAGGTTTTTAACAACATACACATATTGCAGCACATTAAAATCGACGCTGAACTTAAACGGGATAATATAAAAATGATCGCCCTGCTCAACCCTGAAATCCGAAATGGTTCCCATCATAATTCCGGCCGGAAAAATATAGGAATAACCGCTGCTAACAATAGTATCGCCTTTTGCAATTTTAACGTGTGCCGGAATATCGGTAAGCGTTCCGTACATATGATCGACACCATTCCATACAACCGTTCCCATCTGGTTGTTTTTGGTGATGCGTCCGCTGATACATGTATGCTTGTTCAAAAGGCACATGACCCAGCTGAAATTTTCGGAAACGTTAACAACTGCTGTTCCTCGTTGATTTCCAGGCTTTAGCAGCTCAATCGCTGTGTATTTTTAAAATCCGGATTCACAGAGTCGGGCGAAAAAAGTGTCCTATAACCGAATTGTAAAGCCTTTCATTCATATTTATTTGATCACAGATGTAGACTTTAAATATCCTGTTTACACAATCTAATTTACAGTTTCTCGAAGAGCATTCTATTATCGTAAAGCGCTTGTATCAACTCACTCATACCTAAGTCTTCACTACTCATGTTGAACGCTTCGCAACTCATGCTGAAGACTTCACTACTCATACCGAACGCTTCTCAACTCATGCTGAAGACTTCACAACTCATGTTGAACGCTTCGCAACTCATGCTGAAGACTTCACAACTCATGCTGAAAGCTTCGCAACTTATACCGAAGACTTCACTACTCATACCGAACGCTTCGCAACTTATACCGAAGACTTCACTACTCATGTTGAACGCTTCGCAACTCATACCGAAGACTTCACTACTCATGTTGAACGCTTCGCAACTCATACCGAAGACTTCACAACTCATGCTGAACGCTTAGCAACTCATACTTAAGACTTCACTACTCATGTTGAACGCTTCACAACTCATACCGAAGACTTCACTACTCATGTTGAACGCTTCGCAACTCATACTTAAGGCTTCACTACTCATGTCGAACGCTTAACAACCCATACCGAAGACTTCACTACTCATGTTGAACGCTGCGCAACTCATACCGAAGACTTCACAAGTCATGTTGAACGTTTCAGAACTTAATCCGGAGATAAGGATTGATAGCTTGAAACAAGTCAGATTTTTCAAAAAAATCTATAAAGTTGATTATTGCGTATCCTATTATATATCAAATTATTACAAAGCTTTTTGTCAGGTTTTGTACATATATATAGAGGCCAACCGATAATCGGCTAACCTGTAAAACTCATTTTAACTTTTAAAAATAAAATACCATGCGTAACGCGATCAACGCCCACCAACGATTCAAAGCCATTTACCGTGAAATGGACAATGCAGAAGCAGCATTTGCTGAAAAACCCGAGGTACTGGCTGCAAAAAACAGCTTCGGTTCTAACAACAACAAAATTGGAGAACATCTGTCGCAATTAATGCGGCCGGTTTCAACAGTGCGAAGTCCGAAACAGGACAGCGAAAACCGTATGCGAAAATCACTTTCGCAGATGATAGGGATCGGTCTCACTCTGGCTACAAGCCAGGACAATCAGCCGCTGATTTCGACCTTTCAAAATTATGAGCAGCTATGGCGGCGATGTTCAGCTTACCAGCTCTATGAAATCTCATTGCATACTCACGAGGAACTGAACAAAGTTCAGGAACTTGCAGCTGGCAATGGACTAACGGAAGAGAAGCTAAGTGCTTTTCTGGTAAAAATTCAGGACTATGGCGAAACCCTCGACAGTACTGGTTTCCAGTTGAGCGACCGCCGGAAAAGCCGGAAGGATTTAAAGGAGCTTATTTCGGCCAACCACCATATACTGCGAATGCAACTTGATAAGTATGTGAGGTTTGTTGAAGAAGAATACCCTGAGTTGTTCCATAATTATATGTTCCTGCGCAAACGGAAATCATCAAAATCAAAAACGGTTTCCACTTCCGGTGATCCCGCTGAAATTGCAGGCACTGTTACCAACAGCGCAACAGGCTTGCCCATACCTAATGCAACCATTAATGTTGTTGATTACAGCATGATTGCACTAACTGATACTGACGGCTGTTACTCTCTTGAGGACCTCGAACCCGGCACATACCTTGTTCATTGTTATGCCGGCAGTTTCCAGGTTCCTGATGCTGTAGCATAAGCTACCTCTGGTTTTGCTAAATAACCAGCAGCACCATCAACACTCCAGAAATCGAACGAAGCCTCAATACCTTTGGTATACCATTCTTCAGCTGTACCACCTACATTGTAACCTCTTTCAGCAGCTTCAGCCAGGTAGAAACAGATTTCAGAATAAGTAAGCATAATACCAGGGAAAGTAGGTTCATTAACCCAGTCAGAAATGTGTGAACATTGCCCATAAGAGTTTGGATAACCATAAGCACCACCAACCCAAGCAATTTTCTCTACACCTTCTTCTGTTGATGTGTCAAT
>Ga0209800_10001290_pt1 | contig 27491 bp, 20 predicted proteins | sample Higcelweek8metaG_FD_187174 | JGI IMG/M metagenome (GOLD analysis project Ga0209800, IMG submission 187174) | Freshwater pond sediment microbial communities from the University of Edinburgh, under environmental carbon perturbations - High... | ecosystem: Environmental > Aquatic > Freshwater >...
ACTAACAGGTTTGCGAGATGGAAAAAAAACTATTAATTATTATTTGCTTATTTTCAATAATTTCTGCAGAAACCGAATTCAATGAATATTCTAATTATAATCTTGAGCTCATGCTTTCTCCAATTTCTGTTGCACTTGGTGGCGCAGATCTGAGCATGAATTCAGGTATTGGATTTGGCGGTAGTCCATCAAATCTGCCATATGATTCACTCAACAATCTTTCATTATCATATGCAAATTATTTTCAGAATACATTCAGTTCGTCAATACTGTCGTATAACGGACCGGCTGATTCCGGTGGCGGATTTGGAATTACCGCAGGATATGTTTACATTCCAGATATTGAGGATAATCGCGACTCACCGGAAACTGAAAATGGCACAATAGTATACGATCCGAAAATAAAAAATTGTTCAGATATTTTTGCCCGCTTCGCGTATGGACACAAGTTTACAATTAATGTAAAATGGGATATTGCTGCCGGCGTAGCGGCTAATGCAAGGCGAACCCGTCTGATTGACTATTCAGGTTATGGGATTGGTCTTGATGCCGGACTAAAAGTTGTACATAAACCAAGCGGACTTTCTATGGTTCTGCAAATTGATAATATCACTACACACTACACATATTGGAGTGAAGATTATCGTGAGTATGCATATCCGCATCTTCGTTTTGGATTAGGCTATGAAAAATCATTTCAGTATATTTACGGACGTATTCGTATCGGATATACATCAACAGATCTTTTGTCAAATAGCGGAGTTAATTATATCAGGAAAGAAATTGACACCAATGACATTTCGGTAGAAACTTTAGAACATAAAACAATAACCGACAAACCGTCATTGTTGATTTATGATAGTAAAATCGGGGCTGAATATACAATAATGAACAGGCTTGCACTTAGGATTGGCTTGACGCAAGGAAAGTTTAACTTCGGAGCAGGTCTCCAGTTTTTTTCCAACAGAGCAGGGCTTGATTTTGCATATACCAAACATCAACTGGCTGGAACATATCAGGTCAGTGTAAGATATCTCTGGTGATTCTGCGAATTTGAGAATTTAATGAGTTCATTTGATGAACATTTAGTTGTACTTGCAGACAGTGATCGCGTTCATGCGGGCGCTATTGCAATGTTTTTATCTGGAAAAGGTATTAAAACTATTATTGCAAATGACGGCCTGCAGGTTCAGGAGATGTTTGAGCAGCTGAATCCGTCAATGATTATTGCAGATCTCAAATTAGCATCGTTTGATATTCTTGAGTTTTTAAAGAATAACCGCTCGCGTTCATCTGCAGCACCAATAATTATTACATCGTATTCTTCAGATATTGATCTTGCTGTCAAAGCAATTCAGATGGGCGCCTTTGATTATGTCCTGAAACCATATCAACCTGAAATTATCTGGAAAAAAGTCAAGCTTGCACTCCAGTCTGTTCATCTTACCAAGGAAAATACTGTACTCAATGAGCTTGTATCTTTATATGATATTACAAGTAAACTGACTGCTACACATGATCTTGATTCTTTACTTGATATAACGTTTCAGTACTGCATGCAGATCTCCAAAGCAGATGAGGGAATACTGCTGCTTGCTGACAGAGAAAATAGAAAACTTGTCACCGTTAGAAAAAAAGATTACGGGGATGGGAATATTGAAGCCAGATTTGACACTATATCTGAATGGGTATTTGGACATGGCAAATCACTTATGATTGGCGGCGGCCATACTGTACCTTTTGTCACAATTAGTATTGACTATGAGGAAGAGTGTTCAAGTGTGTCAGTACCACTGAAAATCAGTAATGAAATCATTGGTGTCATAAATCTACGGAGAGCAGGTGAGCAGAAGCAATTTTCTGTTGCTGATATGAATGTTATTGAAGTACTTGCATCTCAGGCCGGTATTGCAATTAATAATGCAAACCTCTACTCGTCAATAAATCAGAAACTTGATGAACTGATGTTAATTTCGACCTATTCAGAACAATTGATGGGTGTTGTAGATAAGTATGATGTTATAAGGTGTCTTTATGAAACTGTTATTCAACATTTTCCTATAGATATTATTGGATTTCTTATAGTACAAAAGCGAAACAATGAATTTCTTTACTGGGCAAGGGGTGATGTCAGTAACGATTATTTGAAAGAAATATGTAAGCTGGCTACTGAAAATTTCAAAAAAGTTTCGGACACTCAGGTTAACGAAAAAAGAATTTCTATCCGCAATTTCGCAGTGGCAACTAAAATAATTCCCGGTGAAATCAGATTTCCACTGAATTTTCAATACATAATTCCTATATGCGGGGATGACTTCAGGTTTGGTGCTGTTTATTTCGGCACATCAAGGGAATTAACAAGCGCTAATGAGAAAAAAGCGCTTCTTTCAGGTCTTGTAAGTCAAACCCGGATTGCATTGACAAATTCAAGGCTTTACAGTGATATGAAAGAAAATTATATCAAAACGATAAAAGCACTTGCTATTGCTGTCGATGCCAAAGATACATATACACACGGACACTCGGAAAATGTAATGAACATTGCTGAAGCAATCGCGATTGAAATGAATATTGACGAAAAGTCAGTCGGTATCATACGTGATGCAGGATTACTTCACGACATAGGAAAAATTGGAATTCCGGGATATATTCTGAATAAACCCGGGCCATTGACGTATGAGGAATTCAACGGTATTATGAAAACACATAGCACCCTTGGTGCGAATATTGTGAAGGATGTGCCATTTTTACGCGATCTTTACAAACTTATACTATATCATCATGAACACTATGACGGGCAGGGATATCCTGAGGGGTTGAAGGGTGAACAGATTCCAATCGGAGCGAGGATTTTACATGTGGCCGATGCATTTGAGGCCATGACATCAAACCGCCCGTATAGAAACAGTCTTGGCAAAAAAGAAGCAATAAAACGACTCGGTGAATGCAGCGGCAGACAATTTGATCCCGCAGTAATTGATGCATTTATCAGGGTAGCATCAAGTAAAGGATGGATTGAATAAAAAACAATGTAAACACATAGCACTGATGTGCAGTTATTTTCTTTATTAATGGTTGACAACGGGTTATCTGGATAATTTGCAGATAGATGATGTGACAAACTTGACTAATTAAAGTAAATTGCTGAAATCTTCCTGAGTTCTGGTAATTCAATTGCAGCCTTCTGATAGTTTGTGAATTAATTAATAAAAATACTTTCCATGGAGGAAAAAATGGTTAGAAGGGTATTACCCTTTGTTATACTGGCTGTCTTATTGTCAGGATGTCAGAAAAAAGTTGACAATGTAAAGTCAGCAATTGTCGTCAATGGTGAAACAATAAGCAAAGAAAAAGTTGAACAGGCTGCACAGATGCTGCATCAGAGCATTATAAAAGCATATCCGCAGAAATCACTTATGGCAATGAATCCGGTATTATATAAATCTGCCGCATATCAGCTTGTTTCCAATATTGTCATGATTGATGAAGCAAAGAAACGCAATATCTCTGTTGATCAGGTAAAAGTTGATAGTAATTTCGCACTCATTAAAAAGAACTTTCCTGATCAGGCTGCTTTTCAGAGAGAGCTGACACTTGCAGGTCAGACAGAAGAGAGCATGAAAAAACAGATTGTGGATGGGTTGAGACTTGATTCTCTTTTAAAAATAATGGTTAAACAAATTGATAGTGTCAAAGAATCAGACTGCATTGCATTTTTTGAAACAAACAAAGATAAATATGTTTCAAAACCAAGGTCAAGGGTCAGTCAGTTGATGTTTCCTGTTGATTCATCAGCAACTGCTGACAGGAAAGATAAGTTTAAAAAATCTGCTGAAAGTGCATTGCAGCTTATAAAATCTGGAAAGTCAATTGATGATGTTGTTAAGAAGTTCGCATCAAATGGTGCTATTGGCGGCGATGCCGGATTTGTTCAGAAAGGTGATTTGCGGCCTGCACTTGAAGCTGTGCTTGATACTTTAAAAACAGGCCAGACAAGTGGTTTAATCCTGACCGAAGTAGGATTTGTCATTCTTCAGAAAACTGAAGAAGAACCACCTAAATCAGCTTCTTATGATCAGGTTAAAGATCATGTTAAATTTATGGTTGACATTAAGAAAAAGAATGACTTTATGACTTCTTATGTTGACAGTCTGATTAAGAAATCAAAAGTGGTATACAATGACACATCACTTATACCACTGCCAAACGATGTAATGGACAGTTTATTGATGAAAATGTAGTGTAAGCTGATTCATAAAAAAGTTCTTAAATACCGGATTTTTCAATCCGGTATTTTCCATATTTTAATTTAAGATCGTGAATCAACATGTTATCGTCATCGGGCTTAAGACCTGATTGAAAAAGAGTGTTCATAACATTTAGCAGTTCCACATTTTTTTTCAGACACGTGATATTATTGGTAAATACTTCTGCGAGACTTTTCTTTGTCTGCCAGTCTGTTTCCGCTTTGTTAATAATTCTGATTCCGTAAGGTCCATAAAGCTGCCTGAATTCTGCAGCGTGCTGTCTGAATGAAATCTCTATCTGTATATGCCCTATAATTATTTCTATAGTAAACCATAATAATCTTGTCACAAGAGTAACAAGTATCCATATCCACCAGTTATGAAACCACAGATAATAAAACAATGCACCACAGAGGAGAGAAAAAAATAATCTGTAGAAATTCAGGAAAAACATATTATTTACTATTGAGAAGACTTTTTATCGCTTCAGCGATAAGCATTGCGGCTTTATCACTTATACCGGATTTTTGTTTTAATGAACCACTTTGTTTTTTTCTGAGATAATTTGCCACACAAGGTTTTATCTGCAATGCGCTTGAATTTTTTGTTTCTTTTAAAGCCGGAGGATTCGGAGTATCTGCTGAATTGCCGTTTTCACTTTTTGCAAGCCTTTGTGCAGCTTCTTTTAATGGCAAGCCCGATTTAAATGGATTTTTCTTTGCCCGACGGTATCCGTCAGGTGTCAGATATTGAGGTTTTTCATACATATTACAACCTGAATTCACGTTCAAGAATTTCAGAAATAAACCGGTCAATAGATACAGGATAATATTGAAACCGCGGACTTAATATTAATGCGGTTCGTGTATTTTCCTGTTGCTGAAGCTGATCAAGTACTCTATTGCAATGGTCTTCCGGTGTCTCATCAAAATGATTTATTTGAAATGATTCATTTTTTACTTTCAGGTTTTTTCTTCCTGTATAGCCAAAAGAAAAAAGCCGACCCTCAATGTTTTTATCAAATGTTTCCGGATCAAAAACATCACCGAATGATTCATTAATCATTCCAGGAGTTATTATAAACTTCGGTGACACATTTATTTTACCATTAATCTCAATGGTATGAGTAGTGTTTTCATCATCAGGAGCAACAAGTATGTACGGAAGATCGTGATATCCACTGACAATTCCGATTAACGGTTTACGTCGTATATCAGTTTTGTGATATACTTCCTGCAGTTCATCATTAAGATTGTTGTTATTCATATGTTGTTAAAATAATTGTTTTTTGAGCTGTTTGAGCAAAGAAATTACTAAAGTATAATGATAATTCGCTGCAGATCTGTATTTATTGATAAAATCAATCTATTTTTAAAAATAACTTTTGAATGAATGATTTTAATGAGATTTTGTTGCTGATGATCTATATTATTTATGGGTTAACAATAAATAATTCCTGTGCTTAACAAATTTTATCAGTTAAGTAATTGCGTATTATATGGAGCACCTCAATGCGTTTTATTGGAAAAATATTATTGATTGTAACGGGAGTATTACACTGTTGTGCTGAGAGTAAAGTATATACTCTTGATGAAATACTTAATACTGGAATGAAAAATTCACGTTCAATTAAAATCATTGAACAGGAGATGTATAAAAGCGAATCCGAAGTACAGGAAATTTATGGGAGAGCACTTCCGGCCGCTAATGCATCTGTTAATATGAGTCATAAATTTTCACCTGCAGAAATTACACCTTCTATTACAAGTCAAAATCAACTTGTCAATGAAATGCAGAATGCAATTGCTGCGATGATGAAACCAAAAGAAAGTTCAGCGGCTTTTAATATCGGGGTTGAACAGCCGATTTTTGCTCAGGGGAAAATTTATTTCGGATTGAAACTGGCAAATAAAAAACGGGTGACACTAAATTGTAAAATTCAGGATGAAAAGCAGAAAGTACGCGGAAATATTGTCAAATTATATTTTGGCGGATTAATGGCACAGCGTAATGTGCAGATCGCTTTTGAACACTTGAAAATAGCGACAGAAACACATCGAATTGTTTTATTGCGTGAGTCAATTGGTACTGCAAGTGAGTATGATACATTATCATCCAGACTTCATAAAAAAAATGCGCAAATTTCATATACAAATTCTGAAAGTGAACTGCGATTGGCATATGATAAAATTCTCTCCGCATCAGGCCTGCATGTCTCTTTGTCAACATTTGAATTGTACGATTCTGTTCCAGCAAATGAGTTTTCTCTGAGTATTGATCAGGTAATTGATCAGGTTAAAAAAAATAATTTTTCAATTACTCAAATCAGCGGATACAGGGAAATGTACAATTATCAGGTAAAACTTGCAGTCTCTGATTTTATGCCTTTGATTTATTGTGGTGGATCTTTTGGACAGATTGGACAATTTGATGGTATTGATGATATAGGTAATCTCATCTGGAGTGATGACCGTAAAGTATATATCGGGGCTAAATGGGATATATTTACAGGTACTGCAAGAAAAGAAAAAATATTCCAGGCAAATGTTGACCGCGATATTTTTGAATTGAACTCAGAGCAGCTTGTTGACAATTTGGTATTGGAGACAAAACGTGCCTATGAAAAATATATTACAAGTAAAAATCAGCTTGAAGCAACTGATGAGGTAGTATGGCTGGCAGAGCGTGGGTTGACACTTGCAAGGGCGTCTTATGAGGCCGGCAGTAAGATTTATCTTGATATGCAGAATGCAGAACTTGAGCTTCAAAAAGCAAAGATGCAGCATAACAGCGCGCGTTATACATATTATTGCGCTGTTGTTGATTTACAAATATTAATGGGAAATCTGCTGTTCTGATAAATAGACAGAGCTGACAAAATCAATATGAAGTATTTCAGGTCTGTTTTTGCTTATCCCTGAAAAAGAATGCAAATGCAATAAAAATAAGTATTGATATGAACATCGGGACAAACCAGAATTTTCCATATTCTATAACACCATTCTTTGCTGTTGCAAGATCCAGGCATATTCCTGCCAGTAGATTGCCTGCAATCGCACCATTACCATAAATAAATGAATAAAGCTGCTGAATTGCTGCACGCGTATCAGGTGTAGACTGCTGGTCAATATAAATGGTAATAGGGACAAAAAATAGGGCCCAGGTTACTCCATGCAGAAGTATACCTGTAAATAGGAACATGTCATTGTTTCCGTAAGTAAAAAGACCGAATCTGATTATCTCAAGTCCAATACCGGCAAGCATTGTGGCTTTAAATCCAAATTTAACTATTATCAATCCGAGAATTAAAAGAATGAATATTTCCGGAATCTGCCCGATACTTAAAATTGATAGAATATCATTTTCATGATAGCCAGAAGACTTTACAAATGGCGCTCCGCCAAAAACATAGAAGCGGTCAACAAGCGTTACAAAACAGGAAAAAAATGAAAGAAGTAAAAACTTCTTATTGAATATATTTTTCCTGTATAATTGTTTAAAAAATAATAATGGATTAAGAGGCGGATTCTGATGGCTGTTATTGTTTGTCAATAATGGCAATACAGTGTTCTTTATACCTGGAGTTATAAGAAACGAATATACTGATAGTACAAGCGATGCAATCATTGATAATTGCAGTGCACCCTGAAGGTTATGTGATAAAAGAAAGTGACCGTCAGATGATACCAATGCTCCAAAAATCCATGCTGCAGCAATCCATCCGATAGTACCCCAGAGACGAATATCACCAAAAATATTACGGTCATGAAGGTGATGAAAACAGATTGCATTTGTTAATGCGCCCGCTGGATTAAGAACAATTGTGTATAATACATAAATTATTAGAAACGGGATAAAACGTGTCTGTTGAATAAGCGCAAACATTAGAATGGCAGAAAAAAGATGAATAATTGATAGCAGTCGTTCTGAAGCAATCACCCGGTCTGCAAGCATCGAACTTATTATAGGTGAAAAAAAAGATGCGATTACTGAAAATGACAATGCAGATCCGATTTGTAAACCTGTAAAGTGCAGATAATCCTTCATGTAAAGACTCATTATAGGAAGTGTGCACCCCATAACAACAAACTGAATGAACATCATGCCGGCTAATTGTGTGTGTTTCAGCGGGTTAACCGGAAATAAACGTATATCTTTAAAACTCATCCAAAAAACTCTTCAATTCCTGGAATTAATGCATTTTCTCTATAAATTGGAGAGAAATTCACATACATGATAGGTTGATAGTGCTGAAAATATATCCTGAACCTTATAAAAACAGTACTTATAAATTAAAAAACGATTACATTCAAATATATTATGACCACTGGAAAAAACAAGGTCAGTTGCTGAGATTAAATTTGGTTTTAAGATATAGTTCAATACTTGTACGCTCTTCCATGGATAGTACTCTATTGTAAATAATTACTTCTGCAATGCTTCCCAGCAATGGATAGATCGGCGTAAATATATATCCATTACCCATAAATAGTGCATTGTCAACATATGCAGTTGCATCTGTAATTGTATCATGCAATCTGTCAACACTTACATCGAGCGACATTCTGCTGTTGCTGACACCGGAGGTGCTGAAAGAAACAATGTGCCATTGATTTTGAATGAGTTTGAGATTACTGTTTGCAGCATTTATTTTTAAATTGTTAGACACACGGGAAAATAGTGATACCGTACCATCATTTGCAAACCCAAATCCGGTTGTTCTGTTGATAACACTGCTTCCATAATCGGATGATGTAACAATTGCCTGATATCCATATTTGGCTGAAACCGAGTCATACTTTGCAACAAAAAACATTGTAAGCGCAGTATCGAAGATCTGCCCGTTTTCATCACTGTAAATGTAAACGTCCTCGTCATTCAGTTCTACTGCATCGTGATTATTTATTTCCGCCTGTGATGCAAAAATATCAAAGCTTGGGTTGGCAAACTGGATTGGATGTGATCCTGTGCCATTCCAGTTTTTTACCTTGTTCGGGGTTATAAAGGAATATTCAATTGTCTCATCAGTATGCCAGCTGTAAAGATTGGAAATAAGTTCCGGCGTGTATATGTAAATTAGTGGAATAATTGCCGTGTCTATTGTTCCTGTGTTGTCAGATACAGTTACAAATAAAGTATCTGTAAATTTATTGCTGATTGAAAAAAGATTTACTGAAAAAGTATCTGATTGGGCAATAAATGATGAGTTTATGTTGTTCGATTTTATATAAATCCTGTGTTTTTCAGTGCGTGGATCATCAGAATCATGAATTGTAAATCTTATATTTGCGGTATCTTTTAAATAATTCAATAAAAGCAGGCTATCCATACGTGTGTCAATTGATGAAGTCCAAGTAAGAGTGGATTGATTCCGGTTTTTTGGAAGAATTTCAAAAGATCTGTATAATGTATCTGAGTATCTTAAAGAATCTTCAACAATAATCTGTAATTCTGCAATACCGGCATTTTCTGCTGACGGTATCCAGTGAATTAGTGAATCGGGTGATGAGTCAAGAATCTGAATTGACTTATTAAGAATTGATGCGCTGAATCTGAATGGCGGTCTGCCTGTTCCATCGGCAATGCGAATATATGAATTAATTGAGTCTTTTTCAGCTTCGATGAATTGTGGAATATAAGTCGAATCCAGAATTGTTATTCGTGGAGACATTGTTGCAGAATCAACAATTGCAAAATTATAATAACTTGAAAGTGTTGCTGTAAATCCATCCTTGAGCTGAAAACTGAATCCCTCTGCAGTGTCTTCAATTTGCGGTGTCCATGTAATGACACCTTTACTATCAATAGACATTGACGATGGCTTGCTTAACACATGAAGTATAATGAAATCATTATCATTGTCACTGAAATGAATCGTGTCAGTATATGTATTACCAATAAATACAACATATGGAATTGTATTATTCATTGTATATGTCGGTGATGAATTCCTGATAATCGAAAGTGTATCTGTTGAAACGTTACCTTTATTGTCAATTACCTTTATTACTATTGAATTAAGCATATGAAGAATATCATGAATAATATATGTCTGCTTATAATTTTTCACTGAAACAGGTATTGTATCTTCATTGAAAACTAATTTTTGTATACCGCTGCCTTCATCAAACGCTGTTATCTGTATCTTGACAGAATCATTTTGTGTATAGAAAATATCCTGGCTTGTGATCTGCTGACCATCACATTCAGTTGAGATGATTACTGGTGGTGTAGTGTCAATTGTAATTTCATTTAAAAATAATGTTACAGATTCAGAGTCAAGTGTACTACCATTTGTATCTTTTGCCAGTATGTAAAAACTATTAGTCCCATTGTTTAATGTCAGTAAACTGTTCCAGTTTCCGAATCCATTTATGAGTGTATCACTAATAAGATTTCCGTTCAGAAAAAAGCTTAGAATCATAATCTGATTTTTGGTGTTTTCTGCAGTTCCGAAAATGTAAAAATTATTCTGGGCTGTAATTAATGAATTATCTGTAATGCTGCTTATTTTTAATGCGGTTGCTCCGCTGCTGACAACATTTTTGTCGAATACAATGTAAAAAAACTCAGTAGTATCGTTTGCAAATTCATTATTGTCAACTGCCATGACTCTGATTTTCATGGGATTGTCTTTTTCGTGAAGGTAGATGTTTTTTATTATACTTGTATACACATTCTGTCTTTTGAAATCAGGCTGTTCATCATTGATTGCAACGCTTCCAACAGATTGGTTCCCGCGATCTGTTACCCGGACCATAAAACTTAAAATTGTATCTGATGTGGTAACGGTCTTTGTATTTTTGTCATAATTATCATTGACACAAATAATCACCGGCGGAGTTGAGTCGAAGAAAGAATACTTGAAGAATACCATAGGGGATACAAATGCAGAATCAGAAACCCATAAAAAGCCCATGTTATCAGTATTATCAGCTGATGTAATAGATGTATGGATACTGGAATAGGGGGATTGTATAAGCTGTCCGCTGTTTCCAAAAAGCCAGTTGTAAATTGTACCGTCTTTATCTCCGACACTGCTGCTTGAAAGTGTAATGGTGTCGGCGTAATTATAATTGAATATATCATTCATATAAAGCGGGTTCAGGACTTTCAGCGTTATTTCCTGAACCTGATTATCATTGTTCGATCTGAAAGTTGTAATGGTGATTGTCTGTTTGCCGGTGTCATAAAAGGAGACAATAAACCGATATAATTCAGATGTTGGATTTAAAACAGTTTTTGATTTCCAATATCTGTTGCATGTTGTATTGACAGAAAACGAATCAATGAGTTCATGAACAGTGGAGGCAACTGTCAGTGTTTCAGATGTAAATATCAATGCGCTGTCAGTGTTGTCTGTTGAAAAAGATGTACCGGTATCAATGATATTCATTCTGGCATTTGATGGATCAGTGAATGGACTCTCAACTTGTGAACAAAAAAGAAACATAACAAAAAATAAATAAATAATTTTATTCATATGTTGAAACCTCTAAAAGGTGAATGTCCATGTAAAAAAGAGGGCTCCTGATATTAATAAAAGGGAACCCGCACCAATCATCCATTTATCGGTAGTCATTTTCTGCTTAGTGTCTTTCCAGTCTTTATTTGTATACCTGTTTAAATTTTCAAAATCAGTCTGGCTGAGATCATCAAATTTTTTCGATGTTTTATTGAGTTCAACTGCATAATATATTCCTGTTCCAATTCCGATAATTGCGAGTGATGAACCGATTATTCTAAACGAATTTCTCTTTTTGGCAACTGGATTAGTAAATAGTTCTATTGGAATACCATCTTTATATGATTTTGATATGTCAAGTTTGAATGTAAAGCTTGAATCTGAAATCTGATATTCGGCATTATCAATAGTAACAGTATTTTTTCCATTATCCTTGAAAAATACCGGATCCAGCCTTATATACTTGCTTTCCGATGTAATGCAGTAAACTGAATAGGCAATAGTGCAATGTGACATCTGTGAACCTAATGCATCAATGGTCATATATATTCCATCCCAGTCAAATGGATTTGCATCACGTATCGATTGACTGTTAAATTCTTTGTCAAACTCAGACGAAAAAATAATCGGTTTATCTTTTGTTCCAAGTGCGATCAGTTTGCCTCTGATATGTAAACCTGAAAAATTTCTGAAGAGCAGTACTGTTCCCGGTTCAATCGTAACTGTACGGTCCGGTGGTACTTCAATATTCGATGGTACAATGTAGGGGTGATTTCTGTTTTTGACAATTGATGGCAGTGAGCCTATAAGAGTGTCAAATGAAGTTGCTGTAAATTGCATTATTGAATCAGATTCTGTCAAATCCTGCGCGGCAGCTGTCAAATAAAAAAACATGGGCATAAAAAGATATAATTGTATTTTTGACATTATAATTATCCTTTTTTTGCCCTATAGCGGGTACTTATTCTTGTTATTTCATCATCTGCTTTGCGGTAATATTCATGTGATGGCTCATTGCGCATTACCTTTTTGACAATATACCAGGCCTCAAGAGCCGCTCTCCAGTGCTGCTCATCAGGTTTGATATCAAATTGACGTGATGCAATGGTGGCTTTATAAAAGAAATTTTACTTGCTGCGGCATCAAGATGAAATAATATCGCATGGCGCAGTTGAAGCGCGATCTAGAATGCTCAACGCATTTGAAAGATTTCCACTTTCGATCAAAAATTTAGCTTTGTATATAAGCAGCTCAGCCTCAAATTTGTCTAAAGACAAAATAAATGTACTATATGCTCTGTAGTCAACCTGCACAAGTGCACGTGCTTTTAAAATCTGTGCGCGTGTTGTTTTCTGGATTCGCGGATCAAGATACTTAAGAACTGCCAGTGCATTTGAAAAATTACGATCCCCGATTTCTTTCTGTGCAATTAACAGCAGATCATCAGTATCATATTTCGTTTTAAGGTTAAAAATATCCGGTTCTTTTTCCTTCTGATTGGATTTTATCGATTGTTGACTTTTCGCAGGTTCAGGTTTTTTCTGTATATTAATTTCATTTTTATTCTTAACAGTTTTTGCAATTGATGCTGCAGTATCCCTTACATAAACTGTATCTTTAAAAATTGAGTCGGATATAATTTGAGGCTTGGATTTTGTTGCTGAATCCATAGCACCGCTTAATGCAATGGGCGATGAAGTTCTGTTTTTTTGAAAATCCCTGTTTGAAATAACTATAATTATATATAAAATAATAATTGACAAAATAATAATAGCCATATTGCGTTTACTGATTACAGTATTGTAACTGGTAATTTTCGGAAGTACACGGTCTGTACATGATAAACCAATAAACGCTTTTACAACCGCTTCCGGTTTGTCAGAACAGCATTTATCATAAATTTTATTTAATTCATTTCCAAGCATTGATGCAGACTGTGGTCTGCGAATTTTATCATGTGTCATACAACACTGGATAATATCAACAAGATTGACTGGTAATTTTATTTCGTAGCTGCTTAATGGTTTAAATCTGTTTTTTGATTTATCCGCAAGAAGATAAGAAATATTGTTTTCAGGAAATGCAAGATGGCCGCATACCATTTCGTAAAGACAAATGCCGAATGAATAGATATCTGTTCTAAAATCAAGATCATAACCTTCAAGCTGCTCGGGTGAAAGATACTGAAGCGTTCCGATTATTGCACCATCAACCGTATGAAATGATGTTGTGGCCGGTCGGGCAATACCGAAATCCATCAGTTTTACAACCCCGTCTTTACACACCATAATGTTGCCCGGTTTCAGATCTCTGTGTATGACGCCATGGTAGTTATTATTATATAGTGTATATTCATGATTATGCGCATAGTCAAGTGCTCTTGACACCATAATACCAATTGCAAGGCTTACATCAGATGGCAGTGCACCACGCATATTTATCAGCTGTTCAAGAGTCACTCCATCGGCTTTTTCCATTTCGAAATATGGAATACCATTCCATTCGCCGACACCATGAATTTCAATAATGTTGGGGTGATGCATCTTTGCAGTTATTTTAATTTCAGTCTGAAAACGTTCAAGTGTTTCTTTGCTGCAGTTTGGGTGCAGCAATTTAACTGCCCGATGAACTTCAAGCTGCTGGTTCCAGATTTCATAAACACTCGCCATTCCACCATCACCCAGTAATCGGGTAATTATTCCGGAACCAAGTGGTATGGGTTCTTTTCCCGAAGGTCGTGCTATTTCTATATTTATCATTAGTTAATTATATGTTATTTTACACATGAGACTTTGACCACAACTGATCTATATTAATTATTAATCATACCTTGCATAAAATAAAAAAGCTATACTTTATTGTATGAAAAATTGACCAGTATTAGTTTAATTTATTTGATATTTAAAAGCTCCGGATACACATTGCTATGCGATATGTCATTAAAAACATGAAAGTTATAAAAAAGACTTTTCATATTCAACGTAGACAATTGAAAGTCAGCAGGGAAATAAAATTATTATAAATAAATGTAAATGAAATTTTATCTGATAGAAAATCTATTAAGTGAAACTTGTAATCTTCAATGAATCAACAAATTTTTTATAGAAGCTTTAATGCAAAAATGTATTTTTTAGTCATTATTTAAACAGAGTTAAAGTTAAATTTCTGCAATAGAATAGAAAAAGCCATACATGGCATTATTATAAGTTAATTATGACTTTTCCTTAATTCTTAAATATTGACTACTATTAAATTTTATCGAGGTGTAACAATGAGCCGGATCTTAAAAAGAGAGCAGCTTTCAGAGCAGGTATGGCGTTTCAGGCTTGATGCTCCAAAAATTGCCAAAAAGCGAAAGGCCGGGCAGTTTATCATTCTGCGGCCTACTTCAGATAGTGAAAGAATTCCATTAACCATTGCTGATGCTGATCCTGATGAAGGCTGGATTGAGATTGTTTTTCAGACTGTTGGAAAAACAACACTGATACTTAAAGATCTCGAAGAGGGAACTTCTGTACTTGATCTTGCCGGACCTCTTGGAAAACCAACGCATATCGAGAAATTTGGAAAGTGTCTGTGCATTGGCGGCGGAGTTGGCGTTGCACCGCTATATCCGATTGTCTGTGCATTAAAAGCTGCCGGGAATGAATTGACAACAATTATTGGTGCCCGAAATAAAAGCCTGCTTATACTTGAAAATGAAATGGCAAAAAATTCTGATCATTTATTTGCAACTACCGATGATGGCTCGAATGGACGGAAGGGTTTTGTTTCTGATGTTTTCAATGAACTGATAAAAGCAGGAGAAGTCTTTGATCTGGCAGTTGTTATTGGTCCTCCGATGATGATGAAAGTAACTACAAGTCTCACTGTAAGTGCAGGTATCAAGACATTTGCATCTTTGAATCCGATTATGATTGATGGAACCGGAATGTGCGGCGGCTGCCGTGTTTCGGTATTTGGTGAAACCAAATTTGCATGTGTTGACGGACCGGAGTTTGATGCGGCAGGGATTGACTGGAATGAACTTTTACGTCGCCAGAACAGTTATAAAGCATTTGAAACTAAAGCACGGGAAGATCACATTTGTCGCTTAGGAGGAAATTCCTGATGACTGCTATTGAAAATACAGGTAAGAAAAAAGAACGCGTTCCCATGCGTGAACAGAAACCTGATGTACGAGGAAGAAATTTTCAAGAGGTGCCTTTTGGATATTCTGAAGAAGAAGCAATGCAGGAAGCATCAAGGTGTCTTAATTGTAAAAAGCCATTTTGTGTGGATGGGTGTCCTGTAAATGTAAAAATACCCGAATTTGTTAAATTGATTTCGGATGGAAAGTTTGCAGATGCAGCTCAGAAAATAAAGGAAACCAACGCACTTCCGGCAGTATGCGGACGTGTCTGTCCTCAGGAAGAACAATGCGAAGCACTTTGCATTCTTGGAAAAAAAGGAAGTTCTGTTGCAATTGGAAACCTTGAACGTTTTGCAGCTGACTGGGAACGCAATAATGGAACTGTAAATATCCCAAAGTGTAAACCAAAAAACGGGCTTAAAGTTGCTATTGTCGGTTCAGGTCCCGCAGGACTTACTTGTGCCGGTGAGCTTATAAAAGAAGGCTTTGACGTAACAATTTTCGAAGCGCTGCATGAAACCGGTGGTGTTCTTATTTATGGTATTCCCGAATTTCGTTTACCAAAGGAAATAGTCAAAAAGGAAATAGAATTTCTTGAAAAACTTGGTGTGACGATTGAAAAGAATTTTATTATTGGTAAAACAGCAACTGTTGACGAACTGCTCAACGAAGAAGGCTTCAGTGCCGTATTTGTCGGATCCGGTGCAGGACTGCCGCAATTCATGAAAATGAAGGGTGAAAACAGCATCGGTGTTTATTCTGCAAACGAATATCTTACAAGAAACAATCTGATGCGTGCATTTGCACCAAATGCTCAAACACCTGTTATTAAAGGTAATCGTACTATTACTGTCGGTGGCGGAAATGTTGCTATGGATTCTGCACGTACTGCATTGCGTCTTGGTGCTGAGAAATCAATGATAGTATATCGCAGAAGTAAAGATGAGATGCCTGCCCGTAAAGCAGAAGTTCATCATGCAGAAGAGGAAGGCATTGAATTCAATATGCTCTGCAATCCAATTGAGGTTATAGCAAATGAGAATGGATTTGTCACTGCATTAAGATGTGAAAGAATGGAACTTGGTGAACCTGATGCATCCGGGAGAAGAAAACCGATTCCTGTCAAGGGAAGCGAATTTGAAATCCCGTGTGATGTCGTAATTATAGCAATCGGCAATACTCCTAATCCTCTTATCCAGTCGACAACGCCGGATATAAGTGTTTCAAAGAGAGGTACGATTGTTGCAGATGAGAAAACAGGTCGTACATCGAAAAAATATGTCTATGCAGGTGGCGATATCGTTACTGGAGCTGCAACAGTGATTCTTGCAATGGGTGCAGGAAAAACCGCTGCAAAAAGCATTATTGAAGATCTGCTGTCGTGAATGTAAATTAAACCAGAGTGCCGGTATATATGGCACTCTGGTTTCTAAAGACTCATTGTTGCGTTTTTATTCCTAAAATGCGAAGTCTTGAATCAGCTTCATCACATTCTTTTGACTGATAGTTTACGCAGTACATATCAAGGTATGTTGACCATGCACGTATACAAAGCTGCTTATTGTCAATGTTTGGTTTCATCATATAAAAACCATCCCGAATGCGTGCAAGATAATGTGAGGCTTTACGTGGTGCATTTCTGTCAATTTGAGATTGCAATGAACGGGCTCTTTTAAAGGCATTTTCAGCTTTTTCAAGAGAGTTTTTATTAAAAAGCAATTCTCCTGCAAGAAAATAAAAATAACCATCACTGCACTCTTCTGATTCTGCCAGTTTAATCGCTTTCTCAGTATCGCCATTCTTTATAAAAGACTGAAGAAGGTATATAAGAATTTGTTCCATATTGTTTACAGGCTGTTGTTCAGATCTTAAAGATTCAAATTGCTCAATTGCAGATGCATATTCACCGGATTTAAATGTATCAATTGCTTTTTGAATCTGATTCTCCTGGATTTTTTTGGGGACAATGATCTTTTTAGCCGGTTGTATTTTTTTATTGATAACAGTATCAATAATTTGAAGTGTATCTTTTACATTTGATATTATTGCCTGGGGTTTTGATTGTGTTTCATTTACTGTAGTTGTCAATTTAGTTGAATATTGATGGCTTGGAATTATATTGTCCCAGTAGTGATCAATAAGGTATACACCTGCTATTGCAGAACCAAGAAATAAAATTGTAACAATTAATAACATAAGCCGGTTTGAGTTTTTTTGCTGTTCAGCCTGGTGAGGCAGGGGAATCGGGTTAGAAATATAATGTTTAACAGTCTCTTCAAAATGACGCATTGAATTTTTTTTAACGGATGATATTAAATCATTGTCAAGTTCTGATGCAGACTGATATCGTTTGTTCTTGTCAAGTATAAGGCTTTTTTCAACTGCGCTGCAAATATGTTTTGGTATATCTCTGGAAAGTGAGTTTACAGGTATGTATTGACCCCTGGATTTGCGATGAACCAGTTCTGTAAGCATTTTCTGTGGAAACGTTTTTGTTCCTGTAAGCATTTCGTAAAGAACTGTACCGATCGCATAAATATCAGAGCGCTGATCCAACCTTTCGCCGTTAAGCTGTTCAGGACTCAAATATGCAAATGTTCCCATTACCTTGCCACCAACAGTATGAAGACTTACATCACTTGGACGGGCAATTCCAAAATCAGCAAGCTTGACAATACCTTTTGATGAGATAAGAATGTTTGCCGGTTTGATATCCCGATGAATCAGGCTGTCATAGACCTTTCCATATAGAGTCAGGTCCTGATTATGTGCAAATTGCAGTGCATTACATAGTCCATGAATAACAGCAATCGTAAATGATACCGGAAGACGGCCATTTTTTTCAAGTAATTCTTTCAGTGATGGTCCATCAACATATTCCATTTCGATATAAGGAATTTCATTCCAGAAACCCATACCGAAGATTTCAACAATATTATGATGTCGAAGGTTGGCGGAAATTTTTGCTTCTGTTTCGAGCCGGCTTTTAGACTCTTCATCGTAACCTGGTTTAAGTATTTTTGCTGCACGAACAACTTCCAGTTGTTCCTGCCAGACTTTATAAACATTAGCCATACCTCCTGCAGCAATTAATTCTATTATGCGGCATGGACCAAGATGATCCCCTGGCTGCGGCATGATTTCTTTGCTGACAGGATCAAATATAGATGCTTCTTTTTGAGTTATTTTGTGAGTTTTACTCATAACAAAATCTGCTTATATTGTATAAACGTATTGAATATTTTCGTCGTTGGCAATTTTTTGTGCCGCTAAATTGACGAAAATGGTGTTATTTATATAGAACTAAATTTACAATGTTTTAAAAAGATTGACAAAATACCTATTCTGAAAATGTACATCTAAGTTGTTTTAGTCTTAAAATATACAGTAATGCATAAATATAAAATCTTGCACATACAAAATAATAGATACTAACCTCTTTTTCTCCGGAAGGGCAAGTTTTATTTTAGAAAATAGTGAGTTGAATGCATTAAATGCTATTTTATTACTGATATGTTAACTATTTTTTAAGCATTATATTATATAATTTATTCTTTTAAGACAAATTTTGGTATATAGCACTTAAATATTGCATATTATGCAATATATAGATTGTTGAATTAATAATCTGTTGCTAAGAAATTGAAGATTGATTGAAATTATTTAGTTATACTATATGTGTATTGGGTTTAAGGTTGTGCTCTATTTAACTTGACTTGTTTCTCAGGTAGAATCTATTATTACTCACTAAACTGAACTTTAATATTTTTATTTAATATTCGGTAAAATAAAGGAGGTCTTAATGTCCAGGGTTTCTAAGATCATTTCTATCAGTGTGATCAGTGCTTTATTTGCTTTTGGATGGGCTGGATGTACAAAAAAGCCCAGTACTGAAGAGGTATCAAAATTGGAAGAAGCCAGAGTTGCTGCAGAAAGTGCAGAAAAGAAACTCTCTGAACTTCGTCAGGAACGCATGCAGCTTGAGCAGGATCTTCAGGGAAAGCAATCAGACCTTTCTAAACAGGAGCAGGAAGCAAAAGATCTTGAATCGAATCCTAATCCATAAGGTTTCGTTTTGATCGCGTGAATATGGGTGTGTCATTGAGGATTATCTAAAGTTTTTTATTGATAAAATCTCTGTGACACCTTCAAAATCTGCCAGTATATTATCAGATTTTCTGCTCAATTGACAAAATTGAGCAGAAAATCATATAGTTCTCAATACACTTTTGTTTTAAATTACCCGGGTTGTATAATAATTTTTCTTTCCGGTCATAATCTGTTGTCGCTTCAGTATTAAATTAAAATGATGCATTTGCTGCTCAAGTAACGTAATTACACTTTTTCATGCAGAATATATATATTGATATGTTATAACGATTTGATTTCCGGAAATTCTGGAAATATTTGTAAAAAATTAATTTATATATGTTAAAGAAGCGATATGTTTAAAATTTTAAAAGCTTTAAAGAAAAATCATAATACAATTTCTGCTCTTCGGAAAAAAAGAATTCTGTATAGATTACCATCATTTCTTTCACCACAATTGATCGTGTTTATCATTACAGTTGCAGGTATTGTATTACTTTTTCCGTATACTGTATCTGTTCAGTCTTTTGACCTTCCTAAGGTTGGCGAAGTGGCAAAAGAGACAATTATTGCTCCGTTTACTTTTGATATTATCCGATTGCCTGATGAACTTGAGAAAGAGAGAAAAAAAGCAGCAGATCAGGTTTTGCTTGTAGTACAGTACAATAATGATAACCGTAATGTTGTACGAAAAAAGCTCAGTGATCTTCGTGAAAATGTTAATATACTGTCAAAAAAGACCACACCGGATTCTATAAGGCAGCGTTTGACAAACGCGATCATGAAAGAGTTGTCAGAAACAACTGTTCAGACGATTACTGCAAGTCCGAGACTGATTAGTGACGCGCAATTAATGGCGGATGATCTGCTTGACAAAGGAATTCTGACTGATGTTATTGTACCATCAATCGAACGTCTTACCCAGCTCAGGTCACGATATAATACAGCTTTCGACAGGTATGTGGTTTATGAACAGAATTATTTGACTTTGAGAAAAGGAGCGTATGAATCAACAATACGTATTTCAGATATACAGGTAAAAGAGATCGCTATTGAGGAAGAAATCAGAAGACTGAAACAGACTCATAAATATTCCGATGAGACTTTGAATTCACTTTACGAAATGTTATTTCTTCATGTCCAGCCTAATGTTCAGATCAATAACTCGCTTACAATGTCCAGAAAAGAGAAGGCATCAAGGGATATTCTTGAAGTTACTGGAAAAGTAATAAAAGATTCTGAAATTGTCAGAAAACATCAGGTCGTGACAATTGATATTCAATCAAGACTCAAGTCTTTACAGGTTGCAATTAACAAAATGGCTAATTATAAGGAAAAACGCCGTGTTTTTGCAAACAATACCGGACGTTTGCTTGTTACAATAATTCCTCTGCTGTTTCTGTCTTTTTATATCTATCATTTTCAGAAAAACTTTTTAAAAGACCAGAAGAAGCTGATCGCTTTAGCAACACTACTTTTTTTACAGGTAATTATTCTGAGAAGCGGCATTTTTATTGTATCCAAGCTGGTTGACACATCTGGCGAAATGACATCATTAGTACCCGAATATCTGATCCCATTTGCTACTGGAACAATTTTAGCTGCGATACTGTTTAATTCACATATGGCTTTTTTATTTATGCTTTATACAAGTACTATGACAGGAATTGTGCTTGGATTCAGTAATTATTTCTTTTTGTATAGTTTACTCACAGGACTCGTTTCTATATACACAGTGAGAAATATCCGTTACAGACTTCATTTTTTTAAAGTCATACCACAAGTTCTTTTAATAAGTATTATTATGATCACATTGTGGCATCTGACAAGCTTCAAAATGTCATTTCTGAATCTCTTTCAGAACTATGCATTTTCCCTAGTCAGTGTGATCGGATCAGTTTTTCTTTCAATGATGCTGACGCCGCTCTTTGAAAAAATGTTTGATTTGACAACTGATATGACACTTGTTGAATTATCTGATATGAATCATCCTGTGTTGAAACGTTTGTCAATTGAAGCTGCCGGAACATATAATCATAGTGTTCTTGTAGGAAATCTGGCTGAATCTGCAGCTCTTAAAATCGGCGCCAATGCTCTTCTTGCCCGTGTAGCTTCATATTATCACGATATCGGTAAAATAGAAAAGTCTGATTATTTTGTAGAAAACAACCTGCCTGTTGAGAAAAACCGTCATAATAAACTTGCACCATCAATGAGTGCACTGATTATTTGCTCTCATGTAAAAGATGGTGTTGAACTTGCCAGGAAGAGCAAGCTGCCAGGAGTCATACAGGATGTGATTATGCAGCATCACGGAACAAGTACTGTTTCATTTTTTTATGAGAAAGCGCTTGAGCAGGATCCGCATAAACAGGTGCAGGAGGAAGATTTCAGATATGACGGGCCATTGCCGCAGAGTCCGGAGGCTGCAATAATAATGCTTGCTGATTCAGTCGAGGCTGCATCAAGAAGTCTTGGCACAAGTTCACCAAAATTATTAAGGGAACTTGTGAAGAAAATCATACGGGATAAGTTTCTTTCAGCACAGTTAGATCAGAGTGACTTGACTTTAAAAGATTTAGATCTTATAGTAGAAGGGTTCATGCCTGTTCTTCAGGGAATTTTTCACTCGAGGATAGAATATCCGAAAGGAGTATGATTTATGAATCAGAAGAGTGCATCTTTTTCAAGAACACACTTCTTCATTGATCGGAAATTCCAGGGTCGTTATATGATGACGTTCCTGGTTCCGATGATCATTCTGCTGCTTTTTATGCTTTTTACGCTTTACTTTGCATCAATGACGATTATTGATACAACAACACGAATTATTAAAAAAGATATTGAAAACAAGGTGTCACTTGAACTTCAGGATCAGAGCGAACCATCTATTGATCAGTATAAATCAACTTTAAATGGAATTAATCTGTATATAAGAACCTTTTCATCAAATAAGGAATTTAAACAATCAGTGTTAAGCTCACTTTTATGGGTCTTTGGAATTGGGATGGTTCTTGTAATTTTACAGATAGTTTTCCTTACTGTGTTTTTTTCTCATAAAGTTGCAGGGCCGGTATATCGATTTGAGAAGGTTTGTCACAATATGATTTCAGGAAATTATACAGATCAGATTCATCTTCGCAAGGGTGATGAAATGCAGAATCTCGCAGTTTTACTTAATGAGGTGCTTAGGAAGACGGGGGAACGATTGGATTCACTGCAAAAGGCGCAAAATGAAGATGAAAAGAAAGAAATATTTAAAAATATTAAAATTTTATGTTGACATTAATTTTTGAATAAAGTAGTTTTAAGTGTCTTTTTAAGGAAAACAAAATGAACAGATTATTCTCAACAATTAACGTGAAACTTTTTGCAATAAGCATTATTGCACTCGTAATTGGGTATGTTCTTTTAGCTCAGGGACCTGCAAATAATCCCTTGTCTAAATCAGTGGCACCAATTATTTTAGTTCTCTCTTATTGTGTGTTAATTCCTCTGTCAATCGTGTTCAGTGGAAAAAACAAGAGTAATTCAGTACAAGATAAGAAGGGCGTTTAGCTCAGTTGGTATAGAGTACCTGCCTTACAAGCAGGATGTCGTAGGTTCGATCCCTACAACGCCCATTTGAAATAGATTATTGGACTGGTAGTTCAGTCGGTTAGAACGCTGGCCTGTCAAGCCAGAGGTCGCGAGTTCGAGTCTCGTCCGGTCCGTAAATTTAAGCCTGCTCCTTTGAGCAGGCTTTTTTTTTATCCTGCATGTGAACTTGTTCCACTTTCACTATTAAACTGAATGTTTGCTGATCCGGTATCTTTTTTATATTTGCCAATATCTATAACCAATGCAAAGTATCCGACAAGTGATTTATGTTCATCATAGTATGGGTTGGCAATAAAAAGAAACATTCCGGTACCGCCGTCAGGACGGTTGATTCGGATTTCAGATGAATAGCTGTTACCTGAAGTGCAGCGTTCAAACTGCTTTTTAAGAAATACGGATCCAATCAATTTTTCTTTTTCCATTCCCAGAATTTTGCAGAATGAAGGATTTACAATAATCATTTTGTACTCTTCATCTGCGAGACAAAAGCCAGCGGATGTTGTAGAAAGTATTGTACGTAACCTTTTTTCATTCTCAGATATTTGTGCGTGTTTGAATTTTGATTCTTCTGCAAGGAAAAAATGACAGTTATCCGGTCTGTTAAGGCCATTGTAAATAGCAATTGCCATGTTTTCACATGACCCATAGCCGCATGCACTGCAATTGAAAATATCGGCATCACAATTTTTTCTCATTGATTTGAAGATTTTTTTCAATTCATCTTCAGATGGTATGACGATGCGGTTATTTATACTCAAATCGCAGTAATTACGTGTGTAAAGACCAGGTTCCCAAAACTTTGATAACATTTCATTGAGATCATTAATTGATATATTGCTTGTTGCTCCTTTATTTGCAGGATTATAAAGGGCTTCAACCTGATGCGATCGTTTGGCAACTACTTTTTCGATGTCATCAAGCGGATATTTTTCTGTTACAGTTAACGGGCCGCTGTTGCATCCACGTCCGCAGTTTAAACAATCTATAACAATGGGCGCAGTCTGATTATGTATTGATTTTTCAAGTGTATCAAGATATGCATATATTGATTCACCTTCAATCTTTCTCGACACATCGGAAATCCCGGGAGACCAGCGTTCAGCTGTTCTGAGTAATCCTCCAGGAGTTGAAAAACCTACTGCGCGTTCTGCCGGAGGATTTGCATATTGTTCTGCAGGAATTCTTTTGAGATCAATTTTGTTTTTTTCAAAATAGCTGTTTAATGATTGAAAACCAATATTGTATTCACCAAGCCCTAATTCATGAAACTCGCGTTTTTTTGCTAGGCACGGTGATAATGCTGCGATCTTATAATCACTGTAATCAGGATAAAATTGCTTAATCATTTTTATCGTATGTATCATTGGACTGTCAATTGGTGCGAGATATGGCAGCAGTTCAGGAAGGTACATTTCTATATAGGTTACAATTGCAGGACATGGCTGAGTTATAACAGGCGTTTTTTTATGATTACTATTGAGAAATTCTATATATGATTTAACCGTCAATTCTGCTCCGAAACTGACATCAAATACAGCTGCGACACCGATGCTTTTAAGCCATCCGTTTATATTCATGTATGTTGATGGAAAATTGGCGGCTATTGACGGTGCGGCTATTACAATTGTTTTCTGACCTGCAGCGCAATCCTCCATGAATCTTTCGAAATCATCTACCCAGAATCTTGCTTCATGAGAACAATGTTTTATGCAGTTGCCGCATCCAATGCACATGAATGGGTTTACTGACACAAAATCACCGCTTCCATCATTGCAGTATTTTACTGGGCAGACACTAATACATTTATGACAATTTATGCATTTCTCATTATCAACACCAACCATCTGAGGTAGTTCTTTTAATTTTTTGCCGATCATCATAATGATGTATCCTTTTTTATGTGTCAATGATAATGGTAATTTTCAAAATATTTCAAAATGCAGTAATATGGAAATTTTAATACAGATTAATTTTTCCGAATTTGATGATGCTGTTAAAACGTGATAATAGCATCATTATTTCCTATAGACAACAAAGAAAGATAAACAAATTTCAAATTTGTCTTTATATCTATTTATTTATTTTTTTTAATTTTACCGGTTTTATTGCGCTTGCCTGTTTTTTAATATTTTTTTCAGGCTTGATTTCCGGTTTATCGGAAACCTGTTCTATTTGTATTTCAGTAATAACTGGTTGTAGATTGTTTTTATTGCTGTTTTTATTGTTGTTTTTAATAAATATAAAACCGCTGACTCCAAGAATTATTATGAAAATAACTGAAATAATTAAAGTAATTATTTTTGAAGGTGTTTTGGATTCCCACAGTTGTTGTTCTGAATCTGTAATAATTTTCTTCTGCTGAATTGGATTCTGTGCAGTTGTATATTTCGCTGAATTTTCACCCACTGCATCTGTTTGCACAGCAGGCGCAGTGGTTGGAGGCTGCTGCTGGTTACTGCTTATAAATAATTGTTCAAAATCGTATTGAATTTTTTGAGGATTTTTATAAAAAGCTGCAATTATTTCTTCAGGAGTTCCCATATTGTAGGATGACTGGATATCTTCAAGTACTTTCTTAATTTGATCAAAATTGCTGAACCTTTGACGTTTTTCAGTTCTCATGCATGTCTGTGCAACAGATGATAGTCTGTTGTCAATTTTCATGTAATACTCTTCAAGCCGCTTAAACTGATTTTTGGTTTTGGCCTGAATCATGTTGACCATATTTGAATGTGGGAATGGATTGGAACCGCATATTATTTCGTAAAGGACTGCACCGAAAGAATACACATCTGAAAGTTGATCAATAGGATAACCGTTGATTTGTTCCGGTGAAAAATAATGAATAGTACCGACGAGACTGTCCGTCGCAATTGTGTGTAAACCAGTCTCGATAGGACGTGCAACACCAAAATCCATAAGTTTTACAATACCTTTGGATGTAACCATTATATTTGATGGTTTCAAATCGCGATGAATAATTCCATTATACATTTTACCATATATCATTATCTGTTGTGAATGGGCATACTCGAGTGCTTTTGAAACCTGAAGAGCTATTGATGCACATACCGGGGATGGAATCATAGGGTGCATTTCGATCAGAGTATTCAGTGTATCGCCTTCAATAAGTTCCATCTCTATTATTGGTAAACCATGCCATTCTCCTGTGTCATATGTTTCAATAATATTCGGATGGTGAAGTTTTACAGTAATTTTGGCTTCTGTTAAAAATCTGTTCCAGTGTTCTTTCTGATTTGTAGGTGAGAGAACCTTTACTGCACGGTATATTTCAAGCTTTTCATTCCATATTTTATATACTTTTGCCATACCTCCTGAACCTAATGCACAAACAACTTTTCCTGAACCTAATTCATCCTCATTCTTTTCAGAAGGAAGTGATGGATTACAGAATTCAGAGGAAATGTCAATTGAGATGTTCTGTTGCAGCAGAGGTCTTTCCTTTTTTATTTGTGAAGATTGTATTGTTGAATTTTTATGTTGATCATATTGATCTGTCTCATCAATAATTAATGGATAAGATTGCGGCTTTGAAGAACTTATCTGAGAAAATTCTCCAGTCTCTATTGATGTTTGAGATAGTATCTGATCTTCATTTTTTGAATCATCAGTTTTATTGAAACTATCAGTATCAATGGAAATGGTATTTATTCCTGTATCGCTTTGAATTGTTTTATTAGTATGGCTAAGTGAGCTTGTTATTTTTTTTACCGCATATCCGCCTGATTTTGTATCTAATTTGTTTTTAACTGTATCAGTAGATTGAGACGGTTTTTCTACAGAGTTCTGAATTGATTCATTATTTACTTGAGGTAGATCTGAAAATGAATCGTTTTGTTCAGGAGAAAAAAATTTGTTGGTTGCCATACCAGCATTCCTTTTTCGGTACTGTGGTTACTTAAAATATGGCAAGCTGATCTGATCATGTCCATTTTGA
>Ga0209800_10001294_pt1 | contig 27433 bp, 14 predicted proteins | sample Higcelweek8metaG_FD_187174 | JGI IMG/M metagenome (GOLD analysis project Ga0209800, IMG submission 187174) | Freshwater pond sediment microbial communities from the University of Edinburgh, under environmental carbon perturbations - High... | ecosystem: Environmental > Aquatic > Freshwater >...
CTTTTTCCTGTGAGTTTACAGATAGTTACCGGAATGTATCCGTATGGAGGACTGAACTCGAGATCATTCAATCCGCCTGCCCGGTCATTATGAAGCGACAACAGGATATGCTTTACAATAGGTGCCGCTCCCGCATAGCCGCTGAGCTTGTTTGTCGCGGAAAAATCTGTATTGCCGATCCAGACTCCGACCAGATATTTATCACTCATGCCGCAGCACCACGAATCTCTGAAACCCTCTGATGTCCCTGTTTTTACAGCAACAGCAAAAGGATATTCCAGATTCCCGCCACGAGGAAACGACGGCAGGCGCGCTGCGGGATCAGACAGAAACCGCCTGATCTGCATTGCAACATCCCCCTGGATAACCTGACGCCCTGTCTGCTTTGTGGTATCCGCATTATCAATTGTCCACACCAGTTTACGCCTGATGCCATTATCCGCTAATGAGAGATATGCCTCACAAATTTCCTGTAAAGAACAATATAAGCCGCCGATCGAGAGGCCAAGCCCGTAATATTGTGCTCTGCCATTATTTTGTGTCAATCCAAGCGCAATGCACTTTTCATAAAACATATCTACTCCGAGAGCTTTCAATACTTCCACAGCGGGAATATTGCGGCTGTTAGCAAGTGCATTCTTGTAAAGTACAGGCCCCTGATATTTTCTGTCAAAGTTTTCAGGTATGAACGAATTCCTGCCGGTGCCGAAATCAAACCCCAGATCAGTAAGAACAGTTGACGATGTATATCCGAGCCACTCCATACCTGCGGCATAAATAAATGGTTTCAGCAGACTTCCTGTCGAGCGCTTTATTGACGCGCAGTCAATTGCCCCCCCTGCGGAGCTGTTATAGTCAATTGAACCGATATATGAAAGAACATGTCCGGTTTCTATATCAACAACCATTGCAGCAGCATTGAATGCATAGGATTCAAATAGCTGTGGAGCAGCGCGATCTAAAATGGATGTGACCGTATCCTGCAGTTTCAGGTCAAGGGTTGTGCGTATCTCTCCGCCGCCGGTATTTTCTGAAACCAGTTTTTTTCCGCATGCATTTATAAAATGATAGCTTGACTTAGTGCGAAGCTGTTTTTTGGGCTGAATAAAAGTTGATAATTCGGCAAGAGATTCATCTCTTGATTGTTTTGATATCCATCCATAGTTAAAGGCCCTGTTTATTATAAGAGCAGCTCTGCGTTTTGACAGGGCAAATCCATTTTTACGAAACAGATTCATTTTTGATGGGGCTTTGGGGAGGGCTGCAAGCAGTGATGCCTCAGCAAGACTCAGATCATCAAGCGGCTTGTGGAAATAGCGTCTTGATGCGCAGGCCGCGCCTGAAATGCGGTTTCCATACGGCGCAACAGTCAGATAGTGCCGTAAAACCGCATCTCTCCCATATAGTAAAGTAATGCCGAGCGCGCTTACAGCATCATGAATCTTGAAATACCATCCGCTGTTTCCGCCATGCTGTAAACGGGCAACCTGCATTGCCACTGTTGATGCGCCGGAGTAGCCTGTACGCCTGAAATAATTATTGACAACTGCACGTCCGATGGAGCTCAGGTCCACACCGCAGTGGCTATTGAATCTGCGGTCCTCTGCGGCCATTGTAGCAATACGTAAAGATGACGGGATAGTATCGGGCATTTTCCAGAAGCCGTAATTCCCCTCACTGTTTTCAAGTGCAGCGACGAATCTGTACGACCTGTCAAGCAACAGATCCGAGGGTTCTTTCCTGACAAGCCTCGAATCCGCCAGTCCATGAACAGCCGCGACAAAAACAATGAGAGCCAAAATTAAAAAAAACAGAACAATGACACATAAAAATTTGACAAAAGGTGATTTCTTAGCAATTTTATACAACAAATAATTAAAAAAACTAATTTTAAAAACTCCAATCAATTTGAGGTTAAGGTTGAGGTTAAGGTTGAGGGAAGAAAATCCTCATCCTCATTCTTAACCTTAACCTTAACCTTAACCTCAGCCTTATTCTCATTCTCCCACTACGATCTTCGCTCCGGGACTGCATCCGTAGGTTGCCATATCGTACATCATTTCTGCGCGTGCTGACGGATGAGTGTATTCCCCTGTGACTGTTGCTTTCAGACGAAAATAGAAATCAAAGGTTCCGGAATTCATATTTTCAAAATAGTAGACAATGCGATCGTCAAGGCATTCCTGATAATCGCCTGCATTTGTTGTTGTTCCATCAGGTGTTGCATCGTCGCCGCTTGTTTCAAGGCGCGGATTCATATATTCAAGACCTGCGGCAAACGGAGCGCAGACAGCGACAAAATTGCATGATCTGGGATTCTGAACCACTATGTGCTCCTCAATGATATCGCCGCTCTGAACCTTTACAACAGTATTTGCGCTGTCAAGCCACATCCGGGATGACTTCCCGTCTCCTTTGACAAGAACAAGTTCTCTCCTGACAACAAAACCCTTCTGTATTGCAGGAGCTTTATATCCGGGTTCTGAAGACATATAACGATGTGAATAGCGTATGAAATATGGCGAATTATCTGATGAAGACACAAGATTCAAGTCGATCTTTTTTGTATTGGCACAAAAAGACCATGTCTTTGCACCCTGTTTTGACTCATACTGTAAATCAGTCTGAAGACTTTCTGATGAAAGCCTGAGTGTTGCTTTACTTTTACCATCAGGTTTTTCAAGATAATTGCGCATTGCAAGCAGAGCCAGGCTGTTTGCCTGGGTTGACCCCCAGTCGCCGTTTCCTCCAAGATCAACAAGTTCATTGACAAGAGAAGGCAGTTTAGGCGAACGTTTGGGAGCAAGGCTGAATGCGGCGATCATTGAGGCGAGTGAAGATATCTCATTTGTATGAACACGGGCGCCAATACGGAAAGATCTTTCCTGCAGACCTCCGAAAACTTCTTTGCCATTGTCAAGTTTAAAAACAGTCTGATTCCATAAATTTTTATTCAGCTCCTTTATATCAGATCCAAGAGCAGATTCATTTTTGTAAAGGGCTGCAAGTACTTTTGCCTGACTCTGCACATCGGTTTCATTTGTCTGAGCCGCAAGTTCACGCGCGTATCCGATGTCAAGTTCAGATGCATTAGCGAGTGCAAGCAGTGCGGCAGAACGCTCAAAATATTTATAACCGTCAACATAGCTGCCGTAATCATTTCTTATTGACCGTTTCAATGCATCTATTGCTTTTCTATACATCTCATCATCAAATTTATATCCGGTATTGGATGATTTATTGGCGGATTTCACTTCTGTCAAAAAGTCAGTGACATAGGCGGTCAGATACACATAGCCTCTGGATCCGGGCCAGTATCCGAAAAATCCGTCAGGATTCTGTATCCGTGAGAGATATTCATTAGTTTCCGCGATATTCTTTTTAATATTTTTTTCAGGTGTTTCAAGTCCGTAGTTTGCCCAGATGTCCCTGTAAACCACACCGGGATACGCGCGGCTTACTCTCTGTTCAGTACAGCCGTACTGATAATTTACAAGATTACGCATTCCCGAAACTACTTTCAGTATTGCCATCTGGTTACTTATGAGAATCTGCCGTTTCAGAGTTCCTTCCCGGACTTTTTCTTTTATTGCAGGAATCTTCACGCCTTTACTTTGAGTAATTTCAGCAAATGTATCGTACTCCACAGGATACCTGTCTGTTATTATTGGTAAAGAGATACTGAACGCATCGGAAATTTTATCAGATAGCCGCACAACAGACATTTTAAAACGTACAGAATCGTTCAACTGATTACCGAGTGAATCGTACCGGATATCATCGGCAGTCATTTCCGCTTTCAACAGAGATGGCTTTGTTTTGTCAAGTTTACACTCGCCGCTCAGACCATTACCAGTAAATTTAAGCCCCTGTAATTCAGTTGTGAATTTTGCATCCCCTCCCCCTCCCTCAATTACTCGGACTACGCCGCCGGCAATAATTTTATCCCCAGGCCGGACAAATCGCGGAAGTGAAGGCTGAACAATAAGCGGCAATCTTACTTTTACCTGCGATTTACCGACGCCAAACCTGTCCGGTCCTGATACAGCAACCGCGCGGACCGCGAAATTGGTCAGATCATCGGACATTGTGAAACTCACCACAGCCTGTCCGCTTTTGTCAACAATAATGTCAGGCTTCCAGTATGGCACAGTTTTGAAATTCTTACGTACTGTCACCTTGCCGAACATATCCCCATCCCCCTCTTCACCGTCACCGCCGGGATTTTGAGGAATACGCAGATCTCCGTATACCATATTTCTGCTGTCCCTTAGTGCAATATGGGAATTTACATCAGCAGTAAATACAGGCAGCGGATCAAGCTGTTTTTCTGTTGCGAGGGCCAGTACCGCTTCATCAACAAGCCATAATGCCACCTCACCATCTCTTGGTTCCCCCCTGCCGTCTTTAAGACTTAAAGTCATATCAATTCTTGATCCCGGACGTACACTTGACGGGTGATCAAGAGTGACTTTCAATACATTATCAATCTGTGTGACATTCAGCCATGTAGTATTTGCAACAGTCTGAGGCTTCCCTGCATCCACAGTGGATCCGTCGGGAAGTTTCTTTTCATTACTGATGCGCGGCCTCATAAGCAGAAAACTTACGGGAATACGCGGAGCCATATCTGGAGTTATTGACAGATTAAAAGTTCCCTGACCATCAGAGATCTCGATCCAGCGGTACTCAGGAATGCCGTCAGGTTTTTCCACTACAGCAAGCGCATTTCCGCGCTGATACGGACTTTTCAAAAGTATTTTTGCCTGCTGGCCGGGCTCATATCTTTCCTTGTCAGGAACAGTCTCGAAAACAAGCTGCTCCCCTTTTTTCCATGTAACTGATCTGTTTCCAGCGAGAAAAAGATCAGCCTTTACAAGCTGAATACGTCCGAGCCTGTCGCGTGAGCTTATTTCTAATATGTAAACGCCAGGATCATTATCTGCAAACTCGACAGTTACCGGCGATACATCCGTCACAACCGATTTTTCACCCGACACATCAATAGATTCCTGAGTCAGATATTTTGGTTTACCGCGTGAAAAATCTGTCTCCTGCAGAAAAGATGTCCATGATACCTTTTTGAGCTGCACATTCACCTTGTGTTTAGCTTCAAATTTTCCTTTAATACCAAGGGCTATAACCTGAGCTTTAATTGATCGTGTACCTGTAATATGCCGCTCTATCTTCATCCCGAGCGCAAACGGCGGCAACGCAATAAAGGAGTGTCTGTCTGAGACAGTCTGTTCATCTACATCCGTGACAGTTGCCTCGCATACATATTTTCTGGGGTTTCCTTTTGTCGCGGACTGTACATTGACAACAAGCGAGGCCTGCCCATCGTCGCCTGTAACATCAGTCTGTTCAATAACGCCTTCGCTGCTTTCCCCGTCCACTCCGCCATATCTGTTGTCTGTTGACAACAGATATCCAGATGCACTTTCAGGGGTATACGCATAAGGATAGGAGACTACCCGCCATGAAACATTCTGACCGGCAACCTTTCCACCTGCGTAATATGACGCGACAAGATCAACATTTACAGAACGGTCATTAGGTGTTTTTTCAGGGCCGCTCAGCCTGACTTCAAACTTTGGAATCCTGTATGCTTCTATGGCAAATGATGTCTGTGCCAGAGACATTTCTCCTCTGTCCTTTACAGCACATGTCAATTCAACCTGATACTCCCCTGTAGGCAGATCCTTTTCAACAAGGCTGTCACTGAAACTATAGTACTCTGTCAATTTTACAGGATGTGAATATCTTGCCCCTGAAGGAGATGTAATATTAACAGTATGAGATAATGACGTATCGAATTTTTCAATTTTCCCCTGAAATAAAGACCTGACATAACCTTTGAAATATACAGTCTCATCTGGCCTGTAAATCGGCCGTTCAGAAAAAATAAATGCTTTCTGAACACGTTCAGTCCGGAAATCATACCTATCGTTTGACAACCACTCAAGCCATGAGTAATTGTTTGAGTACCAGTGGTTGTTTGCAAATGACTGCGGACACTCAGAGCCTCTGCTGTCAAGCACAAGCAGATCCTCTGCACGTTTTACAATAATGCGCTTTACACTGCTGTTTTTAAATGATTTCTGAAGTTCATCAGAATGCTCCATGATAAACATGCCGTTATTGTCTGTTTTCCCTTTTGACAGCTCGACAAACGAACCGCTGTTCACACCTTCAATTAAAATTTCCGCATCACTTACAGGCTTGCCTGTTGAAAATGATGTCACCAGGAAATTTACATGTGACTTTGCTTCAACAGTGCTCAGACACAGATCTGTAACCTGAACACGTATATACGATCTTGTTTCAACTCCGTCAAGGGTCCTGAAACCGGCCAGATACGTACCAGGACGATCCATACCGGATATTTTTTCAAATACAGGACGCAGATCAATGGACTGGAACCGGGTGACACCCTCTTTGTCAAGATCAACCACTGCACTGTAATGCGGACTTCCAAGCATCCGGATGTGCGCGCCGATTTCCCATGCATTTAAAGGCGAACTGATTTTATCTTCACTGACAGGCTCTTCACCCGGCCCCGGCGGTCTGTCTGTCTCGCTGACAGAAACTGGTGAATACGGAAACGGCCAGAAAGCTTTGTGTTGAGGATCAATTTTGTATACTCTCAGATCGATACTTTTAACTCCGCTCACAAGGAACGGGAAATGCTGCGGCCCATATCTTTCAACCATGCAAAACCCAAGTCCCCATCTGGCATACTGACGATCAAGAGGTTGATAGCAGTAAAAGCTGCACCTGTTATGAAGCCCGAGTTTCCGGCCGTCGCGGTCTTCAATATTGACAGGTGAAATTACAACTTTATATAATTTTTCCTGTTCAGGAATGATTTTTATTATCAGACGATTTCCTGAAACAGACCAATCCATTTTACGCGGTGAAGGGGAAAAATTTACAAGACTCTTTACCTGAGATAATGAAAGTGAAACAGGCGGTACGGAAAAATCAAAATATAAAACAGCTTCATTTGAAAGTTTCAACGCCTGCTCTTTACCATATGCTGAACCGGACGGATTAAGTGTAAACTGATATTCATAAGTTCCAGCCTGCTCAATTGTAAATTCTTTCCTTGTATCGAAAAAATACACCCGCTTTGCATCAGAGAGCATCGGGTCGGATGCCAGGCGGATAATTGTACGCACTCTCAGACCGTTTGCAAATGGTTTCTTAAAAACTATCCAGTATTGATAACTGTTTTTCACTGACTTCTCGGACTTTTTAATTGTAAAGTCAGACGCAGTATAAGTCCTGCAGTTGTTTCTTTCAATACCAGGGAGTTCACACGCCTCAAAAGTCAGGAGTTTTGCAAGAACCTCATGATCAATCTGTTCCTCAAATTCAAGCATTATACGGGATACAGGATCAAGACCGGTGCTTCCTGATGATGGAAATATTGATCTGGGCGGCATAAGTAAAGCTGTAAGAGCTTTACTCATACCCTTGACTTTAATATTATAAGTCTGCATGGGCTGCCATGGAACAGAAGGTCTGAATTCTATTGTCCTTGAGTCAAGCCAGCGGTATTCACCAGGATGAACGGGTTTCATTGTAAGAAACTCCTGGGGTTTATCCAGAGGTCCTGCCCCTTCAGAATGCATCTCATCAGGATACATTATTGTGAGCGGATCATATTCACGCAGAAAACTCTGAGGCATGATCATAATTTCAGATCTGTCAGAATTCTTCACCTGATGCAGATCCGCAGGCTTGTATTTGTAAGGCTCTATTTCATCTGCCGGCAGAGAATAATTACAAAACAGAATTATTGCAGTAAAAAAAGTATACAACCGCACCGGCAATCTGCCGGAAAACTTATTTTTTATCATATTAAAATCTCTTCCAACAAAATTTATATAAAATTGCCATCTATCCAATTCACAATGCAGTGCCGCAGACAATCTCTTTGACACCTGCAACACAGTTAAATATCATCTGTTAATTCAGTATTCCAGAGCTTCACTGCCATTATCACCCTCACCGTCATCACTTTCATCACTCTGCTCAACATCAGGATATTCTTCATTTGTATCCTCACTCACTCCTTCATCATTTTCTTCTCCTGAATTATCTTCTGTCATTTCACTGTTTTCATTGTCGGAGGATCTTATCAGATTCATCCATACAGGAGGACGATCAGTGTCATCATCACTGTTGTCATTTACAACATGCGGACGTTCTCCATCTGCACCCGATACTATCCATCTGACAAGATTCTCAGGCGGAACGTTTGGCGGAGGTTCCTGACCAAACAGATACACAGTGCAATTTGTCCCCTCTGCGTCAAGCGGCACATACAGACGCAGATAATAGCGGCCTTTATCCAGCTTCAGGAATTGCTGCCTGCCCTGAGAAATCAATCTGCCGTCAGGACTATAAAGTGATGCAAGGACAGTTTCTTTATTCATTCTTAAACCAATGCCGTACTGTGCTTTACTTGTAATATCAAACGCAATGAGCCTGCTCTCACCCGGAGTAAGATTTCCATTAAACGGCTTTCTCTCTGTCACCATTTCTATTGACCGCATTAAAATGTCAAGCATTGCCCCATCACAGGAAATGCCATTGACAGGACGAATACCAAGCACATAGGATCCCGGTGCGAGCGGAATATCCCAGTTGAAAGCCGCGTGCGACTCTTCAAAATCTGCTGGTTTGCCGTTTCGTAAAAGAATCGCTGCCATTGACTGCGGTGTTGATATATTTACATGCACAGTATCGCTTATGTCAATAGCAAACCAGTTTGCCTTATCTGCAAGCCTTACCGCAGATGATTGTTTTATACGATATGCCCCCTGTTCCGAAGCGACAGGAACCGGCATACCCCATTTGCAAAGAATAACTTCCTGCGGAGAATTTCCCTTGCAGAAACTGACTCTGCTCCAGCCGACGGAAAAATTGACATTTACAAAACCGCCGGGTCCGACCTTTGCACCGTCACCTATATTTTCAGTAAGCATTCCCTGTGAACTTACCCAGCCTGCATTTTGTACTGCGCCGCTGAAATAAATCGACATTCTGCCGTCTTTAATATCAAGCGGGATACGCAATGTTCCTTCAGTCATGGATTGAAACTCATGCTGCATATTACCTTCAACATGTAAAGACTTCTTTTCTTTTTGTAAATTATCAATATAAAAAGCGACATCAAATGCGGCACCATCTCTCAGACCGATCAGATATAATTCACCGCCGTCAGTTTTAATATCCTTTACTGACGGATCTGTACCGCTTATGAATTCAAGCTCTCGGTTTCCGTTATTATGTACAAACACAATGGCATTGCCTGCCGGTATTATGATTCTTGCGCTGCCTTTTTGCAGACGAGTAAATCTGACTGACTGTTTTGCAGCTATCCATGATGACACCCCGGCATTCTCCTGTCCTGCGTTTATACGTGGAAGGTTATACCAGGTGAGTTTTGCAGATGGCTGCGTGCCGTCCTGCGATAAAAGCGGGTTCCATACCACCACTCTATTGATATCATCTGGCAGCACTGCTGCCGCACATATTCCGCCGCGGCTCCAGAGACTCTGATCAATACTTATTCCACGTATTGAGACAGGAGACACCAGTTCTTTACCTTTTGTCATCACTGCGGCAAACGGGTTGCGGCCGTCCGACTCTGCAAGTAAAAATCCAACTGAATTATCATCTGTCTTTGTTTCAAAAATCCGCGGCCTGCTGCCGACAAAATTCACTGAAAGCTGCTGATATTCTCCGAGAACAACCGTTTCACTGGAAACATCAAACCTGCCATCATTGTCAAAGTGATACTCAACCCACGCGTACTGCTCAGACGATTCAAACCAGGATGATTGTTCGACAGTAAACGATGTATCGATTGCCATTGATATTCCAGCGCTCTGAAGCGTATTTTTATCCGGCTTTACATAGAAGTGTCCGGGCGCCTGATTTTCAAGATCCAGTTTAAACCATGCACAGTGTTCATTTCCCAGATCAATGGTTTTACCTGACAATCCGGACTTTGCGTTTTTCCACGATGTAAACTTCGCATCCGCCGCGACATATGAGAGTGCAATGTTTTCATCCACATTATCCTCCGACCATACTCTCAACCTGTAAATTGCACTTTTTTCACGGGGAATTGAAACAAATGGTGACATTCCCTGCCTTGATGCAACAACAGCCCAATTTTTGTCAACTTTACGTTCAATAGAACAGCCGATTCGTGACTTACCTTTGGCAGATGCTGCAATTATGTCTCCCTTTTCCCCTGCACCGATTTCAAGTATGCCTATATGTCTATTGAGATTGAACTGCAGATTCAAGGGTTCATTAACAGCAACAGCCGCAGACTGCAGTACTGTATCTGTAAGTGAACGCATGAAAACAGTGGTAGATGTAAAGCCACCTTCAGCAGATTCAATTTTCAGAAAATATCTGCCTGGCTTGAGCATTTTCGAAATTCCGAAATTCCAGTCACTGTAACTGTCATCATTTGACGCGATCACATTCTTTGCAGTACTGTCAAGAAGAACTGCTGATACATCAAGCATTCCCTGACTGACAAATTCAACAATACTGTTAGTACCGACACTCACACGAACTGTCTGTTTCTTATTTATTGTGCGGCTCAACCCCGGAATCAGATCTGATGTTGTAAAAGAAACATCGTAAGGAATGTAGTTTCCATTTTTTTTAGGAGTCAGTTGAAGCCTGTATTTTCCCATATCAAGATTCACTGTCTGGCGGCTTTTAACCGCACGCATTGCAGTATCTGCTCCATTTCTGTAAAGTATTGCATTAAAGCCGTCAGGAACTGAAAACCGCCCTGAAACAGGGGCCGGTAATTCAAATGTAAATATCGCAGGTTCTGTTTTCTCTGCGGTTTTACCTGTCTTATTCTTTGCTTCTGTCCATATTGACGAATGTATTTCGTTGACAATCAGCTTATGGGGACCTTTTCCCTTCAGCTTTACAGCTGCAAGGACAGGCTTCACCCTTGCGATACGTCTGCTTTCCTGTGGTGACGGCATTGAAATAATTTTATAATCACCCTGATCAATATTTCCATTAAATGGTGATTCATTTATTACTGGCATGAGTGGCCACCCGTTCATATCCTCAATTCTGAAAGGAAAATTCCCGGCAAGACCGCTGTTTTCTATTATGTAGTTGCCTGTTTTTTTAACATTAATATTATACTGAACCCCTGAAAACTGCGGTACGGTTGTGCGGTTGTCAAAATCCGGCTGAACAATGCCGCCATCTGCAAGTGTACTTTTCATAACCGAAACACCCAGATGCCCGGCAGACTGATCAATTGACGATACAGTAAGATGATACTGACCGCCTGTCAGATATGCAGTAACCATTGCATTACGGCCGATGCCGTTCTGCTGCTCACTTATTTTGTAGTTTCCGAACCTGTCCCGTATGGAAATACCAGTTGCCATACGCCCGGTTGTCTCAATTTTGTAAAGAGCAGGCTCAAGCACACTTAATGCATAGATAGCACTGCTGTTACGCTTCAGATCTGTGAATGCCGATGAACCTGCGTCCAGAACCGTAAACTTCGGAATCGCGGCAATAGTTTCATCAGGATATGACTGCATCGGAGAAGACGGCAGACGCTCAGGTGAAACTGATTTTAAAAAGATTTGTCTTTCTTCAGGAGCAGTATTTTCAAAAACAAAAGAGTAAGTTCCTGCACCGAGCAGTGTTGACTTATCATATTTTTTTCCGTTCACTGCAAACCCATACTCTTTATTGTCAACATCTGTCACCGAAACATTCCTTGACCCCTGTAATTTTACTGACACAGCTATTTTTTGTAATGATTTACACCAGAAGCCAAAAGGGATGTCAGGATCAAGCGGATATTTTCTCAGGAAACGAACTGATTTTTCAGGTGATTGATTATTAATAATAAAACTGTATCGTACTGTATCACCTGTTTTAATAAGTGGAAACTGAACTGACGGTCTGGGCTTATCCCATTGCTTAGCACTGTCAGGTGTATTCAAGAGGCTCCTGGCGGCACTGATTGCACTGCCGAAAAGTGATGATTTACAAATAAAAAGAGTCGCGACACCTTTTTTAACAGGCTCAAGCTGAACACAATACAATCCTCTGTTGAGCTTGACATTTCCTGAACGGTCGCGAAAATCAGGAATTTTAAAATTTTGCGGAGCAGAGTAAAAATACCTGTAAACTCTCCACTTCATATCAGTGTTTCCAGGGTCAACAGAGTAATCCCCGTCATTGTCAACCCAGATGTACATATTTATATTGTCAAGAATATTAAACCTGCGGGCAATCCGGCGATCACTTGACAAAGTATCACAATTCACTGCCACAGCCCTGTTATCTTCAGAATCAATTATAAATCCGCTTGCTCCTATCTGGTCTTCATAATTACCTGTATGTAATGAGCCTGCCCAGTACTCGCTTTTTTTTTCAAACTCGGTCTGCGATGATGACATTGTCTGCAGTGTAAACATCTGCCCTGGCTCGCCTAAAATTTTGATATAGCTGTTGTCACCGCCCGGATTATTGATAAGAATTCGTCCTGCAACTGATTTTGAGTGAATGGAATCGTAGCCCCTGATGCTCTGATAACTGAAATTGTCAGAAAAATCACCGGTTTCCATATAAAGATTTTTTTTCTTTTTATCAGTCTGCTGCACAACAATCTGACTTATACTCTTATCAAGAAGTCTGAGAACATAACCTTTTTTAGAAATTGTGCAGGAATTAATTATATTTCCGGACTCCCGTTCGATACCCCACTGTAAAGTCAGCGGATGAGCGGAACTTTGAGTTGACCACTGATACCCTGTGCCTCCATATGCACTTACCATATACGTACCAGCCGGAATCTTTGTGCTGAGAGCAATACATTTCAAAGGTTTCTGCGGTTCTGTTTTTGATGTAAAACTGCGGTTGTCAGACTCCATGAGCCACTCACCATCACGCCACAATCTCAGATCTTCCAGATTTCGTCCTGCCGCTTCTATATACACAGTGGTATCAGAGTGTACCTCAAACCAGAAATTCACCTGCTGAAAATCATCAAGTGTCAACTGATTTTCCCGCAGCGGAAAAAGCCTGAGTAGTTTACAATCAGGTAAACTGACAAATGGCACAGATGTGATACTTGCCATGGAAGATGCCTTTGCAGTACCATTGACAATAATTTTATATTCACCAATATCAAAGAACATATCGATTCTTCCATTACGAACCCCGGCTTCACCATCACTTCTTATAATACCGCTTCGTTTGTCAGCAATCGAAACAGCCACCGGCTCTTTCCCGGACGCCATCACTGAGTACCTGCACCATTTTTTTACCGGCAAAATGAGTGTTGTAGTGCCTTTGGCAGAAACTGTCGCATTGCCGTTATCGTTTGAATTGACAGTCATAGTCTGATTCTGCGAAAACGACAATACTGTCAGCACGCTTAACTGAATAATAATTAACCTGCAGATGTTTTTTTTCATATACTTGCTTACCTGATATTATGGTGAATGAAATTGAATATACATAATGCAGAATATTTCTCAAGTCCGTTTTTAAATGATAAAAACAGTTTTTTATTTACAAGTACCCGGCAGTGCTGTAGCATTAGAACAAATACAAAATTACCAATTAGTTATTTGATTTATCACCAAATATGAGTATGATTATGCCGAAATTAAATCTGTTCTACCCTGACTTTGAATCTCCACTGACAGATCTTATTTTTGATCTTGATTATTTAAGAAAAAAAACACTTACCGGAACAACAATTCCTCAGATATTCTTTCAATTAAAAAGCATTTTTTCTGCCATTCACTAAAATATAGACAACGCATCATCCCTGTTATATTTTCAAGCCGTGCCAGATAAAACGACCTGTTAATAACATGTGGCATAAAAATGGTATAATGAACTTATGGATGACAGTCATATAGAAAACAGCCCTCCTGAGCCCAAAAAAAAGCAATTGCTTAAGGCTTCGCTTCTGCTTGGAACTCTTGGTGTTGTATTTGGAGATATAGGAACCAGCCCGCTTTATGCGCTGCGCGAATGTTTCAGCGGAACGCATGCAATTCCGATCATACGTGGAAATATCCTCGGCTGCACCTCGCTTATTTTCTGGTTTATTGTCCTTATTGTATGTGTCAAATATGTCGCGATCTTCATGAAAGCCGACAATAAAGGTGAAGGCGGAATCATGGCGCTCATGGCGCTTATTGACCGTATCAGCCCGTCTGCAAAAAAATACGGTCTTCTCATATCTCTTTGCGGAATCGGCGGTACAGCACTGCTTTTCAGTGACGCTATTCTGACTCCGGTAGTTTCAGTACTGAGCGCACTGGAAGGACTTAATACTATTACACCTGTTTTCAAGCCCTGGATTATTCCTGTAGCAATCGGAGTTCTGCTATCGCTCTTTTTTATCCAGTCAAAAGGGACTGCAAAAATCGGCATGCTTTTTGGCCCTGTAATTTTTACCTGGTTTGTAACAATCGGGATTCTGGGCTTTATGGCAGTCGTCAAAAATCCTGACATCTTAAATGCTGTAAATCCTCTGCACGCAGTAAACATGCTTCTCACAAATCACCGCCAGTCACTTATGATCATTGGAACCGCATTTCTATCTGTAACCGGGGCCGAGGTTCTGTATGCAGATATGGGACATTTCGGCAGAATGCCGATTCAGCGCACATGGTTTGTGATAGTATTTCCAGCTCTTGTACTGAGTTATTTTGGACAGGGTGCCTATCTTCTTTCCGGGAGTGAAACAGCAGATAACCTGTTTTTCCGTCTTGCTCCGCAGTGGCTTGTTCTGCCGCTTGTTGTACTTGCAACTCTTGCCACCTCAATTGCATCGCAGGCTGTAATCACCGGTATTTTTTCTATAGTTCGTCAGGCAGTACAGCTTGGTTTCTGGCCGCGTTTACGCACCATTCATACATCTGCGCACACAATCGGACAGGTTTTCATACCGTCAGCAAACTGGCTTCTCTGCATCTGCACAATTGCACTGACAATTGGATTCAAAGAGTCTGGAAAACTTGCAAGTGCTTATGGTATCGCAGTTTCCACAACAATGCTGCTTACAACTCTGATGGCAATTTTTATTGCACGCCAGGTATGGAAAGCGCCAAAAGCTGTTATTTTAATTGTATGGATATTTTTTATTCTTTTAAATGTGCTTATTTTCACTGCAAACATGTCCAAATTTCTTTCAGGCGGCTGGATGGTAATTCTGTTCGCAACTGTTATTTCAGTCTTTATGCATACCTGGGTGCAGGGTAGAAAAATGCTTGCCCGCAGATTTGCATCTGAGACAGTCCCGCTGTCGCTTTTTACTCAGGATATAATAAATATAAAAGCGATCCGGGTTGATGGTATCGCTGTATTTTTGTCTGCAAATGTTGGCGGCACTCCAAGGTCTCTTCTTCATAATTACAAGCATAATAAAGTGATACATGGTAAGACACTGATTCTTAACATTCAGAACCAGGATGTTCCGACAATTCCGAGAAATGAACGCGCAACAGTAACGGATCTTGGAAACGGCATTATCCAGATCCTGCTTAAATACGGATTCATGGAGACTCCGAATGTGCCGAATATTCTTGCAAAAACACCAATTCCCGGTGTAAAGTTCGACCAGATGAATGTTACATATTTTTTGGGTAAAGAGCGTTTTGTAGTATCAAAAAAGAAAACCATGTTCAGATGGCAGAAGATAATATTCCGTTATCTTGCGCATAACTCACTTGATGCAACCACATTCTTCAACCTGCCGTCAAACAGAGTTGTCGAGCTTGGAATGCAGATCGAACTGTAATTTCACTCTGCTTTTTCCAACACATCACTATTACAGTTTAGTATTTTAAAATCTTTCAATTCTTTAAATGGGATAAATCTGATGACGACCCTTCAAAAAACTTTTTTCTATGATAAACATGTGAGCCTGAATGCAAAAATAAGTCCTTTTGGCGGATTTCTGATGCCGATTCAATATGAAGGAATTATCAAAGAACATACTGCAGCCCGTACACATGCTGCAATTTTTGATACCTGTCACATGGGTGAATTCATTCTTAAAGGGCCTTCAGTTACTTCAGATCTCGAAAAAATCGTATCCTGTCCTGTGGGTACAATAAAAATCGGCCAGTGCCGCTATGGTCTTATTTGTAATGAACAGGGCGGAGTCATTGATGACCAGATTCTTTACAGATTGGGTGATGATGAGTTTCTCATGGTCGTGAATGCATCAACTGAACCAAACGACTTCGCATGGATAAAAAGCAATCTGTCGCAGACCACTGAAATTAAAAATATAACTGCAACCACCGCGAAGCTTGATATCCAGGGGCCGGCGTCACCTAAGATTTTTCAGAAACTCATGTCTCTGCCCATTGACGATATGAAATACTACCATTTTAAATACAACAACTATCGCGGTGAACGCATTCTGACAAGCAGAACCGGCTACACAGGTGAAATCGGTTTTGAAATATACTGTAATGCAGAACTTGCATATCAGTTCTGGGACGATTGTCTCAATGACGGTGTAGTGCCAGCCGGACTTGGCGCCCGCGACACACTGCGTCTTGAAATGGGAATGCCGCTCTATGGACATGAGCTTGACCAGGATACAAATGCCATACAAAGCGGAATGACCCGTTCGATCGCCACTGACAAAGAATATTTCGGCTCACGCGCAATAAAAGATTCTTCAAACAACAGACAGCTCCTGTGCGGAATCGAACTTGATGGAAAGCGTGCAACAAGAAACGGGGACATTATTATTGACGCAAAAGGATTACAGACCGGACGCATAACAAGCGGCTCATTTTCCCCCTCTTTACAGAAAGTCATAGCACTCGGTTATATAAACAAAGAGTTATCTGCAATCGGCACACCGGTTGTAATAAAAACTGAGCGTAATGAACTGACCGGAACAGTCAGCCAGACTCCGTTTTATACAAAAGCAAGCGGACGCGAGCCGATGAAGAATTATCTGTAATATTTACAAATAATTCTTATGCAGCAGCATTCATTCCTCCCCGCCTTTTCTGTGGGAGAGTGACTGTGAGTACAGGACTATATTACAAACAGAGAATTTTTTTATTGCAATAAATTTTACTTTTAAGGAGTATCATTATGAATCCGACAGATCGCAGATACACAGAGACACATGAATGGGTCAAACTTGAAGGTTCAGTTGCAGTTATCGGTATTACCGATCATGCACAGGACGCTCTCGGCGATATCACTTTCATTGAACTGCCGAAAAAAGGTGCTATACTTAAAAAAGGCAGGGAATTCGGTGTTGTTGAATCAGTCAAGGCTGCAAGCGATCTCTTTGCTCCGATAAGCGGAACAGTGACAGAAATCAATGAAAGTCTTGAGACTGCACCTGAAGCGATCAACAGTGATGCATACGGTGAAGGCTGGATTTACAAATGCACCGGATTCAAAAAAGAAGAGTACGATTCACTTCTTGATGCAAAAAGCTATGAAGCTCTGCTGGAGAAAGAATAATGAGTTACATTTCAAACACTGATAAACAGCGCAGGAGCATGCTTGACACATGCGGAGCAGGATCTGTTGATGACCTGTTTACTGACATTCCGGCTAATCTGCGCCCGAAGTCATTCTGCCTTCCGAAGGGGAAATCCGAACTGGAAGTTGCATCATTTTTTGATACACTTTCAAAAAAGAACTATTCCAACCTTGTCAATTTTGTCGGGGGCGGCTTCTATGACCACTTCATACCGTCGGCAATTGATGCAATTGTGTCAAGAAGTGAGTTTTATACAGCGTATACACCATATCAACCCGAACTCTCTCAGGGAACACTTCAGGCGATTTACGAATACCAGACAGATATCTGCCGGCTCACAGGCCTTGACGTATCAAACGCGTCACTGTATGACGGCGGCACTGCATTGTATGAGGCCTGCCAGATGGCCATTCATGCAACCGACCGCAGGAAATTCATCGTTGATGGCGGAGTGAATCCGATATACCGTAAAATGCTGAACTCCTATGCTGTAAACTTGTCAATAGAGATTGTCGAAGTTCCTGTATCCCACGGACAGAGTGACAGGACAAATATTACCGCACTTCTTGATGAAAACACAGGTGCGCTGGTTATTCAGAACCCCAACTTTTTCGGGGTTATCGACGACCACACTGATATTGTCAAAAAATGCCACGAATTAGGAATTCTTGTTATTCAGTCGGTATATCCTATGGCACTGTCTCTTCTTAAAACTCCCGGTGAAATGGGTGTTGATATTGCTACAGGTGAAGGACAGTCGCTTGGTATTCCGCTTTCATTCGGAGGACCATACCTCGGGTTCATGGCTGTAAAAAAGGAAATAGTGCGTAAAATGCCCGGAAGGATTGTCGCCCGTACATTGGATACAAACGGGAGGGAGGGTTTTGTCCTCTCTTTACAGGCAAGAGAACAGCATATACGCCGCGAGAAAGCGACATCAAACATCTGCTCCAACGAGGCGCTCTGTGCATTGCGGGCACATATTTACATGAGTATCATGGGTAAAGAGGGACTTCGCGAATGCGCACAGCTTTGCGTTGACAAAGCACACTACGCGATCCAGCGTCTCAATGCTATCCCCGGTGTAAAGGTCATGGACTCATCACCGACGTTCAACGAATTCACAGTCAGGCTTCCGATCGACGCCGGTGAATGTGTCGGAAGAATGATTGACAAAGGATTCGCAGCAGGATTCCCGCTTGGAAGATATTATCCGGACATGGAAAATTATCTGCTTGTCGCAGTTACAGAAAAAAGGACCAAACACGAGATTGGCCTGTTTGCAGAAACGCTGGAGGAAATCTTATGTCAATAATATTCAAAAAGTCAATTGAAGGCAGACATGGTGTCAGTCTTCCTGAAAGTGATGTACCTGTATCGCACAGTATAAGTGAAAAATATCTTCGTACAAAGAAAGCCGAGCTTCCTGAACTTTCGGAACTTGATGTTGTGCGGCACTTTACAGAACTGTCACGAAAAAATTACGGTGTGGACACTAACTTCTATCCGCTTGGTTCCTGCACCATGAAATACAACCCCAAAATCACTGAGAAAATCGCATCTCTTGACGGGTTTTCCTCTCTGCACCCTCTGCTTCCGCAGCTGCGCCGCGGCGGCATGCTCACACAGGGTGCATTATCAGTTGTCTACGAACTCGAAAAACAGCTCTCTGAGATCACCGGAATGGATGCATTTACTGCACACCCGATGGCAGGGGCTCATGGTGAACTGACCGGCATGATGATCATTGCGGCATATCACAGATATAAGAAAAACAATAAAACTGAAGTACTCATTCCCGATGAGGCGCACGGGACAAATCCGTCAAGCGCAGCAATCGCAGGATTTGATATAAAATCCGTCCCGACAACATCCAATGGTACGCTTGATATTGACAAGCTTGAATCACTGGTCAATGAAAAAACTGCGGCTATCATGCTCACTAATCCAAACACACTTGGATTATTCAATCCGTATATTGAAAAAATTGCTGCAATTGCACACAAGTACGATGCCCAGCTCTACTATGACGGGGCAAATCTCAATGCGATACTCGGCAAATTCCGCCCCGGAGATGCAAACTTTGATGTAATGCACATAAATCTTCACAAAACATTTGGAACCCCCCATGGCGGCGGCGGTCCGGGTGCCGGTCCGGTAGGTGTTAAAAAGCATCTTGAAAAGTTCCTCCCGATTTCAAGAATTACCAAACGTTCGGATGGAACCTATGCTCTTGATTACGATTATCCGGAATCAATAGGTTACATTTCACCATTCTATGGAAATTTTGGTGTATGCCTTAAAGCCTATGCCTACATTCTTCTTCATGGAGCAGAGGGATTGAAAGAAGTCAGTGAAAATGCAGTACTCAATGCAAATTATGTACTTCACTCACTTAAAGATTCATTCCATGTACCTTACATGAAAACCTGCATGCATGAATGCGTGATTACATCGAAGAACCAGGGTGAAAAAGGAATTCACGCGCTTGATATAGCCAAAGCATTGATTGACAAGGGTTATCATCCGCCGACAATTTACTTCCCGCTGATTGTTAAGGAGGCAATGATGATTGAGCCGACTGAAACAGAAAGCAAAGAAACACTTGATGCATTCATTTCTGCGATGAAGGAAATTGCGCAGGAATCTCAGACTGATCCGGAAAAAATCAGAAATGCACCGCAGAAAGCGTGTGTAACAAGACTTGATGAAACAAAAGCTGTAAAAGATATGGACTTTTCTTTCCACGGATAAACCAACACCTGGAAAAAAAGCACTATAATTATAGCAGGTTAGAAACTTTTTATTGGCATAGATAAAAAAAAAAGAATATATTATACTTACTATTAGACATGAGTTCCTAAAAAGGGATTATTTTAAAAAGGGGTAATTTATGAAGTTAAGAATTATTACAATAATAGTTGCACTTTCAATAACAGCTCTGTTTGCGGCAGACAAGATTGTTACTCCGACCAAAGACGGTGCCGGAGTTTACAAGAATCAGACTCGCGAGCTATACGAACAGCCAATTTACACAGTCGGAACAAGCGATCGCCTTCAGGTTCTTGACACAAAAGGCAACTTCTACAAAGTCAAAGGTCCAAGCGGTGAAGCCGGCTGGATTGAAAAATCAAGCTGCATGGCAGTAGGCAAGAGCAAAACATTCGTGTTCGATAATGCAGAAGTTGTCGGATATCTCGACAACCCTACACCAGTTTACATTATGGATACTGATGATCCTAATGCTGATCCTATCAACCTTGACCGTTCATTTAAAGATGCTCTCCGTGAAAACGTAGACAAAGAGACCGTTGAACGCCAGGTAAAATAGTTTACAAAACTAATCAGATATAAAAAAAGGGAGATTTTTCAATCTCCCTTTTTTATTTATACAAATACAGCTCACTGAGCGGAGCCGAAGTGGGCGGACGCATACACAAAACTCTTACTTAAAGGTTTCTTCCTCTTTTTTCTTCATAAGAATACGCCATATTTTATCGACAAGTTCGCGACCACTGAATGGTTTTACTATAAAATCATCTGCTCCGCTTGCGAAGCATTTCTGAATTTCATCGTTCTGTGTTCCAGCTGAGAAAAATGCTATAGGCGTTTCGCGCGTTTCATCCTGTGTGCGTAAAATCCTGCAGAGCCTGTACCCGTCGAGTCCCGGCAGATATGAATCGAGAAGAATTATTGATGGTCTGTGCTTAAGGGCAAGTGTAAGGCCCGCTTCACCAGTTTCTGCAACCAGAATATCGAAAGCATTTTCAAGTACCATCCGTGCAATTTCAACAGCCTCTCTGTCACTGTCAATAAAGAGGATTATCGGCTTTATGTCAATATGAGCCATTAATTCCGATTCTTCTGTATGATCAGTATGAGGTTCCAATCTCTCTATATACAGGGCCTTTGTCTCGTCATCATCCCAGTGAATTTCCGCCTGAACAGGTATTGTTATATGAAACTCACTCCCAAGAAATGAGTCCGGTTTCACACCTTCACTTATAACCCAGATCCTTCCGCCATGACGTTCAACGATACCTTTGACTATTGACAGTCCGAGTCCTGTACCGCCGCCCATGAAATTTGTATAACCTGTGCTGTGACGATTCGCATTGCCTATTTCATAGAAAGGATCAAATATGTTTTTCTGTTCACTCTTGTCGATACCGATTCCTGTATCTTTGACAATAATATGAAACCTGTCGCCATTCTCAATTGTAACTCTGACATCTACAATTGATCCGTCAGGCGAATACTTGAGTGCATTGCTGAAGAGATTTGTAAACACCTGCTGCATTCTCATTTTGTCACCATAAAATGAGGGCAGGGAATCCTGGATGCTGCATGTGAATGTAATATTTCTTTTCAGTGAAAACTGTGCAAGTTCTTCAATGCAGTCATTGATAAGCATGCTCATGTCAAGCACCTCGGGCTTAAGGCGCAGCCGTTTCTGCTCAATACGTGTGACATCAAGGATACTGTTGACCACTTTATGCAGCCTGTCCGCGGCACGGTTGATACTTTCAATCATCCTGTAAATACCGCCGTCAAGCTTGTCTTTCATATTGTCAATAATAATGTCAGAGTAACCTTTTATGGATGTCAGCGGGGTTTTAAGTTCATGTGATGCAATACTCAGAAAATTTGATTTCATCTCCGACACCCGTTTCAACTCAGCATTGGAACGTATCAGTTCGGAGTTCATTTTAGCCATCTCAAGATTTTTCTTTTCAATCTGCTCTGTGATCCGCATATCCTCTGTCATATCCCGGATGATGAGCGCAAGCGAATCAGGAAAACTCTCATTTCCCTCAATGTAAAACGCCTGAACTTTACAGACAATAGCATCTTTTCCCTCAGGCTCGATGACAACACTTGCTTCTGTCAACTCTCCCTGGAGCATGGCAGTCCAGATTTCCTCCCATGTCACCTGACCTTTGAAATCCGAGATCGAGTGATCTATTATTTTGCCAAGCATCGCATCTCTTGATCTGTTGAACATCTGTTCTGCGAAATGATTGACATAATGGACTTTGCCATCTGTACGTATTACAACGATGCCTATTGGCGTATATTCGATTGTCCGGGCAAGCAGCAGTAAATCCTGATACATACTTATATTAACCTGCCTTGCTTATCTGTTATATTGCTGAATTTGTCAGTCCGGTATTTTAATGATACAATAAGGACTGCACACAAATCTATTAAATAGTTTTCTATCTCTTTAAAGATCAACATGTATTACTCCGTAACAGAAACGTGTCTTTATTTTCACTTGTAAACAGTTTTGTGAACCAGCAACTACAGCAACACTAATTTTCTTAACGTGTATTGTTGACAATTATTCATGAACGCAAACTCTGGATTTCCTTGCTTATTCTCTCCGCAGAACTGAAATTTTCAGATTTCACAGCCGCAATTTTTTTTGCATATAACTCAAGCAGCCTGAAATGCTTTTGAGTAAGCTCAGCTTCTTCGCGTATAATTCTTACGATTTCGTCAATGTCATCTTTGAACTGATACCCACTCATAAATTGCCGGAACTGCGCTACTGCATCATTAAAGGTATTTGGTTCCTTACGACAGTAGAGCATATTAGGAATAAATTCTTTAAGCAGTTTTTCATCAATCTGCTCTTCGTTGCCGGCAGAATTGATTGATTGCGGCGGTTCAATTTTTTCTATCTGTGAAATCAGCATTTCAATTTCATTACGCACTTTTGAGACTTCCTGCTCTCTGAAACGCGCCTGATACATAATAGGTACTGCATTTACACTGAGAATTGCATTTCCAATATTTTTGAATACTCCTGTAAAATACACATCACCCGGCTGAGCAAAAATCTCTATCTCTGAATGAAAAGGAACTATCTTCGCAGGAGTAGGGATAAACTCCTCAAGATCGCCCATATTTTCAAGCCTTTCCTTCAACTTCTGCGGATCAATTGCCGATTCAATACCGCCCATTTTATCAAGCATATCAGCAAGCCCGTTACCCAGATCCTCGTCCATGGAAATGCCCATTTCAGATTTGAGAAAATCCTTGAGGTTTGTCTGTTCCTTGAAATTACCCTGTGCTATCAGTAAACCGTTATGTATCATTGATGCAATCGGATGTTTCATGGACATAATATCTGCAAGATCAGTATCAATCTTTGCATATACAGTTACCCTGCCGTCAAGGTGGTCCGGATCACCTTTTTTTTGTATCAGCTCCAAGGTCATTCCTTATTATCTCCTGCTTCATTTTCTGAATTTGCAGAACCGATTGCCACCATACCTCTAAAAAGCACTATTGTAGAAATAAAAATCAGAATGTGCCATCCCCAGATAATTTTTACTCCGCTGACAGCTATAAGCATTGATCCCAAAGCCATTGGTGTTATTGCATACGACGCGGCACGAAGAAACCTGCTGAATATGCCGACCTTTTCAAGCCTGAAAACAAAAGCAGCAAAGGAAAGAAAGAATATGCTGAAAAAAAATGTAATTACATTCTGAAAAAACGCAGTTATAAACATGCTGAATGAGATTAAAAACCAGTTTTTCTTCAAATATTGCCTGACATTATCAGCAGTAAACTGAAAATTATCTGTCCCTAAAAAAATTGCCTTATATGGAAGTTCCAGACTGTTTTCTTTATTATAAATGAAAATCAGTTTTTCCTTTCCAACAACAATTGCCGGCCATTTGAGCATATAGCTGCGTGTTTTTGATGTATCAATCACAACCATGGAATCATTATCTGATGGAAAATAATTCTGATATCCGGAAATCTGATCAAGTAATGAAATAACTTTATAGGTCGGAGGAACAATCGGTGTTGGAGCTTTTGGATCAAGTGCCCCATCTTTAATTTCCATTCCGGAAAATAAAGTTTCTATCTGTTGTGGAATGCCGCGCTTTGAATCAAAAAGATAATAAAATTGAGCTGCCGCTGTTATAAGAGCTACCATTGCGAGCAGTTTAACAAGGTACAGCAGTATATGTGACAAAGGATACTCCAGAACTTCTCTATAGAATTTCGGATCAGTTATACTGCGATGAAGAGTATTGAAAAAATCCAAGTGTCAGTCGCTCCATGATATAAGTTTAACCATGGTAAAATAGAAAATGCTTACACATCAAAGATGATTTTTCTATCTGTTTTTTCTGTTCCGGCATATTAATCACATGCGTTCATGACGAAGTATTGTTATAAGAAGCCATAACGCCATAAAAAATGCTGTAAGATAACCAATTATACCAATCACAGGAACACCGTACAATGCCGGCGGAACTCTGGACAGAACAACTATTGATGATCCGATTACAAGTGATGCAAGCACAAGACCGAAAACCAGCCGGTTTATTATCTGATCTAATTTCCGCAGCATCGGATCAAGCCCCCGGTGCTCAAAGCCCACACTGAGCTTTCCCCATTTGACAAGCTGCATCATCTCGCGGAATTCACCTGGAAAATCACGGAGCAGGAAAAACAGGTCCTGAGCAGTCTCTGCCCCTTCTCTTGTCATGTGATGAATACTGAACTGATCCCTGACAAGCCTCTTTGCAAACGGTTCCAGATGATGCATCATGTCAAACTCAGGATCAAGCTTGTACCCGACCCCTTCCATTGTCACCATTGCCTTTACAAGCAGGTAAAATCCGGGAAGAACTTTAAGCTTATGTTCCGACAGAAGTAATGTCAGCTTGTTAAGCAGCTCACCGATATTTATTGTACCAAGCGCCCGTGACGCATACTCCTCAATAAGCTCTGCGACTTCATACTCGAGCTCATCTTTACGTTCAATACGATGCTCCGACATGTCAAGCAGTGTTTTGACTATGCGCTGAGGCTCCCGGTTTGCAATGCCTACAATTACCGCACCCAGCCGTTCGCGTGTTGTCGGTGTAAGAATGCCGGTCATGCCCAAATCGAGAAAGCAGATTTTATTATCTCTTGTCACAAGGATATTTCCGGGATGCGGATCTGCATGAAAAAAGCCATGTATGAAAATCTGCTTGAAAACAATTGATGCACCGCGGGCCGCGATTTCTTTTGGATCAAGCCCTGCATCAACAATTTCTTTTATATTTGTAACTTTTATGCCATGAATGAATTGCGTTGTAATGACCCGTTTACTTGTAAGATTATGATATACATTTGGAACTATTATTGATGGATCATCCTTGAAATTATGGGCAAAATGATCAATATGATTGGCTTCAATATTAAAATCAACTTCCTTGCTTATTGCATTTGCAAATTCGCCTACCAGTTGAAGCGGATTGAATGCATCAAGATTGGGGTAGTGCTTTTCAATTAATGATCCGAGATGAAACATAATTTCAATATCAATAGAGATATTTTCCATCAAGTGCGGCCGCTGCACTTTTACGGCAACCTCTGTTCCATCCATGAGTTTAGCCCTGTGCACCTGAGCCATTGATGCTGATGCAAAAGGCTTGTGGTCAAACTCTTTAAAAAGCTCACTTATCTTTTTACCAAGATCGCATTCAATAATTGTAAGGGCTTCCTGTTCAGGAAACGGCTTGACTGCATCCTGAAGCTTTTCAAGTGCCACAATAAGCTCTTCAGGCAGAATATCCGGACGGTTGCTCGCAAACTGACCCAGCTTGATAAAAGTCGGGCCCAGCTCCTCAATCACCATCCGTACCCGTTCCCACCTTGAGTACTTATTAATATCGACGTGTTTCTTGCCGCGAAGCAGCCGTTTTCCTGCGCTTAGATAGCGGTCAATGTTAAGCCGCGACAGAAGATCATCAAAACCATACTTTACAAGCGCAGAAACAATCTCCCCGTATCTTCCGATATGGCGGTAATGAATACCTTTACGAAATGTCAGTCCTCCAAATCTCACTTTACATCCGTCTCAGATAGTTTCTGTTCTATCACAGACAGTCTGCTTTCTATTTTGTCAACTTCTGAACGACCCGGGATCTTCAATGCCTTCAGTGCATTTTCCAATTTTTCATTAACAAGTTTTTCAATCGTGGCTTTTGTCTCCTCGCCCTTCTTCTTAAGTTCATCGACAAACTCCCGGCCCTCTTTTTCGGACATCTGGGCATCCGCGGCAATTTTCTTCCCTGCCTCTTCAATTTTATCAACAGTCATAACCGCAAGACCAACTGCAGCGAATACGCTTTTTTTAATCTGATCCATCATAGGTAACCTCCAATTGATTTGATATATTAAACAATCAGGATTAAGAATCTCAAATAGATTTCGGATTGCGTTTTAAAGTATTTAAACCTGATATTACTATGATTTGAATAATATCAGGTTTATCCTGTTAAAGATTAAATTATATCAATAATAATGATAACAGGTGTATTATTTTGTTTATTTTCTTACAGTTGCCATTTGCCTGTTCACACTGAGACTGATTTGATCGGCACTATTCCCAGCATGAAATGATCTTTTTCTTTTTTTCATTATAATCGCCAAAAATCAGAGCAATTTTTTGTAAGGCGCATTCAACCTCATCACCACTGCAGTCATCATCATCATCGGTCCAGATATCATTCTGCACTACCACCTTATTAGTTGACAAATCAAACAAATCTGCCTTGCAATAAATACTGGAAATACTATTGATATCTGCTAAATCCGGTTTGTATTGTGCGAAAGTCACAGCTGAGATTCTTCTGCCTGAATTAACCCCAAAACCTATTGCACCCTGATGTTCTTTCTCGGGACTTGGCTTCTGATCCATAAAATCATACAGAAGAAGCAGAAAATCTGTTCCTGACGCCCTTGACTTCTGTGCTATTTCATCAGGTAAATTGACATGCCGCGCAAAGGCAGTTCTTTCATGGTCGAATCTCTGAAGAATTGTATCGATACTGTATGGCA